>Ga0209777_10001475_pt1 | contig 33822 bp, 35 predicted proteins | sample FrelakmetHBP12HB_FD_187147 | JGI IMG/M metagenome (GOLD analysis project Ga0209777, IMG submission 187147) | Freshwater lake sediment microbial communities from the University of Notre Dame, USA, for methane emissions studies -HBP12 HB (SPAdes)... | ecosystem: Environmental > Aquatic >... | reverse complement strand
AAACATTAACCCACCCGTATGACAAGTCAGTTAAAATTATAAGAATCCGATCTGTTCATTTTTTTTAGTTTTACTCTTAAATATCCTAAAGTCAATATATTAATTAAGGACGGTCAGATGTTTCTTACCATTGGAAATCATCAACTTTACCTGACTTATGCTGCCGGCGGACTTCAGGAAGTTATCCTTAAATAAATTTTACCGGCAATCCATGCAAATCGACAAATCTTTCAGGGGCACGCCGGTTTTTTTGCTGATATATTTTAGTTGATCCATGGGCGCAAAATAACGGCCGCATGTATCACAGGTTTTCATTTTAAAGGTGCGTCCCCAGATTTTACGTTTATCTTCAGTCGAGGTCATTTCAATATGGCCGGTGGGGCAAACATAGGCGCACGCACCGCAGCCGATGCAGACGTCCGATTTTTCATTATACGCAGTACCGACCGTTTTATGAGAACCGCGGGCAAAAAGACCGATGGCGCTCACGCCGACAATTTCCTCGCAAACACGCACGCAGGAACGGCATAAAATACATTTTCCTTTATCCGTATCGGCGACAAACCGCGCCTGCGGCTCCACGCCCAATTCCCTGGCCAGTTTCTGCAGAACTTCGGATTCGGGACAGCGCGCCAGCAGTAATTCCATGACCAGACGGCGGACATTTAGCACCCGTTCGCTTTTCGTATGCACAACCAGGTCTTCTTCCACGGCATAAAGACAGGAGGTGACTATCCTGGTTCGATTCCCTTTTTTAATTTCCACAACGCAAAGCCTGCAAGCGCCGGAACGCGAAACGGCCTCATGCGCGCAAAGAGTGGGAATCGAGATGCCCGCGCCGCGGATCGCTTCCAAAAGCATTGTGTCTTCCGGCGCCGATATATTTTTTCCGTCAACAGTCAAATTTACCATGATTTATCCTACCTCTATTTCACGTTGATTGCGTCAAATTTGCAGCTTTCAATACACGCGCCGCAACGGGTGCATTTGTTATTATCAATTGTATGGGCTTTCTTCTTTTCGCCGCTGGTTGCCTGCGTGGGACATACCTTAATACACATACCGCAACCGGTGCATTTTTCCGGATCAATGCTGTAAGTGATGAGCGCCTTGCAGACGCCCGCCGGACAGCGGTGATCTTTGATGTGTGCTTCATATTCATTACGGAAATATCTAAGCGTGCTGAGCACCGGATTGGGAGCGCTGCCGCCCAGAGCGCAAAGAGAACCGTCCGCAACGCCCTGTGAAATTTTTTCCAGAAGATCCACGTCGCCTTCTGTGCCTTTGCCCGCGCAGATATCTTCGAGAATTTCTCTCATGCGGCGGACGCCTTCGCGGCAGGGAACGCACTTGCCGCAGGATTCTTCCTGCAAGAAGGCAAGAAAATATTTAGCCACATCAACCATGCAGGAACGGTCGTCCATGACAATCATGCCGCCGGAACCCATCATGGACCCGACTTCATAGAGTTTGTCGAAATCCACCGGCAAATCAAGCAGGCTCTCGGGGATACATCCGCCCGACGGTCCGCCCGTCTGCACGGCCTTGAATTTCCGGCCTTTGGGAATGCCTCCGCCTATGTCATAGATGATTTCGCGCAGTTTTATTCCCATGGGAACTTCCACAAGTCCCGTGTTATTTATCTTACCCACAAGCGAGAATATCTTTGTGCCCTTGCTCTTTTCCGTACCGATGGAACAATACCAATCAGCACCGTTATTGATTATCAACGGAACGTTGGCCCATGTTTCCACATTGTTGAGCACTGTGGGTTTGTCCCAGAGACCCTTTTCCACGGCGTGAACGTATTTGGCGCGTGGCTCTCCGGCGCGTCCTTCGATGGAAGCAAATAGCGCCGAGGATTCGCCGCAGACAAAAGCACCTCCACCCTTATTGATGGAAATATCAAAACTGAATTTGCTTCCCAGAATATTTTTTCCCAAAAGGCCGGCTTCTCTGGCGCTCTCGATGGCCATCGTCAGATGAACGACCGCCAGAGGATATTCGTTGCGTACATAAATATATCCATGGGAAGCACCTATCGCGTAAGCGCCGATCATCATACCTTCGACGACACTGTGGGGATTTCCTTCCATCAGAGAGCGATCCATATAGGCGCCAGGGTCGCCTTCGTCGCCGTTGGCAATGATGTATTTGGGCGAGCCATGCGCCTTGCGGCAACCTTCCCATTTTGTACCGGATAAAAATCCGCCGCCGCCGCGTCCCCGCAAAGCGGCTTTTTTGACTTCATTAATAATCCCTTCGGGACTCATCTCACTCAAAGCTTTGGCCAGAGCCGTGTAGCCGCCGATAGCAATATATGATTCGATCTGGGTTGGATCTATAACTCCATTGGAGCCGAAAACCAGACGTTTCTGTTTTTTGTAAAAGGGTACATCTTCTTCTTTCATCACCGTCTCGGATGTTACCGGATCGCGGTAGAGAAGTTTTTCGATGACTTCGCCTTGCATAACGGTTTTGGTCACGATATCAGCGACATCCTTTTCCTTGACCTGCTGATAAAAAATCTTCTGCGGATGAACAACGACCAACGGTCCTTTTTCACAAAAACCGAAACAGCCGGTCGCGCGAACTTCCACACCGATATTTTGTCTGGAAATTTCCGCTTCCAGAGCGTCCTTGACTTTTATGCAGCCGTAGCCGCGACAGCCGGTGCCGGCGCAGATCGTTACCAGTTGTTTGTTCGGGTCATAATTTTTTTTCAGGTCGTTCTGAACCTGGCGCAAGGCCTGTGCGTTGGGTATTTTTATCATGATTGCTGCGCCCCCTCTTCTTTGAGCTTGCCGATAATTTTATCAACTTTGTTCATCGTCATCTGGCCGTGATATTCCGTGTCAATGACCACCACGGGACCAAGCGCGCAAGCGCCCACGCAGTTTACGGTTTCCAGAGAAAATTTATTGTCGGGAGTCGTCTCGCCCGGCTTAATGCAGAGCGTGCGCTCCATTTTATCCTGAATGGACGACGCGCCGCGCACGTGACAGGCGGTTCCCATGCAGATTTTAACGATATGCTCGCCACGCGGTTTCAGGCTGAAGGCGTTATAAAAAGTGGCGACTTCGTAAACGCGGCTGAACGGAATATCCAGAGATTTTCCCGCTGCCTTCAACGCGTCTTTGGGAAGATAATTGAATTCCTCCTGAATATCCTGCAACACGGCAATAAGTTCGCTTTTATCGCGGCCGTGTTTTTTAACGATTGTTTTTGTTGTTGCTGCAATGTTGTTCGCTTTCGTCATGCTTTTTTCACCTCGGTATTCTTTCAAATTTCTCTCTTTAGTCCCTTAGAAATAACTATACTTAAAGAATTTCTAATGGGATTTACTGATTGCCAGTTTTGAGAAATTTCACTTTTTCCGTCAGTTTCTTAAATTCAGTAGTCACTTTTTCCTGAATCTTGTCAATTTCTTCGGCACTCAGGTGGCGGAAACGTCCCTGTCCCTTAAAGTAATCCTTAATTGGCTTTAGTTTTTTCGGCATATCCGGTGAAAGACGATAATGGCCGTCTTCTACTTCATACAGAGGGAACACCCCCGTTTCCACAGCGAGGCGACCCATGGATACCGCCATATGCGAAGGACAGCGCCAGCCGGTCGGACACACGGAGAAACAGTGGATGTAGGAAGGTCCTTTGATACTCTTGGCTTTTTCGATCTTGCGGATAAAATCCAGAGGATAACTGGGACACGCGGTGGCGACATAAGGAATATTATGCGCGACCATGATTTCCGGCAGATTCTTTTTCCATGTCTTTTGTCCGGAACTGACTTTGCCCGCCGGAGCGGTGGTGGTGGAAGCGCCCATCGGCGTGCCGCTGGAACGCTGAATGCCTGTGTTCATGTAAGCTTCGTTGTCAAAGCAGACGTAAATCATATCGTGGCCGCGTTCCATCGCGCCGGAAAGCGCCTGAAACCCGATGTCCATTGTGCCGCCGTCGCCGGCCATGCCGACCACTTTAATATAACGTTCGTCAATCTTTCCTTTTTTACGCAACGCTTTGAGGCCGGCTTCCACCCCCGATGCCACTGCCGCAGCGTTTTCAAACGCAACGTGAATCCAGGGCACATTCCACGCAGTGGTGGGAAACATACTGGAAATAATTTCCATACAGCCGGTCGCGGAGGCGATTACAGTATTGTCGCCCAGAGCCTTGCACATAAGCCTCACAGCCAGCACTTCGGCGCAGCCGGAACAGGCGCGGTGACCGGAAGATATCAATTCTTTTTTGTTAATCAGACGCGGAGCAAATAAATCAAAATTTTCTACGATATTCATTATTCTCTCACTCCCCAAAATTCATAGGTGTCCACTGCCTTACCGGCTGTATCCGCCAGAACTTTTTCAAACATGCCTATAAAATCACCTACCGGAACGTCGCGCCCGCCCAATCCGTAGATATAATTGTAAATCAAGGGACGCTTGGCTTCTGCATAAAGGGCTGACTTAATTTCTGAAAACACGGGACCGCCGGGGCCGCCAAACGAGGCGGCACGATCGGTCACAATCATTTTTTTCGCGTTTTTCACCGCGGCTCTGATTTCCGCAAACGGGAAAGGACGCCATAACCTTAATTTTATCAGACCGGCCTTGACACCTTTGGCGCGAAGCTCGTCAATTGCCATTTGCGCGGTTTCACCCATAGAGCCCATCGTCAGCATCAGGACATCCGCATCTTCGGCCTTGTAAGTTTCCACTGGTTTGTAGGCACGGCCAAACAATTTTGCCCATTCGTCCCAAACTTCCAGGATGACTTTTTTGGAATTTTTCAGAGCTTCATCTTTGGCTTTCATAATTTCCGCAAAGTAATCGGACATGGCAAAAGCGCCCATAGTAACCGGTTTCGCGGGATGAAGAGTCGCGTGCGGTACAAATGGCGGCAGAAATTTATCTACTTCTTCCTGCGTCGGCATTTCCATCGGTTCCACCATGTGCGTTAACTGAAAACCATCAATATTAATATTTACTGGTAACATTACATCTTTATGCTCCGCAATTTTGAAAGCAATGATAGACATATCAATAGATTCCTGTCCGTTTTCCACAAAAATAGATATCCAACCGGAATCGCGTTGAGGCATAATATCGGAATGATCATTTAAAATATTCAGCGGGCCGGAAACCGCGCGGTTGGCTATAGCCATCGTTATCGGCAGGCGCATTGCTGAGGCGATCGGCAGCAGTTCGTGCATCAGCATCAATCCCTGCGAACTTGTTGCCGTGTAAGAACGGGCGCCTGCGCCCGACGCGCCGATAACCGCGCTCATCGCCGAATGTTCGGATTCCACGGTTACGAATTCCGCGTCAATCTTGCCGTCGGCGACCAAGTCGGAGAGATGTTCCGCGATGTGCGACTGGGGTGTGATGGGATAAACGGCCGCCATGTCTATATTGCATAAGCCTACGGCTTCCGCTACGGCAACTGCCACTTCCATTCCTACACGTTTGCCCATTTTATCCCTCCTCTACCATCGATATTGCGCGGGGCCAGCATTCATGAGCGCAAATTCCGCAGCCCTTGCAATAATCCATGTTCGCCTGGAAAAAACCGTCCTCGCCCTGTTGCACGCAACCTTCCGGACAGAATACATAACAAATGCCGCATTTGATGCATTTTGAATTATTCCAGACAGGCCGTTGCGACCGCCAACTTCCCGTATGATATTCACTGGCGCTGCCCGGCTCGGAAACAACACAGCCTATGGGAAGCTCTCTCCATGTTTTTAATGCCATAATGGATATACCTCTTAATTGCTCATTTTAATTTCGTCGTAAGCCCGTTTCATCGCGTTGATATTTTTCTGGGCAATTCTACCGAAACGATGTTCTACCGATTCTTTCATGGAATCGAGTCCCATGACTCCGGTTACTTTTAACAACGCTCCGATCATTGTGGTGTTGGCAATGGGCACACCCATTTCCTTGCGCGCGATGCCTGTGCCGTCCACAGTAGCCACCGTTCCGCTGAAATTCAGTGCTTTACGAATTTCATCCGGTGATTTGGATGTGTTGACAATTAATTTGCCGCCCGGCTTTAAACCGTCGAGCACATTGACCAGGCCAATCAGACTGGAATCGAGCACCAGCACCACATCGGGTTCATATATGCCCGAACGGACGTTGATTTTTTTATCGTCAATACGGGTAAACGCGGCAACAGGTGCTCCCCTTCTTTCCGGACCGAAGCTGGGAAATCCCTGAGCATATTTTCCGGCAGCGATTGCCGATACAGCCAGCAATTCCACCGATGTCACCGCTCCCTGACCGCCGCGTCCATGCCATCTAACTTCTATCATTTATTTTCATCTCCTTAATAGTGTTACAAAAAATGACTATCATTCATAATATAGAAGCAAATTTCAGTCAATATCTTTTCATTTTTTTTGAAATTAATTGTTATATCAATAGTTTACATAACTTATTACGCTCATAATCGTGTGAAAAATGATCCAAGGGGGTCGTTGAAAAAACCCATGTTTGGGGACTGTTCAAAAGCTTGTCCCGTACTTGATACGGGATGTTCAAATGCAAGGCGCGCGAGACCTGAGAAGTGAGGCGTATTTTTCTCACGTGTGACCTTTAGGTTATCAGGTTATTTCAACAGCCCCTGAAACGCCACTTGTTCTGTTCGGAAAGATATAGATCATTGCCCTGAGAATCGTCGATGACAACAAGGGGTAAATCAACAATTGTTAATTTTCTAATTGCTTCCGGTCCCAGATCTTCGTAAGCGACCACTTCCATCTTTTTCACACACTGGGACATCAGGGCGGCAATGCCGCCGATTGCGCCAAAATAAACAGCTCCATATTTTTTCAGCGCCGCGACTACTTCCGGCGAACGACTTCCCTTGCCGATCATTCCCCTAAGACCATTTTCGATTAATTTCGGCGTGAAGAAATCCATCCGGTAACTGGTTGTAGGACCGATGGAACCAATAACTTTTTTGGGCGGAGTCGGTGTCGGAGCCGCGTAAAATAAAACTGTCTCCGATAAATCAATGGGCAGCTTTTCACCTTTTAGAAGAGCTTCATACAAACGCCTGTGGGCAACATCGCGGGCGGTATAAATTTCACCGCTCAACAAAATCATATCACCGGCATGAAGCGAAGTAATAACTTCTTCAGTTAGAGGTGTTCTAATTTTTTGTGGTGCTGCCATAATAATTTTGAGCCCCTAATCAAATACCCCTAGAAACGAATTTCAGACATAACCTCATCATTGCTATTTATATTACAAACTTTTCATATAAAGATAATTCCACTACCTAACAATACCAAACCCACGCCAAATAATTTAGTAAGTGAGGTACGGTTTTCTTGCATTTTTGATATTGATGAATAGTTGTTATCTTCTTTAGTGTAATAAGAATTATCCTCAATGTCTTTATAGGACAAATATATCTGATTCCTCTCTTTAGTTTCTGTAAATTCTTTCTCATTATAAGAAGACACCAAAATACCGCCACTAGGAAGCCAACCCCATTTAACATTATAAACAACTTTTTTCTCTGTACCGTTTTGTATTTCAGCACCTCTAACTTTACCATGAAATAATAGGGTGTGTTTTTTATTGTTGAGTACAATATAGCCAGTAATATCTTTAGCTGTATTTTTAAGATTTATGAATGCCAATGTTGGTTCATGATTATTTGTCATTTTAAGATCTTCAAGTGACAAAACCTTCCAATCTATTATTTGTCCTTCCCGCAAAATTAATGGCCGTAAATTTGCCTGAACTGTCTCGTTTGCAAGTCGCCTTGTTTCCATCGCTGTCCAAACAAGTGCAATGAAAGTAATGGCTAAAATAAAATCACCAATATTTATATTATATTTCATAAGCACCCCTCAAAATATTTTCATTCTTAATAAGAAATCCAGGGACATCTTACTAGTTTTATATTATTAATTCAGATTTGTAGGGTGGATGAAGCGTAGCACATCCACCTGATATATTGCAATTGGTGGAACCGCTGTGCTTGTTTCATCCCACACCTTTCTTTTTCCCCCTTTTATAAAGGGGGATTGAGGGGGATTTTTCAATCGAGATAATTCTATAAAATCTCCCCCAACCCCTCTTTATAAAAGAGGGGAATATCCGTTGCACTTCGCTCTCCGTTTTCCCGCTCGGTGGCGGGAATGACAGCAAATTGTCATTATCCGGCTCGCAGCCCAGCGAATGCTTGGGAGACCGGATAATCCGGTTTTATTTTTTCCTGGATGCCGGATCAAGTCCGGCATGACAACCAATGGTTTCATTTGGAAGTGAGGCTTATTTTTTCACGCGTGACCTTTAGGTTATACGCCGCAGCGCCTCAAGGATGAAGCGCAACGCAGTAGATGGACTTTTTACAAAGTCGTCTCCTTATGACATGCTACATGACGATTTCTTAATTAGTATGTTTCGCCTTTCAACTCTGCAATATAAAGCTCTGCGCTGCGTGCGGCATTGGCCCCGTCACCGGCGGCCGTTACCACTTGCCTGAACTGTTTTGCCCGGCAGTCTCCGGCGGCAAATATACCGGCAACTGAAGTGCGCATATTATCGTCCGTTATAATGTAACCACCCGCGTCTAAGTTTAAAACATCCCGGAAAAGTACGGTGTGGGGAATCATGCCGACAAAGATAAAGACGCCTTCCGCGGAAATTTCGCTTGTTTTTCCGGAAAGAACATCAACTATCTTCACTCCGGTAACAAAATCCCGGCCGGAAACTTCCGCCACCGTTGCATTCCAGACAGATTCAATTTTCTTTTCGGCAAGTGCTCTCTTCTGCAGAATTCCTGATGCACGCAGCCGGTCGCGGCGATGGATGACTGTTACTTTTCTGGTAAAATGAGTCAAAAAGAGAGCTTCCTGAATAGCCGTATTGCCGCCGCCCACAACAACCACATCTTTATTTCTATAAAACGGCCCGTCACAAGTGGCGCAGTAGGAAACTCCTCTTCCGGCAAATTCCGCTTCGCCGGGGACTCCCAGCTTGTTCCATTGCGCTCCGGTCGCGGCAATCACGCTTAATGTTCTGAAGGATTCATCTTCTAAGGTAACATCCCAGATAACAGGAGCGGCGGCATTTTTTTTGATTGCGGAAACATCCCTGGTTATTATTTCCAGGCCGAATTTAAGCGCCTGTGTTTTAAAGAGCTGCATCAGATCAAAGCCATTAATGCCGTCAGGAATTCCCGGATAATTTTCGATCAGATCCGTAATAGTTATTTGACTTACCGTAGCCGCGCCTTCCACGAGCAATGTTTTTAGCCCGCTTCTGGCGGCATAGATACCCGCGGTATAACCTGCCGGTCCGCCTCCGATAATTATTGTATCATAATCATATTCCGGCAATTGTGCTTTGCTCACGGGAAATGTCCCCCTCTTTGAAGTTTTGTTTTTTTACTTTAATCAGGATAAGGGGGTTTTGTAAAGTCTAAAATAAGGGCTTGGGGGAGCTGTTGAAGTAACCTGAAGGTCACGCGAACGCTCACCTGCTGTGTTGCGCTGCAAACCGCACCGCTCAATGTATATCTATATATGCCTCGCGGTTCGGTTTTTTGCGCGCCTTGCATCTGAACATCCCGTATCAAGTACGGGACAAGCTTTTGAACAGCGCCCCAGACGTGGGGTTTTTCAACAATCCCTTTGGATAAAAGTTTATTATTCGACTCAATTGTGATAATGATTTACCGGCAAAAGGAAAATTTATGGATAAACTCAAGGGTTCACAAAGAAAATATCTGCGCTCGCAGGCGCATCATTTAAAACCCCTGGTGATAATCGGCGCAAGAGGCGTAACCGATCAGCTAATAGGTTCGGTGGATCTCGCGCTGAAAGGTCATGAACTTATCAAGGTAAAATTCGGTGAGTTTAAAGAAGAGAAAAAAGAAATATCAGCCCAAATCGCGCAAGCCACAAAAAGCGAGGTGATCGGCATCATCGGCAACATCGCCATCTTCTACCGCCAGCATCCCGAACCGGAAAAAAGAAAAATCAAAGTGCCGTAAAATAATCATACAAACAAAGTTTAGTAAATATTAAAATTACAGGTTTTGGAATCAAGCAAACCGAGAAGCAGAATAAATAAAACTGTTACCGATATTCTTAGAAGTATGAGAAACAAAGGAGGCTGATAAATATAATTTTCATTTAATTCTCCGAAAAGTGCCAAGAAACGTGGTTTATTGTTTCGTGTTGATAATTTCGATCCGATCATCCACCTTTATTTCGCCGCCAGCCAAAACTTTAGCGAAGATTCCCTCTCTGGGCATGACACAATCCCCGACTGTATAAAAGATGTTGCACCTGTTATGGCAGATTTTGCCAATCTGAGAAACCTCCAGAAGAACTTTCCGCCCGACTTTCAACTGCGTTCCGATGGGGAGTGATGGCAGATCAATGCCCTCAATAGTAAGATTTTCCGCGAAATCACCATAATTAACATCAAGTCCCTTCGCTCTGATTTTTTCAATACTCTCTTTGGCCAAAAGACTGACCTGTCTGATACCGGCCTCCGCGTGGGCGTCATTTTCGAGGCCGAGGTCTTCTATGAACAGACCGCAGCCGATGTTATTCTTTTTTTCACCTTTTGCCTGAGAAATATTGACGGCCAAAACCTTCCCGCATATTTTTTTCATTTAAGAATATCTGCCCTTATTTTCTTAGCGCAACTTCTGTTTAGCCGCCTGTTTCTTATACTGCTTCGCGCCAAAAATCAGATCCTGTTTTTTAATAAACACCTCCGTATCTGGCGGGACGGAATGAGTCAACCAGACATTACCGCCGATGACAGAACGCTCACCGACAACAGTGTCTCCTCCCAGAATAGTGGCATTGGCATAAATAATCACATCATCTTCAATTGAAGGATGGCGCTTTTTGGATCTTAATTTCTTGACTTCCGCCTTGGATAAGGAAATCGCGCCCAGCGTGACTCCCTGATAAATGCGCACGCGATTGCCGATAACACATGTTTCGCCGATGACCACACCGGTGCCATGATCAATAAAGAAGCTCTCGCCGATTTGCGCGCCCGGATGAATGTCAATGCCGGTGTGACTGTGAGCATATTCAGTCATAATCCTGGGCATAAGCGGAATATTTAGACGATATAGCTCATGCGCGATACGATAAATCGTGATAGCCCGGATACCCGGATAACTGAAAATAATTTCATCATAACCTTTCGCTGCCGGATCGCCTTCGAAGGCGGCACGGATATCCTTGGCCAGTATCGTTCGTAATTCAGGCAGCTTACGGAGAAACTCCACAGTCAACTGATGCCCAAGTGGTTCGCAATGAACGCACGGCTGGTTATGGCGGATGCAGTCATGCCGAATGGCCAGGATAACTTGTTCGGAAAGAATTTCGTAAAGTGCGATCACCTGCTGGCCAAGATAATATTCAAGATTGATTGAATCCAGGCGGGTGCGGATAAAATATCCCGGATATAAAATTAATGCCAGACGGTGCAGAATATCGATAATCGCCTCCCGATGTGTAATCGGTTCGGCGCTGACGTGATCAAAGCATCCACCGCTGCTGCACGATGCAACGAGTTCATCAACAATAGCCGGCACTTCATAACGGTAACTTTTCGCCGATTTGATTTCATTTTTACATTTATCGCCGTTCTTTAAACGTTTCATAATCACAAACTCCTATTGATTTGTACATCTCTGCCCTACTTGATTCCAGAAGGGGAACATGCCCCGCAACCGTTCGATGATTGCGGGCATTCACTAGTTCTTCGTTAAAACAAAGATGGCATTCATAGCTAACAAATTCGGACAAAGATGCACAATTTCTTTTTCTCCCAGATAATGGGCCTCCACTATCCGGATATTTTTTTCCACACAAAAGTTCTTAAAATCCGTGATGCTTAAAAAGCGTACGTTGGGTGTATCAAACCAGAGATAGGGCAATGATCCCGTAATGGGTGACCTTCCTTTAAAAAACAGCATGAGCCGCGATTTGATATAGGCGAAGTTAGGAAAACCGACAATGACCTTGTTGCCGATGCGCAGGGCTTCATGGATTACACAATCGACTTTTTTTACTTCCTGCATGCTCTGGTTCAGAATAACATAATCGAAGGAATGATCCGGATATTCCCGCAAACTGTTTTCAATGTCATCTTGAAAAACACTCAAGCCCTTCTTGACACATTCCTGAATGGCTTTATCATTCAGCTCGATCCCCTGGGCCCGGACATGTTTATCCCGGACGAGGGGATATAAAAGATCTCCTTCGCCGCATCCCAGGTCCAGAACGCGCGAATCGGGCTCGATAATCGAATAAATGATGCGGTAATCCAGATGAATATTTTTAGATTCCATAATTGCCTGCCACCAGATACCCGTTAAATGTTTTGTCTAGAAAATGTTTAATCAGTGTTGTCTGCTCCGCCACCTCCACCAAAAAGGCATCATGACCGTAAGTAGACGTCAATTCGCAATAAGTAGCATCAACGTGCCTCCTTTTCAATGCCCGGACTATTTCCTGTGACTGGTGAGACGGATAGAGCCAGTCCGATTTAAAAGAAATGATCAGAAAACGGGTGTTGACAGTCTTTCCGTGTGGGATGAGTTTTCCTCCTGACAGATCAAAGTAATCTATTGCTTTTGTAATATAGAGATAGGAGTTAGCATCGAAGCGCTTTACAAAATTAGCTCCACGATAGCGCAAATAACCCTCCACTTCAAAATCAGCGTCAAATCCAAAGCTGAACTTATCGTTCTTCAACCGCCGGGAAAATTTCTCTTCCATGGACTGGTCGCTCATGAAGGTGATGTGGCCGATCATACGGGCAACAGACAGTCCCTTCTCGGGCTGGCCATATTCGTAGTAATTCCCCTCACGCCATGCGGGATCAGCCATAATGGACTGCCGGACCACTTCGTTGAAAGCAATCTGCTGGGGAGAGTGTTTAAGTGCTGTGGCAATAGGGATGGCCGACCGCACCCGTTCCGGGTAGGAGGCAACCCATTGGAGGACCTGCATACCACCCATGGAAGCGCCGGCAACGCATAACAGTTTATCGATACCTAAAAAATCGATAAGGTGCCGTTGGGCATGAACCATATCGGCCACAGTGATAAAGGGGAAATCTAGCGCGTAAGGTTTCCCTGTCGCCGGGTTCAGGGATGACGGACCAGTAGAACCTTTGCAGCCACCGATAACATTAGAGCAGATGACGAAGTACCGGTTTGTATCGAAGGCCTTGCCCGGCCCGATCATATTATCCCACCAGCCCGTATCCTCTTGTCCTTTGTGAACGCCTGCCGCGTGGGCATCCCCGGAAAGGGCATGCAGCGCAAGAATCGCATTAGATTTATCCTTGTTCAATGTTCCGTATGTTTCATAAGCAAGGGTGATCAGTCCCAGCGTATCTCCACTTTCCAGTTTATGTTTCCTGCCCGGTCCGGCAAAGGTGTAATACTGCGTTTCTACAACACCAACCGAATCATTTTTTATTGTGTCTTTTTTCATTTTTTTCATTTTAAAATCACATAGCAAGTATTCTTAATAATTCTTTACACTCTTACAAATTCCCCTTTCATAAAGGGGGATTCAGGGGGATTATCATAGCCGAATAAATCCCCCCAGCCCCCCTTTATCAAAGGGGGGAGATGTGGAGGTTACTTCTGAAACAGCCATGTTGACAAATACCTCTCTCCGCTGTCCGGCAGAATGGCCACGATCATTTTACCTTCGGCCTCCTTACGCTTTGCCACTTCCAGGGCGGCCCAAAGAGCGGCGCCGCTTGATATTCCTACGAGGATGCCTTCTTCCTTAGCGATTCGTCTGGCCATCTCTCCCGCATTTTCATGGGCGACCCGGATAATTTCATCAATCACATCCCTGTTCAACACATCCGGAACAAATCCGGCGCCAATCCCCTGAATCTTGTGGGGGCCCGGTTTTCCTCCGGATAGAACCGGAGAATCCGTTGGTTCCACAGCAATCATTTTTACGGACGGTTTCTTCTTTTTTAATACCTCACCGATGCCGGTAATTGTCCCGCCTGTGCCGATTCCGGCAATAATATAATCAACTTTGCCGTCCGTATCATTCCATATCTCCTCCGCTGTCGTCCGGCGGTGTATTTCGGGATTAGCGGGATTTTTAAATTGCTGGGGAATGAAACTATTTTTATTACTCACTGCCAGTTCTTCCGCCTTTTCAATAGCCCCTTTCATACCTTTGGCTCCTTCCGTCAGAATCAGTTCAGCTCCCAGAATGCTCAAAAGATGCCTCCGCTCCATGCTCATCGTATCAGGCATCGCGAGTATGAGATGATATCCTTTTGCCGCGCAGACGAAGGCAAGGGCAATCCCTGTATTGCCGCTTGTCGGTTCGATGATCACCGTATCCTTGCTGATAAGCCCCGCTGCCTCTGCCGCCTCAATCATGGCGACGCCGATTCTGTCCTTCACACTGGAAAGAGGATTGAAGGATTCGATTTTTACAAGAATCTCCGCGTTCAATCCTTTCTGTATTCTGTTGAGACGCACCAAAGGTGTTTTCCCCACAGTTTTGGTAATATCTGCAAATATACTGGCCATAAATTTCTCCTTTCTACCGCTATACCTTTATCAATGCCTGTTCGATATCGGCAATGATGTCGTCAATATGCTCGATTCCTATGGACAATCGTATAAAATCCGGTGTCACACCTGTAGCTAACTGTTCCTCTGAGGATAATTGCTGATGTGTTGTCGTTGCCGGGTGGATCGCCAAAGTTTTTGCATCTCCTACATTCGCCAGATGAGAGATGAGTTCCAGAGATTCGATGAACTTCTTGCCCGTTTCCGCGCCGCCTTTGATTCCGAAACCGAGAATTGCCCCTGCACCTTTCGGCAGATATTTCTTCACCCGCTGTTGTTCGGGGCTGGACTTAAGTCCCGGATAGTTGACCCAACTGACTTTCGGATGTTTCTCCAGATAGCCGGCCACAGCCACGGCATTCTCAGAATGACGAGGCATTCTCAAATGAATTGTTTCCAGACCCTGCAGAAAAAGAAAAGCATTAAATGGCGATAGTGCCGGTCCCAGATCACGCAGTAGAGATACACGAGCCTTGGTTATGTAGGCGATATTGCCAATGGGTTTCAGAGCTTCCACAAAATTAATCCCGTGATAGCTCGGATCAGGATCGGCAATCAGCGGGAATTTGCCATTTGTCCAATCAAATTTTCCGGAATCGATAATTATCCCACCAAGTGATGTTCCATGTCCACCGATGAATTTGGTAGCAGAGTACACAACAATATCCACTCCGAAATCAATGGGTCGAAGCAGATAGGGCGAAACGGTATTATCTAAAACAAAGGGAATACCGTTTTTATGTGCCACACCGGCAATGCCTTCGATGTCGGCTACATCTAGTTTTGGATTCCCTATAGACTCCGCGTAAATCGCCTTCGTTTTCGGTGTAATCGCTCTCTGAAAAGCATCGAGGTCATTCGATTTGACAAAGTTGACTGTGATCCCGAGTCGGGGAAAAGTGTAATGAAAAAGGTTGTAAGTTCCTCCGTAGAGGTTATCCGCCGAAACAATCTCATCTCCGGCTTTGGCGATATTGAGAAGCGCCAAAGTGATTGCCGACTGGCCGCTGGCTACCGCCAGTGCCCCGACACCGCCGTCGAGAAGAGCGATTCTTTTCTCAAAGACGTCTGTCGTTGGATTCATCAGCCGTGTATAAATGTTGCCGAATTCTTTCAGGCCAAAAAGATTGGCCGCGTGTTCGGTATCTTTGAACTGGTATGAGGTTGTCTGATAAATGGGAACGGCCCGCGATCCCGTTGTCGGATCCGCGTCCTGACCGCCATGCAAGGCCAGTGTTTCTATTTTTAATTTTGCATCAATTTTACTCATTATATGTCATCCTTTCATATTAGTCTTAAGTTTTGGTTGTTCTCTATCCGGTTCTTATCTCCTCTTTGTTTAAGCTACACATTATGTGTCCCCGGGCGAGACCTGCCACAGTCAGATTAATATTCAGGGTGATCAATACTTTCCCTTCCGTAAGAAAGACAAAAGTATTCGCGTACTTAATTTCCATGTAAAACCTCTTCTATTGTTCCACCGCCCAGAACAAGGTCGTTTTCATAAAAAACCACAGACTGGCCTGGTGTGATCGCTTCCTGTTCTTCGGCAAATATTACTTTCAGTCTGCCTTTGTCGGCTGTTACATCGCAGGGCGCCTCTTTCTTCCTGTATCTTATCTTGGCATAAACTTGCTGAGGCCAGGACTTAGCAAGCATATTCATCTCTCCGGCGAGAAGCCCCTTTGCCATTAAGTCTTTCTTTCCACCGATGACAATACGGTTTTCATCGGGATCGATGGATACAACATACAACGGTGTTGCATGACTGATACCCAAACCTCCTCGCTGGCCGATAGTATAAAATATAATTCCCCGATGTTTGCCCAGAATCTTTCCCTGCATATCCACAATCGGACCCGGATTTAATTTTTGCACCCGCGCTAAGAGAAATTCCTGATAGTTTTTTTGTGTTACAAAACATATATCCTGACTCTCCTGTTTTTCCGCAACAGGCAAGGCTGCTTTTTTCGCTAGCTCCCTTACTTCATCCTTGGTCAGAGGAGCGAGGGGAAACAGTACATTTCCCAGCCTGTCATAAGGCATGGAGTAGAGAAAATATGTCTGATCTTTCTTTCTGTCCTTCGGCCTCTTCAGGCAATAACCCTCTTCATTTCTTTCGATGGCCGCATAATGACCCGTCGCCAGAAAATCAAACCCGAGCACCTTCGCTTTTTCCAGAAGACTCCCGAATTTCATGTAGCGATTGCATTCGACACAGGGATTAGGGGTCCTTCCTTTCTTATATTCGCTGATAAATTTAGCGATGACTTTATCTTCAAGCTCACCTGCATAATCAAAAACATAGTGAGGAATTTTGAGCCGGTCACACACCCTCTTTGCATCATCGATCGCAGTAGCGCCGCAACATCTCGCGCTGTCCTCTTCTGTTGCAATACCTAAGCACATGGTTACACCGGAAACATCATATCCTTCATCTGTAAGCAACATGGCTGCAACGGATGAATCGACGCCGCCGCTCATGGCTACCATAACTTTTTTACTCATTCTTACCCTTCAAAAATTTAAATGCGATGTTGTGATCTATAATCCCCCGCCCATCCCACCAAGGGAGAGGAAATATTCGTTCCCTCCCCCATCGATGGGGGAGGGTTAGGGCGGAGGTGAAATCTGCATTCATCAAGTTGCCTTGCCTAATGCTGGTTTTGTTGATCGCATCCGATAATCGCCGAGGGCCTTTTTTAACGCCTCTTCAGCCAGATCAGAACAATGCATTTTAATAGGCGGCTGCCCTCCAAAAGCCTCCGCAACGGCCCGGTTGGATATCTTCAAAGCATCTTCAACCGTCTTATTTTTCACCAGTTCCGTAACCATGGAACTCGTTGCAATTGCCGCACCGCAGCCGAAACTCTTGAATTTGGCATCGGTAATAATATTGTCTTTCACCTTGATATAGAACTCCATTATATCACCGTATACGGGATTTCCTACCTTTCCGACACCGTCAGGATTCTCAATTTCCCCGACATTTTTAGGATTCCGAAAATGTTCCATCATTTTATCACTATATTCCATTTATTTAACCTCTTATTTTTTTTCAGGAGCAGGTGATCTTTTCGAGCTTTTCAGATATTATCCATCATTGTATTTCCCGATTTTTCCTGATTCATTTTTACCAGAATATCCAGGGTGATCGAACTTAATGTCTCGGAAATTTTTCCGCCTATAATTGCCCAAATGTCATGACTCGCGCAGATTGGCACTCTTGGACAAGTGGAAGGATTCTTGACACAGTCAACAAGAGAACAATCTCCTTCTAAAATATCCACGATCTCCTTCATAGTGATCTGTGACGGATCTTTGGCTAGGCTGTATCCTCCATGCGCCCCCCGGATGGAGTTCACCAAACCGACTCTCCGTAAGGGTATGATGATCAAACTCAAGTACTTCTCGGAAATATTCTCCCTTTTGGCAATATCTTTAAGAAATATAGGACTTTGGCCATAATTAAGAGCCAGTGCCACCATCAATCTGACTCCGTATCGCGTTCTTGTGGAAAGTTTCATATCAGTCCCTTGATGTAATTACTACTATCACTATCTTTTTGATAGCAATTAAACTATTAGAAAGGAATTGTCAAGAAAAAATGTGAAAGAGGGGATGTTTTAACAATGCCAAGGATAGATTCATTTTGCAAGTCATTAGGACTGGAAATATCATTCATTTTCGTAATCTTTAGAATTGGTTTCCAAAACTTGCTTTGTATCTTTACCCGCTATTTGCATTCGAATTTATTTTTTATCTGTGCTAAATTATTATTAAGGTGATTTATTTTTTTTTAGAAAATCGAAATCGCATTAATTCTCTCGAAAAATAAGTGAGGCAAAATTATTAAAACAAACTTAGCGACATTTAAAGAATTAGGCATCGATAAAAGAATCCTCAGCGCAATAACGGAGATGGGATTTGAAATACCTATGCCTGTTCAGCAAGAGGTAATACCTTTTCTATTGCAGGACACCAGGGATTTAGTTGCTCTGGCTCACACGGGAACAGGTAAAACAGCTGCATATGGCATACCCATTATTCAACAAATCGATCCATCCTCATTAAAAACGCAAGCGCTGGTTCTGGCACCCACCAGAGAACTTTGTTTGCAGATAACGGATGATCTGACTCACCTTGCCCAACACATCGAAAATCTGAATATTGTGGCGATTTACGGCGGCGCAAATATTTTCACTCAGATAAAACAGTTAGGCGCGGGAGCGCAGATTGTCGTGGCCACTCCGGGCCGCATGCTTGATATGCTCAAGCGGAAAAAAGTAAATGTATCCGCCATCAACTGGCTGGTGCTGGATGAAGCCGACGAAATGCTGGACATGGGCTTCAAAGACGATTTGAATGCCATATTATCCGGCACTCCCGATCATAAAAGAGTTCTGTTGTTTTCAGCAACGATGCCCTCGGGAATTGAAGCGATTGCCAGAAGCTATATGAAAAAGCCCAGAGAGATCACGATTGGCTCCAAAAACAAGGGCGCGGAAAATATTCAGCATCAATACTATGTCGTACATGCCAAAGACAGGTATGTAACACTCAAAAGAATTGCCGATTATTATCCCGATATCTACGCAATTATTTTTTGCCGGACAAAAATTGAAACTCAGGAAGTCGCTGATTCACTGATAAAAGACGGCTATAATGCGGATGCCTTGCATGGCGATCTTTCCCAGGCGCAAAGAGACAGCGTCATGAACCGCTTTAGAACCAGAAACCTGCAAATGCTGGTGGCGACTGATGTTGCGGCCAGGGGAATCGATGTTACAAATTTAACTCACATTATCAATTACAATCTGCCGGACGATATTGAAAACTACACCCATCGTAGCGGTCGGACGGGCCGGGCGGGTAAATCCGGCATTTCCATTGTCATTATTAATTTAAAAGAAGCTTTCCGTATTAAACAAATTGAAAAACAAATAGGCAAAAAATTTGAGCAGGTTAAAATACCCACCGGCAATGACGTTTGCGAAAAGCAACTTTTGCATTTAATCGAAAAAGTTAAGAACACCGAGATCCAGCATAAAGAAATCAGCGTCTTTCTGCCCGCGGTTTATGAACAATTGAAGGGAATCAGCAAGGAGGAAATAATTCAAAAGTTTGTATCGGCGGAGTTTAACCGTTTTTTAAGTTATTATCGCAATGCCGCCGATATAAATGTGGAAATGAGAAAAGAAGGCGACAGAACCGTTTCCAGTTCCAGAACCGGTTCCGGCGCCCGTTCCGCTTCCGTCCGCTTATTCATTAACCTGGGGCAAATGGAAAAATTTAATGATCGCCGGCTTACAGCTTACCTTTTTGAGACAGCCAATATCCCTAATCTGCGTATTTCCCATGTTGAGGTGACGCGAAGTTGTTCTTTTTTCGAAACCGATTCTCAACAGGCGGATTTTCTGATGGCAAAATTCAAGAAAGAAAAATTCCAGGGCCGCCATGTCCAGATTGGGTATGCCGACAAAGGCAAGAGAAATAAAGGTAAAGAACGGAGCAACAGGGACTATACCAAAGCCACAAACGCTTTTTTCGCGCTTAAAAGGAAACGGCAATAAAGTTACGATCAAGAAATCCGGAATATATGAAAAAGGATTTTGCTGGCAGGAAAGAATATAGGATCCAATGATCTTCTTTTGATCGGCGCCGAGGTTGTTAATCTTAACTTCCGCCATACTGTTACTTACTCTGACGATTCTGGCCGGCCAACAGCGTTGTGTGAAACAGCCGTTCAAAATTCAAATAAATTTTATAAGTGCTCTTTATAAGGAGACAGGATGGAAACACGACGAGACTTCATCAAGAAAAGCGCTATCGTGGGCGCTGCTCTGTGCCTCCCGGTTTCTCTGACTCGTGAAAGCCGGGCAGATTATACTGATTTAAAAACACGCACCCCTAAAAAGGCGCTGATTTTATGGTACAGCCAGACAGGCCAGACACGCCGATATGCCCGGCTTATGGGCTGTATCCTGAAAGCGAAAAATCTTACAATAGATGACAGCGAGATACGGGAATTTGATAAAAAAAGGCTGCCAGATTATGATCTCATTATCATTGGCACACCGGTATTTTATTACGATACTCCGTTCAATGTCAGCGAGTGGCTGGAAACAATTCCTTCCATAAAGGGCATACCGGTTGCAGCGTTTGTTTCCTTTGGCGGACCGGAAGGCAATCAGCATAACGCTTCTTGTCACATTCTCAAGCTTTTAGCGAAAAAAGGCGGAGTTCTTGTTGGAAGAAATGCCTTTAGAAATATTGCCACTTATCCAACACCCAACTGGAACAGCAACAATCAAATTTCCGGACAACATCTACCAAATGCGGCAACGTTTGATCAGGTGCGCCGCTTTACGGCGGACATGCTGGAAAGAGTTAACCGCGGTGAGACAATTTCTATCGGCTATGAACTGGCGATGCGCGAAGGTTTGCGGGCACTTCCTCTGGTCTGGATGAACAAGAAGGCTATTAACAAACATACTGTTGATGCTCAAAAATGTATCGGCTGTGGAACCTGCGTGAGAAAATGTCCAACCAAAGCCATCAACCCATTCAAGCAAATTGTTGACCGGGATAAGTGTCTGGCCTGCTTCGGTTGTCTGAATAATTGCCCTGCCGATGCCGTGGTGATGGAGTACAGGGGCGAGCGTCTATACGGTTTCCCGGAATATTTAAAGCGAAACAAAATTACTATTATGGAACCGCCGGAATTCAGCACATGCAGTTGAAATTATACAATGAACTGTTAAGATGTATTTCCAAAGGAGGATAATTCTCATGAACAGCAATCGTCGATATCTGTTGACAGCATTTCTCGTATCAACCGTTTTCTTCATCTTCGGAGCGGCGCAGGCTCAAACATCTCTCGATTCCCTGCTCAAACCTTATTTGACTAAATACGATCTACCGGCTATTGCCGCGGCTGTCGTTAAAGATGGAAAGATTATTTCAGCCGGCGCAGTAGGCACGCGCAGGGTAGGCGCAAATATTCCGGTGACAATAAACGACCGGTTCCATCTGGGCTCGGATACGAAAGCGATGACTGCCTTGCTGGCGGCCATGCTGGTGGAAGAAGGAAAGCTTCGGTGGAACACGACGCCAGCCGAGGTCTTTCCCGAACTGGCGGATAAGATGGATTCAGGGTTTCGGCGTATTACCCTTGAGCAACTTTTATCGCATACGAGCGGCGTTCCGTCCGACAATGAAGACATCGGCAAGATTTTCATAGAAGCAATGACCAAAGATGGAAATCTCGATGATTTGCGTTATTGGATGGTACAGCAATGGAGCAACCGGCCTCTGGCATTCGAGTCAGGCACAAAATTCGCCTATTCGAATATGGGATATATAATCGTGGGTGCCATTATCGAGCGCACCGCGGGAAAAACCTGGGATGAATTGATAACTCAGCGAATTTTTATCCCTTTGAAACTATGTACCGCAGGCCTCGGGGAACAATCATCTCTCGGCAGGATTGATGCGCCTCTCGGACATGCCATAGTAGATGGAAAAGTGAAGGCAATGCTTGCCGGCCCGAACGGTGACATCCCGCCGATAGTCGGTCCTGCCGGAATCGCACACATGTCTATCTTAGATTTTGCGTACTGGGCGGGATGGAATGCCGGCGAGGGAAAACGAAAACCAAATCTTGTCAAACCGGAGACGATGCGTAAGCTCCACACGCCGGTCATTTCGATGCCGGAAAGAAAGGCGGCCGCGCCCGGCACACCGGCAGGCGGGAGATACGCTCTCGGTTGGGGCGAGTTGACTGTTGACTGGGCGCCCTATCCCCTGATCTATCATGGCGGCTCGAATGAAATGAACCTAGCCCACATCTGGATCGATACTAAACGTGATTTAGCGATGGTTACAGTTACCAACATAAGCGGCCCAAAGGCTAATGAAGCGCTATTTAAGCTTGCACGTGAATTGTATACAAAATCTATAAAGCAACAATAAATATTTGTTTTTAATAAAACATTAATGTAAATAATTAAGCGCTGAAGAAAGGACCTTGTTTGAAAAACAGCAAAATTATGTGTTATGTATATTAATTATTAATCTCGGGAGAATGATATGCAAAAACTGACCGTCCACCTTTTGAAAATGGAAGCCAAGGCTTTCGCTGATAAGGAATCTGGTCATAAAGAGAAGTCACTTTATGGCGTGACAGATGGCAAAGCCGTCGGCACTTATTTGGAACACAAGTTCCAAGAAGCACTTCAGACTAAGTATGAATATACACGAGGTTCCTCAGCGAAAAGAATAGACTTCCCTAAGTTGGATATCGATATAAAGGTGACCAGTATTCGGCAACCGCAGTCTTCATGTCCTTTTAAATCGGCGCGCCAGAAAATATATGGACTCGGCTATTCACTTTTGGTATTTGTTTATGACAAGAAGGATGCACGAAAATCTAGAACCGCGACATTGGATATCAAACATGTTATATTTATAGAAAGCAATCGGACAGGAGACTTTCAGACAACGACAGGAATTATCAAGATTCTGGATAATAATGGCAATGCAGATGATCTTGTCGCATTCATGACGGAACGATTTTTACCCGTGGATGAAATTCAAGCGGTAGAACTGGCTAAGGAAATCCTAAAAATTAGACCGAAAGTCGGTTATCTTACCATTTCAAACGCCCTTCAATGGCGACTTCAATACGCCCGCGTCATCGAGCAGGCAGGCAAAGTTTCTGGTGTTCAGCGAATAGCATGATTAAAAAGACTAAAATGGAATATGGAGATTTTCAGACTCCTCGCGATTTGGCTGATACTGTTGCGGCATTCCTTCGTGACTTGGGTATTTTGCCGTCTGTAATCGTAGAACCGACATGTGGACAGGGTAGTTTTGCGATTGCTGCAAATGACGTTTTTCGCACAGCACGCCAGATATTCGCTTTTGATATCAATGCTGCCTACATATCCGATTTGCAAAAACAGGTTAACGATGCAAGAGGGGGGCATTGGCATGTTTCACAGCAGGATTTCTTTACCTTCAATTGGAAAGATTTCTTTGCACCATTTGGCGGTGAAATTCTTGTTCTGGGAAACCCTCCTTGGGTAACCAATGCCGCACTTGGGGTAATAGGAAGCGATAATCTTCCTAAGAAAACGAACTTCCAAAATCACATTGGCTTTGCCGCAAAGACAGGCAAGGCCAACTTCGACATTTCGGAATGGATGTTGATCAAACTTCTCGAAGCACTTGATAGGAAGCATGGGTGTCTGGCCATGCTCTGCAAGACTTCCACAGCACGTAAAGTGCTCCGACATGGATGGCTCAATCACTACACTATCGGTAGGGCGAGTCTTCATTTGATCGATGCAACGATGCACTTCGGGGTTTCAGTCAATGCCTGTTTACTTGTTGTTCACACGGGTGTTCCTGATCTTGTGCCTACGGCTGGCGTTTACTCGGATCTTACATTTGATCATAAATTAACAACATTCGGCCTTGTAGGCAGAGACATAGTTGCGGACGTAGATGAATATAACAGATTGAGAGATATTGATGGGATCAACTATTATACATGGCGTTCTGGAGTGAAGCATGACGCTTCTTCCGCGATGGAGTTTAAAAAGTCGGGAGACACTTTGATGAACGGTTTTGATGAACATATTAAGATCGAGTCAACCTACCTCTATCCTTTATTAAAATCTTCCGACCTCGCCAATGACAGACTAATACCTCAACGCTATGTTCTCGTCACTCAGCGTAAACCCGATGAAGACACAGAGAATATAAGGAAAACCGCGCCCAAAACTTGGGCTTATTTGCTGCGTCACGCAAATATCCTAGATCGACGTCAGAGTGTCATCTATCAAAAGCGTCCAAGATTCTCTGTATTCGGTGTGGGGGATTACACCTTCTCACCATGGAAGGTGGCAATTTCTGGATTCTACAAAAATTGCCGGTTCGTTGTAGTCGGAAAGCACAGGAATAAACCTGTGGTTTTAGACGATACCTGCTACTCCATTGCATGTGGTTCTGAGCAGGAAGCAACCTTCGTATGTAAACTACTCAATTCTGACATCACAAAACGTTTTCTTCATTCTCTGGTGTTTTTTGATGCAAAGAGACCTGTTACTATCGATGTACTTAATCGAATTGATCTGAAACGAATCGCAGATAGAATTGGACTGGAAACTACTGCTCGTAATTATCTTAGAGACGCAGCCTTGACTGAGAAACATCAAAGCCTCCTTGTTTTTGAAAAACAAGCAAAATATCAAGCGAAAACATCCAAAAAACGGAGTTGCTAATAATGCAAATTAATTTATCATTTGAAGGAAGCAGAAAAAGATCTGGTCTCCTCTGAAAAATATGTTAGCCCCATCTGATGTCAAGCTACGAAAGATAAAAGGAATAATTATCCATGAAGCAATTTGTTATCACCCCAAACGCGCGTTATGCAGTCTGTGATCGTTTCGTTAGGAGAAAAAATCAACAGTGACATCACCACGTTTACAAGAAAGCATCCGTGCTGTCGCAGTCTTTGAGGCGGTCAAAGGAGCATTGGTGCTTGCTGCCGGTTTTGGACTTCTCAGTCTCTTGCATAAGGATGCTCACAGGACAGCCTGTGAGTTTATTTCAAGAGTGCACTTAAATCCTGCGCAAAAGTATCCGAAAATATTTATTGATTTGGCAGACCATATAACGGACGGCAAGTTATGGTTCTTTGCGGGTTTGGCTCTGATCTATTCGGCATTCCGTTTTGTCGAGGGGTATGGTTTATGGAAAGAGAGAGTTTGGGCGGAATGGCTGGCTGTAGTGAGTGGAACGATTTACCTTCCCATTGAAATTTACGAAGTATGCGTCAAGGTTTCGTTCGTGAGTGTATTTGCGCTGGTCGCTAATATAATCGTGGTTGGCGTAGTCGCATATGTGTTGATTCAGAAGGGCAGTTAGATGATAAAATAAGTCAACGAAGGAAACGCCCATGTCTATAACGCCAGCCTCACCTGATTGTCAAACTACGAAAGATTAAAAGGGAGAAATAGCTATGAAACAATTTGTTATCACCCCGGCGGCGGGGAAACGTCTGATCGGAAAAGCAATTGCCAAGCATGCCGCGGTAGCAAAAGCACTCAAAAAAGGAACTGTTGTCATTGTGGCCGGGACAACCAACGGCTATGTGACGGAGGAAATTCTTTTGGCGCTGGGACAGGCAAAAGAATTCAAGCGTAATCGTTTTTACCGCGGAATCATTCTTCCCCCGGCCCGTCCGACAACGTCCACAGGAAGACTCCCAGACGAGGGCAAATTTCCGGGTGACGTGGTGATCAGAAACGGGGTGTTCCAAAAAGGAAAAACTATCTTTGATGTGGTTGATGATCTGCGCGAGGGAGACGTCATCCTGAAGGGTGCCAATGCAGTTGAGCCAATCCAAAAACGGGCTGCAATCCTGATTGGCGATCCGAAAGCGGGAACCATCGGCGTTTCTCTACAGGCAATGGTCGGCCGGCGTGTCCGTTTGATTTTGCCGGTTGGACTGGAAAAGCGCGTTTACGGAAATCTTGATGAACTGGCGGCAAAAATGAACGAGCCGGGAAAACATGGTCCCCGGCTTTTGCCGGTGCCGGGAGAGATTTTTACCGAGATTGACGCAATAGCATTGCTGACCGACGCCTCAGCTCAGTTGGTCGCGGCAGGCGGAGTATGCGGAGCGGAAGGAAGCGTATGGCTGATTGTGAGAGGGAAACCCGCGCAGGAAAAAGCCGCGGAAGTTCTTATTAAATCTGTCGTCAACGAACCGGCGTTTAACTTTTAAAGAGGATAAAAACAGAATGAAAGGATCCTTAAAACAAACAATAATGCTGGCCATACTTAACAGGCACGTCCTGGTACTGTTCAATGTTATCCTATGTGCAATAATCGTTTCGATAATTGTGGAATTTATTACCTTGGTCATGACCCCTGAAAACGACATTAAAGAAATGGTTGAAATGTGCAATGGCATCGCAATCATTCTGTATGGGTACGGGGTAGCTCTTGAATCCAGAGCACCTCTTATGAGGTACTTCAAACTATATCCTGATTTTGCTACTCCACTCCAAACCGGGATCGACGAACTGTGTAATAAATACGGCATCTTTATATTGTTGCTGGCCCTTGCCCAGGAAGTACTGGTGCACCTTGTCACCATACCAGACCGCGTATTTAATACGGCCGGCAAGGAATCCTACATTTTTTCAATCTGCATAACCATGCTGGTATTTGTTTCTTTCCTTCTCATACGCCTGACGGTAATGGCGGTACTTCCTGCCCGGTTTATCGTGGCGTATGGCAAAGAACAAACCGGAACGGTGGACCTTTGAAACGCGCCATGATGAACAAATGGTTAATTCATGAAAGATAGCCAAATCAACATCGTTATCAAAATATTAAAAAAGGAATTGGAAGTGGGAACAATGCCGACTGTTTCTCATCTGGCGGAGAATCAGCGCGATCCTTTTGTCATTCTGATTTCCACACTCCTCAGCCTGCGGACAAAAGATGAAGTTACCGCGGTGGCAACCGAAAGACTCTTTGAGCTTGCTTCCACTCCGGAAGAAATGCTGAAAGTTCCTTTAAATAAAATAGCCAAGGTAATTTATCCGGTTGGTTTTTATCGTGTCAAGGCGCGCAATATTCATCATACCTGCGTGGAATTAATCAAACGTTTTTCCTCCAAAGTGCCGGACGATATTGACTATTTGCTGAGCATCAAGGGCGTTGGCCGCAAAACCGCCAACCTTGTTGTCTCTCTTGCGTATGGAAAGGATGCCATTTGTGTTGATACGCATGTGCACAGGATTTCCAACCGGTTAGGCTACGTTAAAACAAAAACACCCGATGAAACAGAGTTTGCCCTGCGGAAAAAACTGCCACGCCGCCACTGGATCATTTATAACACCATCATGGTTGCTTTCGGCCGACAAACATGCAAACCCGTTTCTCCTCTTTGTAGTCAGTGCCCGGTAAATAAATACTGCGATCGGATTGGCGTTACTTTCAGTCGCTAATTCCAAATAAATGCTCCTAAAAGAAAAAAGTTGACTAGCTTGTGTCGTTTTGGTATTGTCCACCGGTTTCAAAAATAAATTTAATAAGAGAAAAATATTATGTATACGTTATTGATTATTTTACATATTTTAATTTGCCTTGTTTTGATTCTAATTGTGCTCCTACAGGCAGGTAAGGGCGCCGATATGGGCGCGGCGTTCGGTGGTTCCAGCCAAACGGTTTTTGGTTCCTCAGGAGCCGGTACTTTTTTGGGAAAACTGACCGCAGGAGTAGCCATAGTATTTATGCTTACATCTCTGCTACTTACCTATTCGGCAAGCCACAGAAGTTCTTCGTTAATGGATCGGTCCAAACTCCCTGTTACAAGACAGACACTTCCGATAACGAAACCAGATGCCGCAAAACTGCCAGCAATACCTCCCGCAGCACCGGTAAATAAATAAAGTTCTTTTCATAGTGGAGCCCCCTTCCGGCAGGAGCCGGAGGCTCTCTGTAATAATGAGACCCAAGCTTCAGAAACAAAGTGCATAACCTAAAGGTCACAAGCTGAAGCTTGCAGGTCGAACTATCCCGCAAAGCAGTGGATAACGCGACCTCCCGCGAGTTACGGCACATTATTCTCCCGGTTGAAGCCGAAGATTCCAAATCGCGGGATTGACAACCGCGCGATCAGATATGATAAAGGTTCAGAGAAATATTACAAAATTAGTCGCGTGGGTCGAAATATTGAAGTTTTTTGATGCCGAAGTGGTGGAATTGGTAGACACGCTATCTTGAGGGGGTAGTGGCAACAAACCGTGCGGGTTCAAATCCCGCCTTCGGCACCATAAGAAAAACAAGTAGTTAGATGATTCATCGGCTAACCCTCTTTCTCTTTTGGAGCCACTTGGTCAACGTTTTGGTCAACACTTTTCAGGAAACCTTCCATTTGGTCAACAGCTTTACGAGTATCTGAAACATCAACGGTATCATATCTGAGGAACATTTCTCTTGTTGAATGACCCGTGATCTTCATAATGACGGATTCCGGCACACCTGCTCTTCTCATGTTTGTATTGAAACAATGAATTGGAAAACAAAGCCGTCTTTTGTTCCTCTTCCATACGGAATCCTGGCATCACGAGAGCCCTCTTCAAAGCACCTCTGATATCCTTTATTGGTTTTCCTTTATAGAGAAAAACGTGGTTATTGTGAATAGCCCTTGGAATGCTAATCAGTAAATCATTCAAAGAATCACAGATGGGAATGGTCCGCTTCTCTCTGTCTTTTGTATCTGTAGCATCAAGTTTAATAACCCTGTTTTTTAGGCGCACCCCCCTAACAAAAGAAGGCCCCTTGCGGGGCCTTCTTAAATCTTAACTTGTTCCATCTCATGGTTGGTACTTAAAACTGCCCCCAACCTGGGAATTTCCATCTAGACAGGTGCTTCTACTCTGTGTCGTCACAGTGTAATAGTAGGTCGCCCCTGATGTAAGGCTAGGACCACCATAGAGAACGGAGTTGCCGGTTATACCCCATTTATCCCATATTTGGTTGTGACTGCTGTCCTCCACATATACTTCATATACCGCATCGGATTTGCTAATCCCGGTCCAAGTGAAGGTGGGAATCGCTGTAATCGTCCCTGTCGGAGAGAGGTTTGTGGCATACAACGGCATGAAGCAGTTGACCGTGACAGTTTTTGTCCATGTGGATGTATCGGTTATAGTGAATGTGTAATTAAGGGGCACTGTAGGTTGCGTATCCCCCAAGGTTATACTATAATCCCATCTAGTGTCAGTTGAGTTGTAATAAAGGGTCATTGTATTCGTTATCCCATTGCCCGTTACACTGACAGCGCTTGCTGTATGGTTCGGATCTTTATAATCTCCATAGACTGAATATATCCAAGTAGTGTTACCAGGTTCGTAATGACTCTGTACACCGGGATTTAAATCGCCGCTGCCGCACGCGATTATAGGCGCGGACGCAGACATTGTGCCAGAGGTTAAGTTTGCAGCCGTAACTACAAGTGTATATGTATTCCCTGTCTCTGAGTCTGTTGCCGTCCACGTTCCGGCGGGATCGTTTAATGTCCCGCTGGAACGAGTCCATGTCATACCACCATTCGGCCATGTCATGGTGGTGGCTGTTATGGTCACACCTGTTTCAGTATCAGCGCCTAAACTCGGCCCGTTACAAAGAAAGTTTGAACTGGTCCAATTAATAGTTAGAACACCCGTCCCTGAACTCCAGGTATATGTCCCGCTTGCGGTAGCTGTCCCTGTAACCGCTGTCCACTTCGCATATACCGTAATATTTCCTGTAACTGGTGTGCTGGCTGTAAACGGTGTTCCGGCGCCGTTTGTTCCTGTCCACCAGCCGGCAAATGTATAGCCACTCTTAGTCGGCACTGCTGGTAATGTGCCCACTGTCGTTGCCGGTGCGGTAACCTGTTGTGCACCTACAGCAGTTCCTCCCTCACTACTATATGTTACTGTATATACAGGATTAGTACTCCAGTAAGCATATACCGTAATATTTGCCGTAACTGTTGTGCTGGCAGTAAACGCTGTTCCGCTGCCGCCTGTTTGTGTCCACCAGCCGGCAAATGTATAACTTGTCTTGGTCGGCTGTGTCGGTAATGTCACGACTGTTGTTGCAGGGGATGCTACTATTATACTTGATGGGCTTGCTGCTACCGTCGCTCCCTGGCTGTCAAAATTTACGGTGTAGTAATAACTATTCCATTTGGCGTAAACTGCGATATTCACCGTAACTGGTGTGCTGGCAGTAAATGGAGTGCCGCCGCCATCTACCACAGTAAACCAGCCGCCAAAATTATAACCAGTCTTCGTAGGTGCTGCCGGTAACGTACCCACAGTGCCTCCAGAAGACATTGCATGTTGTATACCTACATCAGTTCCTCCGTCACTATTATATGTTACTGTATATACGAGATTAGTACTCCAGCAAGCATATACCGTAATATCTGCCGTAACTGGTGTGCTGGCAATAAACTCTGTTCCAGTGCCGTTTGGTCCTGTCCACCAGCCGGCAAATGTATAACTTGTCTTAGCTGGTTCTGTCGGTAATGCACCCACTGTGGTCGCAGGGGCTACTACTGATTTACTTGTTGGACTCGCTAATGTCGTTGCGCCCTGGCTGTCAAAAGTTACTGTGTATGTTGTGCCAGCTGGAGGAGGCGGCGTGTTATCGCTACTGCTACAACCAACTGTGACCATCAGAAACATCATCATGAGAAAATACAACAAAAATTGATTTGAAATTTTTCCTCTGTTCATAATCCCCCTCCCTTTTTTATTAAGTCGTATAGACTGTTGAAGTGCAACAAGCCAATTTCTCTGTTGTCACTTCGTGAAGAATATTTCAGTATAGGCAAAGGCTATAGCATTTGCCTTTCTGAGTTAGGTTTGTAGAAACTAAAAATAAAAGCCTCCAATGGAGGCAATAATCACTTGAAGGCTAAATATTGGCCACTTCCTGTAAATCCTTTTCATGACGGACTCCAGAAGGTTGAGTTTTAGGTAGATGAGTTAATAATAATACAAATTACTGTTGATAAATGCTCCTATTAGAATCGAAAGTCAAGGGGAAAATTGCGCGATTATATACTTGATACAAGGTAAAGAGAAAACATGAATAAAAAAGCATATAAAAGAAACTCGAAAATAAAAAAATCTTATGATACAAAATGGCATCTTTTATTTTTTAAAGGAGAGGATGTCATGAAAAGGAATATGGATTTAGCACGTAAAATTTTATTAACAATAGAAGACAAAGGGAATCCGGGAATAAGCAACGAAGAACTACTGCCGTTAATTAAAGATTATGATAATACGGAAATATACTATCATATTGAACTGTTACAGCAGGTAGGTTTTATTAATGTAAAGGGAACTATTAAAATAGATTATCCATTTCAAATTACTGGCATAACTTGGACTGGTTATGAATTTATTGAGGCGGCTAGAGATAACGGCAGATGGGAAAAAGCTAAAAAAATTGTTATTGAGAAATCTGGTTCCATGGTAGTCGAATACCTTTTTAAGACCTTAATGCTGTTGGTTGGACAACAAATGGGCATGAAATGATATTACCTGTAACAAGTATATAATCGCCGAAAATTGTTTCTTGGAGTAGCTTCGGTTTTCAAGCATAAATTCAAGATTTGCGTTTGAAACGTTGTATTCTTGGGGACCATACTAAAAACAACCTTTCAGGGAGGATTACTAATTGTGGCATCCGACATCAATGATGCTTTTATCCGGCGTATAAGCAAAGTATTAAATTTAACGATTTATGCAATGTCATCTTTTTCCAGTGTATTTATTCATGCGCTATCATCGTCATGATTATTAATACAATGGAACAACGAGTTCTGATTTATCAGCCTTATTGCGAATAATAATATATGTTGGATTTATGCTTTTAAGGACATAATTATCAGGTAGTAAATCACCCTCATGATATGTATTGCCATCTATAATGGCCAATTTTATATTATCCGTTTCGTCATAAGAATAACCACTATATGTAAAATTTGTATGCGGAGTAGCGGAAACATTAGGTCTGGGTGATGGTGCCGGTGCCGGTGCTTCAACTTTAGGAGCCTCTATAGGTGCTGGCTCTTCCCTTTTGTTGAAGTTTTGTGTTTGTGAAATTGTGAACAAAATGCTGGCGACTACGATAATAATTAGTATAACTATGATATATGCCGCATACGATTCCCATATATCTTGTAACTTTATTTGCCAGTTAGTACCGCTTTGTTTCGTATCTTCTTTCTGTATTAAACCGTCTGCCCTGCACCGGACTTCTTCCTCTTTCAGTTTACTCCTAATTCTTCTCTGCTGTCCGCTGAAAATAAATATTACATCAACTAATTCCGGCACATATTCTTTCGCTATTCTGAAGCCTCCTGCAAAGACACATAATGTGGGAACCACAGCAATAGTGAAGGCTGTATCCATATGACCAAAGTCATACACGTATCTCATATAGACGGCAACAATGTATGCTAAAGGCAGTCCCCAAAACACCATTCTGCCAAATAATCCACGGTTTGAATAAAAATATCTGATAATGAGAAAAAATTGACAAATAGAGCCGATGATAAAGCTGATTATAAAAGAAGTAACGGTGAACTCGATTGCAAGATTAATAAAATTGGTACTTAATACATCATTTGTTATTCGGTAACTATAAGAGAAGTGTTCGGCATATGCTTGACCGACCTGTGTGGATGTGAATAAGACCCACCAGTATTTTAAAAAATATAAAAGAAGTATATAGGCGACCGTCGTAAAAACAATTAATAATGCGGTCTTCGTAAATGAATCAAAAACCTTCCGTAAATACTTGATAATTTTTACCACTTTAAACTTCATTTGCAGATTATCCAGTCAAACATAACTTCGTTCCGATGTTAAATTATTATTTGTTCCTTAGTCTAAAAAGCAGGAATTTGTTTCTCTTTATCTTTTATTTTTATTTGAAATTCAAGAAAAAAGTCCAGCCACTTATTGTTTATTACCGATTGAAAGGTTGTATGAATTTATAAAACAAGAAAAACAACCTTAAGGAAGAAGTCCCTATATTTCAAAAGCGGCAAATGTGATATAATAAAAAAACAAAGGAGCACAAAATGCCAGAGAACAAAAATCCGCATCCGATATTAAGAGTGACGCTGCCCAACGGGGACGTGATATATCCGAGATGCGAGAAAGACACGCAAGGAAAGTGGAGAGTCAAGGACAAAGGCTTGTTGAGTCAGCCGCCGTTGGCAGCAAAGTCTTCCCAAAGCTCATCGAGCACATCAAATCAGCAGACCCCAAACAAGGAATAATCCACATCTGTAAGAATCACGGGCGGCTGTCTACTGGAGCACGAATCGAGAAAGGAAAAGCACGGGCGCTGGCGAATCTTAAGAAAAGGGAGGGTTTGTGGACATTATAAAAAATATGGTTTCACGGAATTAGGGAATTATTGTCCCAGTATGCACAGGCGCGCACGCGCGTCATGGGCTTCACAAAGCAGTGCTTGTTTCTTTCACCTACAAGTCCTCAGTGCCGGGTAGTTATCAGAATTGAAGATTACTGGTTGCAAGAAAGTCAAGAGCAAAGTGAATACATCTCGGTCGCTATATCTGCCGCCTGCCTTACATATTCTCGC
>Ga0209777_10001473_pt1 | contig 33842 bp, 30 predicted proteins | sample FrelakmetHBP12HB_FD_187147 | JGI IMG/M metagenome (GOLD analysis project Ga0209777, IMG submission 187147) | Freshwater lake sediment microbial communities from the University of Notre Dame, USA, for methane emissions studies -HBP12 HB (SPAdes)... | ecosystem: Environmental > Aquatic >... | reverse complement strand
CAGGGGGGCTTGGGGAAACGTGAGATAGGGAGGAAATAGGAACCCGCGGTATATATCGAAAGAGTACATGTCGGTCACTCTCCTCCTAAGTCCGTGCGCGCCTCAAATCTATCCCGACTAATGCGGGCTCGGTTGACATTGAATGGGTCATCAAGGATCTCACCAAGAGTGAAGTCCAGCAAAGCAGGTGGAGCGTGGTGCTTGACCTTTAAAAGGTTCCGCTACAAGGCTTTTTCAGCGTCCCCGCCGAGTCTGTTTCGGCGATTTGTTCGCAACGTTAAAGAATAGTTTGCCATGATCTTATTTCCCATAGAAGTCATCTTTTTTGATCTCGGCAATGTGATCCTTCCTTTCAGCCATTTTCAGATCGCGGAAAAGCTTTCCCGGTACTCAGAGAACAAGGATTTTCAAGATCCTTCGAAAATCTTTTTCGACCTTTTCGATTTTGAAAACGGTTCCGTCAACCTGTATGAGTCTGGAAGGGTTTCAACGGAGGAGTTTTTCGAAGGGTTGAAGAAACGCTTTCAGCTCTTGATCTCTTTCGAAGAATTTGTTCCAGTCTGGAATGAAATCTTTACCGAGAATGAAAATGTGTCGGCCGTCATCCGTTCCTTCAAGGGGAGAAGAAGGCTCGGCCTTCTTTCCAATACCAATCCTCTCCACTTCGACTACGCCCTGTCGAAGTTCCCGGTCTTGAGGGCCTTTGACAAATGGATTTTATCTTATGAAGTCGGATTTAAGAAGCCCGCTCGAGAGATCTTTCAGTCAGCAATGGAGTGGGCGGCGGTCGAACCGGAGAAGATCCTCTTTATCGACGATATGAAAGGCCATGTGGACGTCGCTGTCTCTTTAGGTATGCGAGGGATCCATTTCGTCTCTGTTCACCAATTGCTTCCCCTGCTCCACGACCTTAACCTTGATGAGATTCGTCGTTCCCGGAATGCTGATGGGAAGACCGGCAATGATCACGGCTTAGTCCCCTGAATGTGACATCCCCGCCCCTCTCGTTAACCTTTTCGAACCTTCTCATATCTCATCCGTATCTTTCCACCCCTGGACGAGGAAGGGTTCAACGCCTCAGAGGAGTATATGAGAGTCTCCGGTTGGGACATGAAATTTCTTGTGGCGGAATCTATTTGTTGTTAAAATGGCCTGTAACGTCGATAGTTGGACTCATTGGCCATCGGGCCCCGGCCGGACGGCCACAGGGGGCCGCCCCTACATAGATAATGGAATCCATTTCCTCTGCCCGAGGTTGAATTCGCGGGTAACACACCGCGATGAGGAACGAACCATGATACCACGACTCAATGTGATGTGGAATGAAATCTACTGTAAGCGATGCCTCATCTGCGTGGAAGTCTGTCCGGTCCATGTCCTCTCTCTCGATAGGAATGAGATCCTGGAGAAGGACGGGTGCATTCGATGCTATCAATGCGAGCGATACTGTCCGGATATCGCCATTGAGGTGATGGATCAGCAGGAAGGATAAAGACGATGAGGAAACTCGTTTCTGGAAATGAAGCCATCTTTCAGGGAGCCATTCGGGCAGGAGCCCGATACTTCGCCGGATATCCCATCAGCCCCACCTCTGAAATTCTTCAGCAGGCGGCTCTCCGTGCTGAGGAGACTCCCGAGTTTCTATTTCTCCAGGCTGAGGACGAGATCGCTGCGGCCGTTGCCACGATCTCTGCTTCTCTCGCTGGGGTCAAGTCCTTCACTGCTACCTCTGGCCCGGGATTCTCGCTGATGCAGGAGGCCATCGGATGGGGCCATGTGGTAGAGGCACCCTGCGTCTTTGTCAACTCCATGAGAGTCGGCCCTTCCACGGGAATGCCCACTCAGCCCGCCCAGGCAGATCTTCTCCAGATCAAAGGGGGAAGCGCGGGCGATTACTATCCCATCGCCTTTTATCCCAACTCTGTCGAGGAGTGCTTTCGTCTTACGGTCACCGCCTTCAATGCAGCGGAGGAATCTCTCTCTCCTGTTGTCCTTCTTGCGGATGCCTTCCTTTCCCACCTCTATGAACTTGCGGATCTCGAACGGATAGAGGTGGGGGTTGTGCCCCGCTCCAAGGAACCCCTGGGAAAGGGCCAACGGCTCTTTACCGGAACAGTCCATGACAAGCTGGGAAATGTCAAGACAAATGATCCTGAGATCTACAGGGCCTGGATCTCGGAGCTGAAGGACCGCCACGATCAGGTGGCGGGGAAGTATCCCCTTTATGAATACCTTCCCAGGAAAGGTTCTGACACCCTTCTCATCGCTTTTGGGATCACGTCGAGGATCGTCTCTTCTTTAAAGGAACGGTTTTCGATCTTCCGTCCCATTCGGATCCTCCCGATCCTGGAGAAGGAACTTGAAGAAGTGACTCAGCCCTATCGGCAGATCATCGTCATTGAAGGAAGCGACGGGCAATACGCGAGCTGGGTGGAATGCGCCACCTGCCGAAAGGTACTGAGAGTCCCCTGCCTGGGAGGTGGATTTAAACTCCGGTGGATCGAGAGCCAGATCGAGGAACGGCTAAAGGAGAAAATGCATTGAAAAATGCAAATTGCAAAATGCAAAATGGAAACCTAAGACAGGAAGATCTTCTCCATTTTGAAATTTGCGTTTTGAACTTTGCAGTTTGCATTGAAACGCAACTATTGCCCTGATGGGCAGAACTGTCTCGGAGAAAAGAATGGATCGGTCGTACAAGGACTTGCTCAAGATGAGGCGGTATCCCCATACCTGGTGTCCGGGGTGTGGCATTGGTGCTGTGCTGAAAAACGTTGCCATGGCTCTTCAGGAGCTCGGTTGGAACCACCGGAACACAGTCGCTGTCTCAGGAATCGGCTGCTCCGGAAGGATGTCCGGCTATATGAACCTTGACGCCATTCATACCCCTCATGGTCGTGCCCTCACCGCTGCGGAGACGATCAAGACGGTCCGTCCGGACCTGAATGTTATCGTCCTATCTGGAGATGGCGACCTGGCAAGCATCGGCGGCAATCACCTCCTCCACACGTCTCGAAGAAACCCGGATATCACCGTCTTCTGTAACGACAACGAAATCTATGGACTGACCGGCGGACAGGCTGGCCCCACGACACCAAAGGGGACGAAAACGATCACTTCCCCGAGGGGAGAACTCTTCTCACCTCTTCGGCTGGGCCGAATTCTCGCTGAGCAGGCCCCTTATTTCTATGCCCGAACGACCGTCTATCACCTCAACCATCTTAAGACGTGCGTCCGGGAAGCCCTACTCTGGAAAGGGTTCAGTTTTGTGGACATCGTGAGCGACTGTATCGAGCTGAACGGCAGGAGACTGGGTTTTAAAACGGCACACCAGATGTTCAAGTGGTTTGATGAACGATTCCACATCGTCGAAGGTGTCAGGGATCATTTGCAGGAGGATGAACTGGGCATCGCAAAGGCGGAAGAAGCACCCGTTTTAAGAGCGGTCGAAGAGGCGAAACGTGAGACACCGCCTGCGCCTTCCGAAGGGGAGCTGAAACTCATCACCCGCGAGGAGATGGAACGCTTCGATGGCCGCGAAGGAAGGCCCCTCTCCATCGCCTATAAGGGAAAGGTCTATGACCTTTCGAAAAGCCCCCTCTTTCAGGGAGAGAAGGGGATGCGCTGCCATATCGGGGGAAGAGATCTAACCAAGGATATTGAGATCGCACCTCATGGAGAGGATCTCGTCTTTAAGTTTCCGGTGGTCGGGAGGCTCGTATGAAGCGGATTGCTTTTACAGGCATAGGGGGCCAATCGGTCAGGGTGATCTCCCACGTCCTCGCGATGGCATTAAAAGAACTGGGTTACGAGGTAACCCTTCTTTTTGACTACGATTCATCGGTCCGATATACGCGGATCAGCGCCTATCTTACCTACGATCGGAATCCCATCGAAAACCCGATGATCGACGAAGCAGATATCCTCATTCGCCTCCATGCCAAAGGAGATCAGCTCGTTGCCCAGAAGACGATTTGCGACACAGGACTCTGCACTGATGAAGAAGTTCCTTTCGGACTGATGGGGATTGAGAAATTCGGGAATGTCATCTTCGGAAATATGATCGCATTAGGCCGGCTCCTTCGGCTGATCGGTCTCGATATCAGCCATCTCGATCTGGAAAAATTACTGCCGAAATCTTACGTCAAGGAAAACATGAACGCGATTCAGGTAGGCTATGATCTGAACCTGTACGAGGATTAGACAGCTCTCTCCTTCTCGAGAAAGAAGGCGACTTCTCCTCCAAGAAGGAGAATGGCTGACGAGTAATAAATCCACAAGAAGAAAATCGCCAACGTGCTTAGCGAGCCATAGACCACTGAAAATCTGCCCAGGTGAAGAACATACCATCCGAAGAGCTGTTTGGCTCCCTCCCAGAGGAAACCGGTGAAGAAGGCAGCCTTCAGGACCGTTGACAGGTGAATTTTCGCGTCGGGGAGGATCTTGTAGATCAAAGAAAACATGGAAAGAGTAAAGAAAAAAGGAATGACGTACTTCAATGCCCACCGAAAGATGGGACCGAGGGCGATGAATGAAGGGATCAACTGGCTTTGGACCAGCGTCACGGCAGAGGTAAGAAGCATGCTCATCAAGAGAAGGAGCCCCGTTACAAAGAGCATCAAAAGATCGATCACCTTCCCCTTCATGAAACCCCGGTTCTTATCCACATGAAAGACGATATTCAAAGCTGTCCGGAGGGAGCCAAAAACCCACGTGGAGGCCCAGATCAGCCCACCTACGCCCAGCACACCAACGATCTTCCGATCCTGTACAAGGGTCAGGATGTTTCTCATGATCCTCGGATCTCGTGATGGGAGGAGATTCTCCAGGTAGCGACGGAGACCGCCGAGAACTTCTTTCTCCGTGTAGAGATAAGTCCCCACAAAGGCCAACAACAGCAGGAGCAAGGGGATCAGGCAGAGGAGGAGATCGAAGGCAATACCGGAGGAGAGGAGAAAACCATGGTCGTCGTCAAATTTCTTGATCGACCGGAAGAGGAGACGAAATCGGCTGAGAATTTTTTCCCTTCTGTTCAAAGATCTTGATCTCTTTCCCTTCACCTTCTTAACCCCCTGGCCGCAAGATGCCGAGACACTCCAAACGCATCATTCCAGGACCTTTTCGTTCTTGAAGAACAGAACGCCGAGAGGAGGCAAGGTCAGGCAAATGGATTGATCTCTCCCGTGGGATGAGATGGAATCCGCTTTGACACCCCCGAAGTTCCCCTGGCCGCTTCCGCCGTAAATCCCTGAGTCGCTGTTCAGGACCTCTTCCCAGAGCCCTTCTCGCGGGACCCCTATCCTGTATTGATGTCTGGGAACAGGGGTGAAGTTGCACACAATAAGGACCATCTTTTCCATGCCTTTGCTTTTCCTCACAAAGCTGATCGCACCCGTGTCGGCATCGTGAAAGTCGATCCATTCAAATCCCTCCATTTTAAAATCGACCTCATGCAGGGCCGGTTCCCTTCTATAGAAGTGGTTCAGGTCTCTCACCCATCTCTGGATTCCTTGATGAGAGGCATATTGAAGGACATGCCATTCCAGGCTCTCGTCATGGGCCCATTCCCTCCACTGGCCAAGTTCGCCCCCCATGAAAAGGAGTTTCTTCCCCGGATGGCCATACATATACCCAAAAAGGAGTCTGAGATTCGCACATCTCTGCCACTCATCTCCTGACATCTTTCCAATGAGGGAACCCTTTCCGTGAACGACCTCATCATGGGACAGGGGGAGGACAAAGTTTTCATAAAAAGCATACCAGATGCTGAAGGTCAGATCATTGTGGTGATACTTCCGATGAATGGGATCCTTGGAGAAATACTCCAGCGTATCGTGCATCCATCCCATATTCCACTTCATTCCAAATCCAAGCCCTCCCACAAAGGTCGGTCTCGAAACCATGGGCCACGAGGTTGATTCTTCGGCAATGGTCTGAGCGTCGGGATGGTCCCTGTACACGGCTTCGTTCAATCGCTTGAGGAAGCTGATGGCTTCAAGGCATTCCCTGCCACCATGGGAATTGGGTATCCACTCCCCCTCTTTTCTTGCGTAGTCAAGATAGAGCATGGAAGCCACCGCGTCGACCCGCAGTCCATCGGCATGGTATTTCTCAAGCCAGAAAAGGGCACTGCTCGCGAGAAAGGCCCTCACCTCATTTCGGCCATGGTTGAAAATATAGCTCTTCCATTCAGGATGAAACCCCTTCTTCGGATCCGCATGCTCAAAGAGATAGGTCCCGTCGAAGTAGGAAAGGCCATGGCTGTCATCAGGGAAATGGGAAGGGACCCAGTCGAGAATGACACCGATCCCATTTTGATGGAGCGTATCGATCAGATACATGAAATCCTGGGGGGTTCCATACCGGGCCGTGGGTGCAAAGTATCCCACCGTCTGATACCCCCAGGATCCAAAAAAAGGATGTTCCATGATGGGTAGGAACTCCACATGAGTGAAACCCATCTCCTTCACGTAATCGGCGAGAAGTGGTGCCATCTCGCGATACGTGAGAGACCTGTTCCCCTCCTCCGGAACCCTTCTCCAGGAGCCGAGGTGTACCTCATAGATGGAGAACGGCGAATCGAGGCTATTGGCTTTTTGCCTTTTTCCCATCCACTCCCCGTCCCGCCATTCATAATTGAGATCCCAGACCCTGGAACCGGTCCGGGGAGGACATTCCCAGAAGGAGGCAAAGGGGTCACCCTTATCTACCCGGTACTGATGGTATCTGGATAAAATATGGAACTTATACACGACTCCAAGATCGACACCCGAAATGAATCCTTCCCAGATCCCCGAACTATCCTCCCTTTCTTTTAGCGGATGGGATGTCTTGTTCCACTGATTGAAATCTCCGATGACCGAAACAGCCGCTCCATTGGGTGCCCAGACGGCAAAGTAGGTGCCAGGGCGTTCATCGATGACCATCCTGTGAGCGCCCAGCTTGTCGTAGAGAGTGAAATGATTTCCCTCCTTGAAAAGATAGATGTCGTGCTCCGTAAGCAGGCTCACGTTATGAATAACCTTCTCTGATTTGATTCTGTCTGTGGGTGCCATAATCTTCTTCCGAAGAGATCCTTTCATTTTTCTGTCTGCTGCCTTCTTCCATTATAAGCGAAACGAAGGATGAAACAACGAAATTCTTCCGGGGCAGGGATACCCCCTTTCCAAGACGATGGTCTTCTGATACAATAAGATTTGAATCTCACGATAAAATAACAGGAAGAGATACCTCATGCTCAGGCTATTTAACTCCCTCGGAAAGAGATTAGAGACCTTTCAACCCGCCAGTGAGAGGGTTGTAAACGTCTTTACCTGTGGTCCTTCGGTCTACCAGAAGTCGCACATTGGCAACTTCAGGACCTTCCTATTTGAAGATGTCCTGCTCCGGTACCTGGAGTATCAGGGCTACCTTGTCAGACGAGGAATGAACGTCACCGATGTGGAGGATAAGGCCATCGAGGAAGCGAAGAGACGAGAGGTGAGCCTCCGGGAGCTTACCGAGGGGAATATCAAAAGTTTCCTTCAGGGGATGGACCTCCTGAAGATGAAGAAACCCGATGTTTTCCCTAAGGCCTCAGAGGCTGTAGACGGGGCAGCCGAGATCATCAAGGAGCTCCTGGATCGAAAGGTCGCATATTGGTACAAGGGAAACGTCTACTTCGACCCCTTAAAATTCCCCGGCTTTGGTGAGCTTTACGGTCTCGATATGTCCAGATGGCCCAAGCAGAGGAGAAGGTTCCATAAGGATACCTATCCCGGAATGCGCTGGAACCTTGGAGACTTTATTCTCTGGCACGCATGTGATGAGAATCAGCAGCCATGCTGGAATACGAGGATCGGAAAGGGAAGACCTTCCTGGAATATTCAGGACCCGAGTATCATCTTCAAATACTATGACGAGCCCTTCTCCATTTACGGTGGAGGGATCGATAATCTTGTCCGTCATCACGAATACACGCGCGCCATTCTCGAATCGATCCGGCCTTACCCCATGGCGAAATTCTGGCTTCATTGCCACCACCTTATCGTCGACGGGAAAAAGATGTCGAAGAGCCTCGGAAATATCTATTATGTTGAAGATCTTCTCAAGGACGGCTACGATCCTTCTGAGATCAGATTTTTTCTCATCTACGGCCATTACAGAAAAAGGCTCAACTACTCAAAAGAGTCTTTCGCTTCATCGGTGAAAAAACTGAAGGATTTCAGGAAGAGGATCCGGGGCGTTGAGTCTCTGGCAGACCCGTCCGCTCAAATTGAAGAGGAGCTTGCCAAAGAGGTCAGAGAGAGATTCGCGAGCAGCATGGACAACGATCTCGATGTCCGGGGGGCTTTCGATCGGATCTCTAAAATCGTGGCAGGCGCTCGCGTCGAGGATCTTCGTCCCGGTGCTGCTTCCGGATTGCTCAAAGCCCTCAAAGAGATCGACGCCGTTTTTCGGGTTTTCTTTCAGGTTCCATAGAAGATTCCGGATTCTCTCCGGTTCATTCGATGACCCTGAACTCGACCCTCCTGTTTTTTGCCTGACCCTCTTTCGTTTTATTGTCGGCCACGGGGTGTTTGCTGCCCATGCCCTTCACAGCCTGTCGAAGGGCGAGCTTAGCACGAATGGCTTATGTGAACAGCATTGGGGCTGAGGGTGGTTTTTAAAGGCTGGTTTCCCGGTTGACTCTCTCCAGTGTCTGTCGATCGCATTGGTGCGATCAATTTCCTCCTTGCAATCTTCTTGCTCTTTGATTTATTTTTAGATTAGACGTCCTACCATCCAAATTCCATTTTCGGAAAGAGACCATTTATGGAGAAAGGAGGATGACGAGATGAAGCGACTTTCGGCAGGAGTCTTTTTGGCATTCGTTCTCGGCATAGGGTTCGTTGTCGCCGGTGGAGTTCAAGCCCAATCCACAAAAGATGAAAGGGTCATCTCTCAAGATGCCAGGAAGGACGAAAATACCGGGCAGCAGCAGAAAGAATCGTATGAGAAGGAACTTGAAACGAAGCTCAAGGAATTGGATCGACAATGGGCTGAATTGAAAAAGAAGGCCAAGGGCTTAAAGAAGGACGCCGAAGCCGAGATGAAGCCGCTCCTCGAGGAGCTGCGAAAGAAGCGGGATGAGGTCTCCAGGAGGCTCAAGGAATTGAAAACTTCCGGTGAAAAGGCATGGCGGGATGTAAAACCGAAGATGGAGAAGGCCATGGAGGATCTGAAGAAGGGCCTTGACAAAGCCATCTCACGGTTTAAGTGAGCAAGCTGGCTTGTCCGCTGTCTGGACTCCTATCGTCTGGGTGAGAAACCTATTTTGAACAAGAATTACTCTTTCCGTAATTTTTCTGTTGACAAACGATGAGAAATTTTCTATAAACAGCGGGATTTGTAATAATGAGTGTTTTAGCTTCTCTCATTTTTCAAGACGGCTTTTATAGAAGGCCGCTTGCATCACCCTCAAAGGAGGTAAAGAAATGAAGACTTTTTCTGTTATCATCGCTCTTGTATGCATCGCCTTTCTGATTCCACCCGGCCTTTTCGCACAGGACGCCAAGTTCAGCATCCCTCTCCCCCTGACAGGAACTCAGGCGAAATTCGGCGAGATCGAAAAGAACGCCTATGAAATTGCCATGGAGGAGATCAATGCCAAGGGAGGTATAAAGGGGAAGAAGGTTTCCCTGGAGTTTGAGGACTCTCAGGGAAAACCGGAGATCTCAAGGTCCATCGCAGAGAAATTGATCGACGTGAAGAAGCAGCCTGTCATCTTTGGCGAATACAGCTCTTCCTGTTCAAAGGCCGTTGCCGCAGTGGCAGAGGAGAGGAAAGTCTCCTACCTGGTGGTGACGGGTGCTGCCGATGATATCACCCAGCAGGGCTACAAATACGTCTTCCGCATGAATCCCTCAAATGCTTATTATGCAAGCGGGCTGATGTCTTTTTTCAAAGAGGTTGTGAAGCCAACGAGTGTTGCGATTTTGTATGAGAGCTCGGATTTCGGCACCTCGGGGGCTGAGGACATGGTCAAGCAGGCCGAGAAGGTAGGTATGAAGGTTTTGGGGAAGGAACAATATGAGAAGGGAGCTGTGGACTTCAAACCCATCCTCTCCAAGGTCAAGGCGGCGAGACCCGATGTCATCTACATGGTCTCCTACGTGATGGATGCAGCCCTGCTCATGCGGCAAATACGGGAGCTCCGGATCGATGCAAAGCTTTACGCGGGCGGTGCAGCCGGTTTTGACATTCCGGAGTTTATTCCGAGCGCCAAAGAGGCGGCGGATCTTGTGGTTACGGCAACCCTCTGGAGTCCGCAGGTGGCTTATCCGGGGACAAAGGAGTTTGCAGAAAAATATAAAGGCCGTTTCAAAGACTATCCCTCCTATCACGGCGCCGAAGCCTATTCCGCCCTCTATATCATCAAGGATGTCCTCGAAAGGGCAAAGACCTGGACACCGAACGATATCCGTGATGCGATGAAGGCAACCAATATGATGGCCGTCTTTGGTCCCATCAAATTTGAGGATAAGGAGGGCTTTACCAATCAGAACTTCATGGAAACCCTTGTCCGGCAGGTGATCAACGGCCAGCATGAGACGATCTGGCCCCAAAAGTACGCAAGTAAGAAATATGTTTTCCCGATTCCGCGATGGAGAGATCGAAAGTAATCCCGTTGAGGGTCCAGATGGATCAAGGCGTTTTCTCCATCATGCCCCATGCCCGGAGGGCACCCTCGAACCATGAAAAAAGAACTCTCCCTCTCCCGCTGGCGGGAGAGGGTGGGGGTGAGGGTGGGACATTGGGGGTTTCCCCCTCACCTCAATCCTCTCCCACGGAGGGGAGAGGAAGTATTCGGTGTTATTTTCTACATAACGAGAGGAAACACAAAGCGTGGCCGTTCAGACCGAGCTTTTCCTCCAGACGCTGATCGCCGGATTGCTGTTAGGCGGTCTCTATGCGCTCATCGGTTTAGGCATGGCCCTGATCATGGGGGTGATGAAGATCATCAACCTTGCCCATGGAGACCTCATGATGATGGCCATGTATATCGCCTACTGGCTTTTCACCCTCTTCCAGATTGACCCTTATCTTGCCATCTTCGTCGCCACTCCCGCGATGTTCTTCTTCGGGATCGGGATCCAGAAGTATCTCGTGAACCCTGTGATGAAGGTGGAGTCCATCCTTCCCCACAATCAGGTGATCCTCACCGTCGGGATCGGAATGGTCCTCGCCAACCTGGCAACCCTCTTTTTCACTTCCAATTATCGCTCCACGCCAGTATCCTATGCCTCCAAGGCCTGGTATCTGACCGATTTCTGGAAAGACGCTCCCATCGAACTCTCCCTTTCCGCGCCGTGGTCCTTCTCATTCCTGATGGCCGTGATCATGACCATCTCGCTCTGGTTCTTTCTGACCCGCACCGACACGGGGAAATCGATCCGGGCGACGGCCCAGGATATTGATGCGGCCCTTCTCATGGGGGTGAATGTGAGGAAGATGCGGGTCGTCACCTTCGGAATCGGGGCCGCCCTTGTCGGAGGCGCTGGCTGCCTCTTTTTGCCCATCTATTATCTCTATCCATCTCTGGGAAAGCAATTCACGAATGTCGGATTTGTCATCACCGTCCTTGGCGGGATGGGCTCGACCGAAGGGGCCATCATTGGCGGACTGATCCTCGGCATCTTTGAATCGATGACCGCGACATACATTGGCATGGGTTGGGCCCCTGTCGGGAGGTTTATGATCTTTGTGGCTGCCCTCATCTTTCTGCCAGGTGGAGTGGCTTCCTTATTGCGAAGGCAGAGGATTGGGAAATGAAAAAATTCTTACCGCTCAGCATCTTCCTCCTTCTCTGCGTTTTGCCATTGATCGGGCTGAGCACCTACGTGATGCACATTCTGGTGCTCCTGATCATGTGGTCCGTTATCGGCATGGGGTGGAATCTCCTCGGAGGATACTGCGGCCAGGTCTCTTTTGGTCACGCCGCCTTCTTCGGCATGGGGGCCTATACGGCAGGGCTCCTCTATTTTCACCTTGGGTGGTCGGCGTGGTGGGGACTTCTCGCAAGCCTTCCGGTCCTTCTCGTTACGTCCTTTGTCATCGGTTTCATCTGCCTGAGATTGAGGGGAGCCTACTTCGCCCTGGCGACCCTCGCCCTGGGAGAGGTCTTAAGGGTCACCGCTGAAAACCTCGTCAAATTCACCCAGGGAGATATCGGGATATTGATCAGGCAGAGAACCTGGGTCGAAAAAACATGGTACTACTATATCATTCTCCTGATTGCAGCCGGGACCTTCTTTTTGGTGAAAAGGGTGATCGAGTCCAAGTGGGGATACTACTTTGTGGCCATCCGGGAAGACCAGGATGCAGCAGAATCCCTGGGGATCAACACCACGCTTTACAAAACGATCTCCCTCTGTCTCTCCGGTACCCTCACCGGGATCGCCGGCGCTTTTTACATGAACTATATGGGGTACATCGATCCCACGGTCGTCTTTCCCCTTTACGATATCTCCATCGTGACCGTGATGGTGGTCATGGTCGGGGGGGTGGCAACATACTGGGGACCCGCTATTGGAGCCCTGGTCATGGTCTTTCTTGCTGAAATCATCCGATCGATGCCCAAAGTCGGCGCTGCGCATCAGACCCTCTTTGGAATCCTTCTCATCTTTATTATTATCTTCTTACCCAACGGCATTGGAGGCGACTATCGTAAGTTCGCCCGGCTGTTCAAGCCGAGGGGAGCCCGGCCATGAGCCTGCTTCAAATTCGCAATGTCTCAAAACTCTTTGGAGGACTTGCGGCGCTGACCAACGTCTCCTATGACGTAAAGCAAGGGGAGATTCTCGGCCTGATCGGTCCGAACGGTGCGGGGAAGACGACCCTCTTTAATGTGGTCAATGGATTTTATCCACCCTCGGGGGGCGAGGTTTTCTTCAAGGGAGAGAAGATCTCCCGCTTGAAGCCCCACCAGATCTGTAAACTTGGGATTGCAAGAACCTTCCAGGTGGTCAGACCGCTTCAGCGAATGACCACTCTCGACAATGTGATCGCTTCTGCCTTTCTCCGGGCGAAAGATAAGGCAGAGGCCGCGGAGATGGCTCTCGAAAACCTCCGGTTTACAGGCCTCTACGAAGACCGTTTGGTCGTATCCAAAAGTCTCCCTCTCGGAAAGAGAAAGAAGCTTGAGCTCACGAGAGCCCTTGCGACAAAGCCCGAGATGCTTCTCCTCGATGAATCCTTTGCAGGACTCAATCCATCCGAACAGAACGAACTGATCGAGATTATCCATAAAGTAAGGGCCAAGGGGATCACCATCATGGTGATCGAACACCACATGAAGGTGATTATGTCCATCTCCGATCGGATCGTCGTTCTCAACTACGGCGAGAAAATAGCGGAAGGCACCCCTAAGACGATAGGCAGCAATCCCCTTGTAATTGAAGCCTACCTTGGAGAAGAACATCATGCTTGAGATCCGGAATATCGATGTCTTCTACGGGGACGTGAAGGTCATCTGGGATGTCTCCTTTGAGGTCAATAAGGGAGAGATCGTCGCCTTGATCGGCGCCAACGGAGCGGGGAAATCGACCATTCTGAAGACGATCTCAGGCATTTTGAGGCCCAGGAAGGGCGAGATTCTCTTTGAGACCCGGCCCATTTATAAGATTGAGCCTTTCAAACTGATCGAGATGGGAATCGTCCATATACCCGAAGCCCGAAGGCTCTTCGTGGAGATGACCGTGGACGAGAACCTGGACATGGGGTCCCTCAAAGGAGAGGCCAGACCGAAGAGGGAAGAAACAAGGTCCATGGTCTTTCAGCTCCTGCCAAGGCTCAAAGAGCGGAGGAAACAACTCGCCGGTACCTTAAGCGGCGGAGAACAGCAGATGCTTGCGATCGCGAGAGGCCTCATGGCAAAACCGAGGCTTCAGATGTTTGATGAGCCGTCCCTCGGGCTCGCCCCGATTCTCGTGAGGGAAGTTTTCAACACCATCAAGAAGATCAACAGTGAAGGGACAACGGTCCTGATTGTCGAGCAGAATGTCAAGCAGACCTTACTGGTCGCCAATAGAGGTTATGTCCTCGAGACGGGCAAGATCACCTTCCATGGAGCCTGCGATTCCCTGATGAATAATGAGCACGTGAAGACCGCCTACCTCGGAGTTTAACCCCTGTTAAATTGATCCCGAGCTAATTCTACCCTCGCAGGGCAACCCGGTGCTATTCCTTCTTCTCTTCTCCCTGCTCGGGTATGGCCGATTGCTTCATTTTCCTCGAAAGCCTGATGGACCTCTGGAGCCAGAAGAGGAGGGTCACGAGGATTCCTGAGCAGACCGACCCGAGGAGGGCATAGACCAGGGAGGTTTCAAATCTCCAGACGAGGAATCGAATGAGAACGGGAGCGGCATTCGAATTCTGGACAGCAAAGATAGCGATAAAAATAGCAACAACAAAGGCTAAATAGAAAAAGATCGGCATAGGTCCTCCTTCCTTCAGAAACCTCTCGACTTCCGGGACAAAACGTATTCACCGCAGAGTCGCAGAGAACGCAAAGGGTTGATGTTCTCTTTTATCCGGCTTCCTAACCCTAACCCAAACCATTCCTGCTTGCAGGTGACCAACCGGCCCCGGACAATCAGTACGGATTCGAGAAGAACTCATCAAAGACGTCTCTCAGCGTCTGGCTGATCATCTGTTCCATCTGGTCCCGACCCCATTTCCAGTTCGGGACGGTCATCTCCCTATCAAGCTCGATGCTTCGTGTGAATACCTTTCCCTCCTTTTTCACACCGAGATGGATCACAAACGAAATCTTGGTTACCATGTGAGTTTTAAAGAGGGACCCCTTTGCCTCCGTCCAGAACCTTTTTATTTCCAGCGACAGGATCGAGTCGGTCTCGAGATTTCGCAGGGCCTCGGGTTGGCCGTCCCAGTCTGACACGGAGACGGTTTTCACTCCCCGGCCGGAAAGGACCTGGGAGATGGAATCCCTGATCCCTTTCTCCAGGGGAGAGGGCTCGATCTGAAAATAGCTTGAAACGCCGTGGCCAGGAGTATACATCCCAATAAAGGTTGTATCGGGCCGCCCGTCCTTGAACGGTCCAATTCCCAGGGTAGAACCCATTTTCTGCTGAAGAGACGGAAAGTCTTTGACCGGTTCGTAACGGAGGTAAAGAGAGTAGGTCCCTCCCCCTTGCGAACAACTGAGCATGAGGAAGCTCAAGCAGAGAATAAGAAACCAACGATAAGATGTCATACGACCCCCTCCTCATTCAGATTTCGGCTAATATTAGCATACTGAAAAGGCGAAGTGAAGGGTCAGGGGGTTGACCTCGTCAAGACTTGGGAATATAATTCAGATCAATTCTACTTTTTGTAAAGGGCAATCCTGTCTGGTTGTTCGGTTTTTCGTTGAAAGGTGGATTCGCTGTGCCCTGAATCCCGCCGAGGCGGGACGGTGCAAAGCTACGCTTAATCCACCCTACTTCTGTCTCAACTTATTATCGGTGTAATCGTTTTTTGAATCTGTGTAATCATTTTCTACATAAAGGAGAACCCATCTTATGGAAAACACCATTCTCAAGTATGCAGGCCGAATCGAGCGAGACGAAGTTAATCCCCATATCCGATACGACGGAAGAAGGAGCGGATTGATCCTGGATCCTCTTAAGGATGAAGTCCCTCTCGAGGTCATCGGATTTGGCATCTATCAACTGGAGGCCGGGTTCATCACAAAGGAAACAAAGGGAAAAGAGATGGTCCTCGTTCCCCAGGAGGGTGAGTTTGAGGCCGAGGTAAAGGGGAAGAGGTTTTCGGGAAAAAGAGAAGGCGGACCTTTTGCATTGGGACCGGGAAAATCGAACGCTTCAGCCCTTTATGTGCCCTGCAACTCGGAACTGAGAATCCGCGGAAGAGGAGAGATCGCCTTCTTCGAGGCTATGGCCCTTAAGGAAAAACCGGCCTCCTACTTTCCAAGCGAGGAGGTGAAGGTGCTATCGAGAGGAGCCTGGGTCTGGAGAAGAGATATTGTTAATCTGATCAGCCCCAAGGACGCCAGCACGAACCTCGTCGTCGGAGAGACTTACAGCCCTCCGGGATTCTGGTCCGGAACGCCTCTTCATGTCCACGACAAGGACAATCTGCCAGCAGGGGAATCGGACCTGGAAGAAATCTATTTTCACCGGATGGCCCCCCTGAAAAGAGAGGGAGACCTTTTCGGACCTTACGCGATTCAATTGCTTTTTGATGGTGAGAAGATGATGAAGAGCTACGTCCTCGGTGATAAAAGCATTTTCGCCATTCCCGGAGGCTCTCACCCGGTCGTCGCCTCTCCTGTAGCGGAGCTCCTCTATTTGTGGGGACTGGGAGGCAGGGGCAGCGACTTAGCCATGAGAGACATTCCCGAATTCAAATATTTGAAGGCCTTTGAGGAAGCCTTTCAGCGTGTGGCAGGTGCGCCATCGAACGTCATCTCAGGGGAACAATGGAAAACCCTCTGCTCTTCTTTTGGCTTTACGGAGGAACAAAAAAAGCTTTTGAAGGTAATGCTGAAAGAACAGGGCTTCAAAGTCGAATGAAAAGGTTAGGCCTATGATTCAGGGTTCAGAGGTTAGAGGTCAGAGGTCAGAGATCAGGTTTCTGCAACTGACTTCTGTCCTCTGACTTCTGCCCTCTGATCTCTGTCCTTTCTGACTTCTGTCCTCTGTGGCCAGGCGACCCTGCCTACCGGACTGGTCGGCTCCTAACGAGGCTTGGATCCCCGGACGCCTTTTCGGGCAACACGCATTTGATCACCCCAGAACTTGCCTATATGGATAAGTTCTACTCAACTCGCGCCACCCCAAAAATAAGAGATTATGAAACTCCTGGGTTGAGAAAGAGAGCCCACATTCAATTTAAGAAGAACAGGGTGTTTTTGGGTCCCGAATCAATTAAATTAATATCAGCATACAAACAAAAATGGATCATCAAGAAATGAAAAATAAATCGACCGCATGTATAACCATGCTCTTCCGCTGAGCTGAAGCGGGGCCGTTATCTGGAGAGGACTTGACAGGCATGCATAAAATGGGCATACTTGTACATATACTATTTTGAGGTGAAATCATGAGGACAACATTGAATATCGAAGACCACCTGATCGATAAGGCATCCAAAATGACCGGGATTAAAGAGAAAACTACACTGGTCAAACTCGGGTTAGAGGCCCTGATCGCAAGAGAAAGCGGAAAGAGGCTTGCAAAACTTGGAGGAACTGAGAAGCAACTCAAGTCAATACCTAGGAGAGGTACCCTGTAAAATGGTTCTTGTTGATACATCCGTATGGGTCTCGCATTTGCGAGAGATGCACGCCGACCTTGTGAATCTGCTTAATGATGGAGAGGTCGCATGTCACCCTTTTATTGTAGGTGAGCTTGCTTGTGGCAATCTTAAGAATAGAAGGATCATACTTTCGCTTCTGGAAGCCCTTCCGATGGTAGCTGCGGCGGAGCACGAAGAGGTGCTCACCTTCATTGAGAGCCACAGTCTCATGGGAAAAGGGTTAGGCTACGTAGATGTTCACCTCCTTGCTTCTGCCGCTTTAACACAACTTCCCATCTGGACGCTCGATAGGAAACTGGAACAGGTTGCTGATATGCTACTTGTTAAATATCAGGCCAGATAACGAATATGTGCACCGGACGTGGCAGAACAGCGCGCCACGCCGGTGACCATCGTGTTTCTCTTCACAGGGCGATGCGCTGTCCCTTCTCTGCGGAAAGATAACCTGCGTAGACCACCTTGATCGTATCCTCCGCAAGGTCAAGGCCTGACATCGGCTGTTTGCCCTGCAGAATACTTTCGATAAAATCCTCCAGCTCCTGCGGAAAACCTCTCATCCAATCCTCATCCGGGCTCGCGAAGTTCCACCCGGCCTTCGTCTCAAGCTTCTCCGAAATATATTCGTCTTTGAAGATGCCTGCGTCAGGGGCATAGACCTCCACGGCATTATTGGGATTCATATTCCCGAAAGCCACCGCATTGGATAGGTAAACCTGAATGGTATTGCGGGTCCCACCGAGAACGCCATCAGAGGCTAAAACAGTCCCCTTGGAACCATCCTCAAAGGTGATGATGACAGCAGACCAGTCCTCCACGTCCTCCCAGGAATTGACCATCCATTTTTTCGGTTCCCGCTGAAACGAAGGGATGTGAGTATGCTGCCCCATCTCCCCTGTAATCGATTTCGGTCGGATGGGCTTTCCATCCCGGAGCTCACCCTCATAATACTTGAGATGAAGAACGGCCCCAATGGGATGACACCCGAGGCGGAGAAGGGCCCCTCCTCCGGAGGTCTTCCATTTTCGAGAGTAGGCTGCATGGGAACCCGAATGGCTCTCTTCGGCCCGGATATCCATCACCGTTCCTCCGCTCACTTTTACAATCCTCTTGATTTTGGCCAATGGAGGAGCATAGATCCAATCCTCGGCATAGCCGAAAAGGGTGCGGTTTTTCTCGATTGCCTTTCTGATCCGGCTGCAGCTCTCGAGAACACCCTTCAGCATCACATCCCTCGAGACCCGGTATCCGATATCCTCCCCTTCCGCCTCCTTTCCAAAATAGCCTGTCAGGGGCTTCTCGCAGATGATGTGTTTCCCAGCCTGAGCGGCCGCAATGATCATCTCCTCGTGGAGATCATTCGGAACGCAGAGGTCAACAACATCGACGTCTTTCCTTTCGAGAAGCTTACGGTAGTCCGTATAGACAGAGGGGATATTGAACTCCTTTGCCGTCTGCCCGGCACTCTTCTCGGTCTTTGAGGCGATGGCCACGATCTCCATCTTTGAGCCTCGCAGCCTTCCGAAGTTGTTCAGGTGAAGATGGGCCGCAAACTGTGAACCAACCATTCCCAATCTCAATTTATCCATAACGAATCTCCTTTCGATCTCCCCATCCGTCTGCGGTCTTCAATCTCAAAGCTTCAATTGCTTTGCCGAGTCCCGGTCGAGGAAAAGCATTGCATTCTCATGTCTTCGCAGGATCGCTGCCGGACACGCCTTGGTGATCGGCCCTTGCAGCGTTTTCTTCACTGCTTCTGCCTTGGTAGGCGCGGGGACCATGCAGTAGATGAACCTCGCGGAAAAGATCGCCGGGATAGTAAGCGTCAGTGCCTTCTTCGAAACGCTCTCCAGATCTCTAAAGCAGCCATCATGGACCTGCTGCTCGCGCGAGGCGAGGTCCAGATCCACAACCTTTACCAGTTGCGGGTCATTGAAGTCAGCAACAGGTGGATCATTAAAGGCGATATGCCCGTTTTCTCCGATTCCGATACACGCGATGTCAAAAGGGTTCGTTTCGAGAAGGGTGGAATAACGAACACATTCCGCCTCGAGATCCTCCGCCATTCCATCGAGATAATGGACCGCGCCAGGACGGACTTTCTCGAATAATCTCACCCGGAGGAAATATCCAAAGTTCTGCGGGGCTGTCTCCGGGAGGCCTACATATTCATCGAGATGAAAGGCCGTTACCCTCTTCCAGTCAATGCCCTGGCTTTTGCTGAGCTCGTCCAGAAACTCATTCTGAGAGGGAGCGGAGGCAAAGACCATGAAGAGCCTTGGCTTTGTCTTGAGGACCCCTTTCATCTTTTCAGCCACGGCCTGGCCGGCTGCCTGTCCCATGGCCAGCTTGTCCGGGAAGATTTTCACCTTCAGGTTGTCCACTTCAAGTGACCTTATTTCCTGGCTCATCGTCTTTTCCCCTTGCAAATTTTTCTGGTTCATTATACATTATCCCTGCTTCATTTCAAATACCTTTTCAGAACCTTTGCAGAACTTGACAGCAGATTATCCAACCATGGGAATGGTCAAAACTTCATTAAGGTGATTACCTTTCACACGACCATACCCTTCGACACTACCGCGAAGAGTTGAGGTCGACATACCTTCTCAGCCGTGAGAGATGAACCGTCTGGGAAAAGGCGGGAAAAAAGGATTTGCTGCAGAGAGCAGAAGACCGGGTTCGAGAAATTCTAAAGACCTCTCCTTCAGACCATCTCAGTGGCCCCCAGCGCGACAAGATCGAGCGCATCGAAAAAAGATCTCTCGAAGGGATTTGATAAGGCCGGGCCTTCCTCGTGGACTACTATCTCATTCGATATTCAATTCTGCTATCGTCTCACCGACCGAATTCGTTATCTTCAGTGGATATTTTCCGGTAATCATCTTGGGGACCACAAACGTAATCTCACCTTTTCCTATATGAGCATCCATCGACCAGCTCGTAACCTTGCAGCTCTTGGTCTTTGTTGTTCCTTTGGACGTATATTCTAAAAGAATTTTCCCCTTCTTCGTTCCGAAAAAGTTCCCCTTAATGGTAATCTCATTGAGAGGCTTACCGGCCGGGATCGCTTCAATCTCAGGGCCTTTCACCGTGAACCCGTCCTTAAGGATGCTTGACGAACCTCCGGCGGGAACGATCGTCACATCATATGTCCCTGCAAGGATCGCTTTGCTCAATAGACAATCAACCGAGCTGCTGGTCCAATTCACAATCTTCTGCGCCACGCCGTTTACCAGAACCTTCCCTTTCTTGATTCCCAGGTTAGCCCCCCAAACCGTCAATTCCGTACCCAGAGTCCCTTCTGCCGGGTCGACCAGGCGATAGTCAATTTGATCCGAAAAAGAGCCAGACCAGTTGCCGGCTGCATCTTGATACTGTGCGTACACGGTCTTTAAGCCTACGCTCGAATCGCCGCCATATTTGGAAAGATCCCAGTTCGTCTTTGTCGTCGCGTAGGACTCCGGGGAAGACCACGGACCCCCGGCGTTGTTGCTAAACCGCATCTGAGCGATGCCGCTTAAATCGGCTGCACCAAGGCCATTCAGTGTCACGATAAGGGAATGGGTAGATGAAACCCCTCCATTGATGGAGATGGTTCCGGAGGTGGGAGGGGTTGCATCATATCTCAAGGTCACCTGCGCCCTGTGAGTATGGTCCTTATTTTCGGCACCGTCTTCGAGCCAGACGTAGAGGGAGGTTTCTCCTTCGGCGGTCACGGTAAGACCGCTTAAAGACTTGGTATCATCACCTGCAACCCTGTTTCCATCTGTAGAAGACACGGGGGGAGAGCCGATCTTATACCATGCCGCTGCAATCGTGGAAGGATCTGACGGATTCGTCCAGGTGGCTCCAAAAGCATTCACATTCGTCCAGCCTCCCGGGATCGAACTCAACCCAAAAGGAGCAGCGGGGGCGGTCGTATCAAGAACGATAGAGCCCGAATAAGGAGTTGTCGTGGCATTCCCAACGCTATCTTTGAACCAGACATAGACCGCTTTATCGCCGTCTCCTGGCGGCAGTTCCCATGACCTGGAGACCTTATAAGATTCCCAGGTGGAACATGAAGGTGTATTGCTAATACACATCTCTGCCACGCCACTCGCATCCAGAGCGCTCAGGGTGAGGGTTACCACGTTGGTATTCGTGTAGGTACTCCCGCCGTTCACAACAACGGAGCCCTTAGGTGGAGTTGTATCCGGAGGGATATAGTTTACCGTGAACGTCCTGGTGGCAGGGGAAGGATCCTCATTCCCGGCCTCGTCTTTCGCCATGACATGAACCGTGTAGGTCCCGTCCGGCAGATGGGTGTAGGATTTCGTCGTAGAGGAGCTGAAGTCTGACCAGATGGCTTCATAACCCTCAAGGTAGGTGGCATAAAGGAGATGGCTGACAGGACTGAGGTTATCCGAACCCGAAAAAGTAAAGGTGACATCCCGGACCGTGATCGTTCCACTTGGCCCGTCTGTAATGATCGTCTCCGGAGGAGTGCTATCCGATGGCATATATTCATCCGCCCCGATATCCACCTTTGCGACACCTTGGTTCTTGCCATCGTAGATCCTGTTGTTTCCCTCGAAATCAGTAACTAACCCGGTGGGCACTGCACCATTATCACCCGCATCAATACAGAGAGACGTGGACTTGAGGTGAAAGTCCCCTCCTGGCCTGTTGACGAAATCGGGATTCACACTGATATCGGTCGCTCCCGGCGGTAGGGGAGATAGGTAGTTGGCCCCTGTGTTAAACAGGTCGTTATTGATCAATGTGGGAGGAATCTGCGGATAGGTTAGAGTCTCGTAAATACCGGAGGAATTGAAGGCGATGATATTGTTTGCGATGACTATTCTATTCGGGATGGGTGTGGGAGGCGTGAAGATGGGTGGAGGGATAGACACGGAAATACCGCCTCCCTGTTCCAAGGTTCCCCATGCCGTGGCTGTATTTCCAACGATCGTATTATTCACAATGAAAAGGCTTTCTATCGCCTCTAAAGGAGCAAGGGCATAGATGCGGCCTCCGATCCCTCCATTGCCTGCTGTCGGATCGGAGGCCGCATTGTTGATAATCATGTTGTTCTGGATGCGACCGGCAAAATTGGAACTCACATTGATGCCACCCCCCTCTCCACCCGTGTTTCCATTGATCAGGTTTCCCTCAATCAAAAAGTCCTGGCAAAGACTGAGGTCGATAGCACCCGTTACAGACCCAAGATAGGCAGGCAAGGGATATGTATTATACATGGCATTATTGTGGATGGTGTTGTAGGTGATGCTCGCGCCGCAGTCTGTGCCATAGATAGCAGAACCGGACCTTGCGTGATTCTGGGTGATCGTGTTGCCGTCGATCACGGGCATCGAATGGATGCAGTATATTCCTCCACCGCTGCCGTCAAAGGGATTGGTATTCCGAATTTCGTTCTCTGTGATTGTGTTGCCACTGATCTCTCCATAGTTCAGATAGCAGTAAATCCCACCGCCATGAGACGGCGGATTAGGGTATACATTCGAATAGGCCAGCGAATTTCGCTTGATTGTGTTGTTGGTGATGTATGGTCCAGCTACCGAAATATAAATTCCCCCTCCCAGGCCGCCGGGTCCATACATTTTTGTCCAATCCCCATTCGTATACGTCCCGCCATTTTGAATGGTGAAACCATCCAGCGCACTGACCAGATAACCCGCGTTTCGAATCGCTACCACGCCATGAATTCCCCCACCATCGAGGATGGTGGGGTTCCCTGACACATCTCTTGCATCGCGATTGGTTTCATCTCCGGCGAATCCACCATACAGATAAACAAAAGCGGGAATCGAAATATGCTCGGTGTAGGTTCCTGCAGCCACCCAGACCTCTCCACCCGTTAAGGCCGCTGCTGCAATACCACCGATAACCGTTTTCTTGGCCGTGGCCCAACTCAGGCCATCGTGGGCATCATCACCGCTTGTTCGGACGTGAATGACCGGCACAGGAACGCTCCACAAAGTGCCATCGGACTCATCAGCGCCGATATCGACGCCATTTCCGATCACCCTTGCCTGGCCATCAATATCCGTCCAACCGGCCCCGACAGCATCCAGCGTGCCTGCATCGATGCAGGGGGACCCAGGTTGTAAGTGAAACTCTCCTATCTGATAGTTCGCCAGTTTGGGATCGACCGAAATATTTCCGTTGATACCTGTCTGATCAGCAATCCCTTTGTAATCCGTTTTCTTTCCTTGCAGAGTGTTGCCGTAGACACAATTAAACTTAATCGTGGCCGGATACTCAGTGCCCACCTGTTCCAGACCCCAGGTATTAAAAGCAACCAGGTTATTCTGGATCTTGGGTGCATGGTTGCCGTACGAAGTGCTCCACCAGATGCCGGACCCGTTATTGGCGACCACGGTGTTATTCGTGATGATCGGCTCACCGATATCTGTATCGATCGTACAGATCCCTCCGCCGAGACCGGCCCCGTTTGCGGCGATCACATTGTTGATAATGACCGGAGCGCTTATGGCATACTCAACAGGTACGTTGTCCGTATCATTTGATGTCGCATAAATGCCTCCTCCACCTCCTCTGAAAAAATACTCATCAGAACTGGCAGAGTTGGCCAGGATAAAGTTGTTAGCAATGAGGGGCGCAGTATGTCCCCAGCACCCTATCCCTCCCCCATTATCGCTTGCCACATTGCGGGCAATGATGTTGTGGGTGATCGTCGGCTGAGAAGGCGGAAGATGCCACATGGCAATGGTATCGGAACCCCATACAGCAATGCCTGCTCCGCTGTCAGAGGAATTGTCAACAATGGTATTATTGGTGATGACAGGGAATACGACATTGGGAGGGATGACTCCGATAATCTTATAGTCGTTACAGGAGATGCCCGATCCGCTATTACCTCTAATGGTGTTGTTAGCAATGGTGGGAGCGGAGCCTAACATAGATATTCCACCAAGCCCGTTCGCTATGTGGAAACCATCGATACGGGTCGCGAGGCTGGCCCCACCGATGATGTTGACCACGACGCCGCTGGACGCGCCGTCCAGGATGCTCATGTTGGCCTTCCAATCGCGCTCTTCCCGGGTGCTTTCGTTTCCTGCAAATCCTCCATACAAGGCCACATCCACGGCCGTATCCACACCTCCAACCTTCACGACTTTATTCTGGATCTTTTCCTGATAGGTACCCGCAGCCACCCAGATTTCATCATTCTGGTTGGCTGCAGCGATGGCGGCGCTCACGGTCTTCTTGGCCAGGGGCCAGCTTCCCCCGGAATTGGCATCATTGCCGTCAGGCTTGACCCGGATGATAGCTCCAAAGGCGGTTGTCTCCAGAAGAAGTACGCCAATAAAGATAAAACCCAAATTTCTTTTCAAAGATCGCAGCCTGATCATGGCCCCCCCACGAGATAAGCTAAATCGCATAGATTCGAGGTGGTTGACTGGAATAAACTCACCTTGACGCCCATCATACAATTTCCTGCGGGAAAAGTGAAGTATTTTTAGTGTTCTCGGAGGCTCTCCTTAATGCAATGATGAGGGTTATTCTCGTTTCGATTTACTTACTTGACAAGAGGGAATCGAGACATTAAGATGGACTTAATTCGTGGAAAAGAAAAAGAAATCCATTCCATTCTGGAGGAGGTAATCCTATGAAGAAGAAGTTTTTTCTCTTATTTGTTTCCCTCACATTCTTCCTTCTTCACGCGACCGGCCTGATGGCAGCAGAAGGCCCCATCAAGATCGGCATCTATGCGGACCTGAGCGGAGGTTCTGCCCAGTGGGGAAACGATGCGGTAAAGGGATCGAAGCTGTTGATTAAAGAGGTGAACGCCGGGGCTGGCGTCCTGGGTCGAAAAGTGGACCTCGTCATTTATGACTGTAAAATGAGCCCAACAGAGGGGATAAAGGCTTACACCCGGCTCGTGAACGAGGACCAGGTCTGCGCTGTCTCGGGATCTCTGGTCTCCAATATCGGGCTCGCTGTCTCCCCGGTTGCCGAAAAGTTGAGGATTCCGGTGGTTGCCCGGTGCATGGACGAAAGGGTGACCACCCCTGATTTTAAGATGGAAGACCCTGAAAACCCGGGAAGGGTTAATCCTTACTTCTTCCTTATCCAGCCATCGAGTTACCAGCAGTCTTACCTGATCGCAGGCTTTGCCATCGATGAGCTGAAGATGAACACCTTTGCCATGCTCTACACGCCCTCCAACTCTTATTCATACATGCTTGCCAAAGGCTTTGAATACTATGTCAAGAAGCGCGGCAAGAAGATGGTGGGCGGCTTTGAGTTCCAGGCAGGCGATATGGACTACAAGGCTCAGTTGACCAAGATGAAGGCCCTCAATCCGGACGGTCTCTATATTCCCAATTACGTCCCGGAAAATGCCAATGCGGCAAAGCAGGCCAGGGAACTTGGGTTGAAGGCGACTTTCCTCGGCAACAACTCCTGGTTTGAGCCCATGGACAAGGTTGCAGGCCCGGCGGCAGACGGAGCCTACTTCCCCCTCAATATCTCCAGAGACGATCCTTCTCTGAAGGGATTCATTGATAAATATCAAAAGGAGTATAATGAACTCCCTCGCCTTCACTCCTTCTCAGGCTGGGATGATGTCGATTTCATCCTCAATGCGATCAAAAAGGCTCAATCGACCGATCCGCAGAAGATCCGGGACGCCATGGCCACGACGACGAAATTCGAGGGCATCATCGGAACCATCAATATCGATCCCAAGTCCCATCGTCCTGTGGGATTGAAGATGTCGATCCTCAAGTTCGAAGGGGACCAGATCAAGACCGTGAGGCTCAAGTATTACCCCAAAGACATGTAATCCCTTTTGGGAAGGGGCGGGTCAGACATACGTTCTGCCCCGCCTTTTTGTTCATATGGATCCCAAGCCTTCAGGCTGCACGACAAAAAATCACCATGGACACCGGCACTTTTCTTCAGCAGCTTTTCAACGGTATCTCCCTCGGCGGGGTTTATGCTCTCGAAGCGGTGGGATTTGGACTCATCTTTAACATTCTCAAGTTCTCCAATTTCTCACACAGTGGCCTTGTTGCGATTTGCGCCTACTTCGGTTATTTCCTTTCGAGATACGTCTACGCGAACTTTATCGTCACCCTCATTCTCACAACACTGTTTGGTGGGTTTGCCGGCGTTGCGATCGAAAAGCTCATTTTTCGTCCCATCCGCTTGAAGGGAGCCCCCCTGACCCTTCTTCTCGTCAATTCGATCACAGCGGCCATGCTTGTTCAGCAGTTTTTTGCGGCCACCCTCGGAGCCGATTACTATCCCTATCCTTCTTTTATGAAACAGACAAGCTTGACCATCGCCGGCATTGCTGTATCAAAGACCTACACGATGATGCTCGGAATCACCGCTGTCGTCCTGTTGCTTCTCATCTATGTCTTGAAGCGGACGAAGATCGGAATCGCCCTGAGAGCCGCTTCCACAGATATCCGCACGCCGAGTCTCATGGGTATCAATGTCGATCGCGTCATCTCGGCAGCCTTTTTTATTGCCGGCGTTCTCGGGGGTATCACCGGCTATCTTCTGGGAATGACTTACTCGGTGGATCCTTTTATTGGCAGCATGATTCTCAAAGGAATTATCGCTGCCATCATTGGCGGGATGGGTAGTCTTGCTGGGGGCGTCATCGCGGGGCTCTTACTCGGAGCAGTGGAAAGCTTTCTCATCGCTGAAATCGGATCGTCTCTTACCCAGATTGTCATCTACTCGGCGATTTTCGTTCTCTTACTTTTCCGGCCCGAAGGGATCGCCGGGAAGAGGTATATCATTAAAGCGTAAATACCAAATGCGAAGGGTAAGGTTAAGGTTAAGGTTAAGGCTAAGGCTAAGATGCCAGTTTTGTGTGTGTGGTTATGTAATTGGTGTCCCATTGCCCAGTCTTAACCCTTTTACTTAACCGAAACCGGCTTCTTAACCTTGACCTGAACCTCCAACCTGTTGGGGAACTGATGGCTTTTTACCTGAAGGTTCTTGAGATCACCTGCCTTTTTACCATCCTGGTCCTCGGCGCCTATCTGATGACCGGTCTCACCGGCCTTTTCTCCCTGGGCCAGGGAGGATTTGTATCCATCGGCGCCTACACGGCTGCCATTGCCTACGTTCATCTTCATCTTCCCTTTCCCATCGCCCTTCTTCTGGCGATCATCATGGGATCCATTGTCGGTTTTCTGATCGGAATTCCTACTCTTCGTCTCCACCGGGACTATTTTCTCCTGGTCACTTTCGGCTTTGGAGAAATGGTCCGGGCAGCCCTTCTTCACCTGGCCCAACTGACCGGAGGCGCTCTCGGTATCGCTGGCATCCCCCAGCTCGTCGGCCTCCCGATGATCCTCGCCTCCATTGTCCTTATCACCTTCCTCATCTCCAATCTCAAGCGATCCCGCTTCGGAAGGAACTGCATCGCCATCCGGGACGATGAACTTGCGGCATCCCTGATGGGAATCAACGTCTACGGCCATAAGATGAAAGTATTCGTCCTGAGCTCGGCCATCACTTCCTATGGAGGAGCTCTCTACGCCTTTCTGATCATGTTCATCGAACCCAATCTCTTCAATTGGCTGGAATCGGCGAAATTGATTATCATCACCTTTGTGGGCGGTGTGAATAGTATTACCGGAGCGATTGTCACCTCGGTCATCTATTATTCCTTCGGTGAATTCTTCCGTTTTGTCGATGTCTGGAGAGACGTTCTCCTGGCCCTTGCTGTTCTCTTCGTGACCATCTTCCGATCAGGAGGCATCTTTGGAAGCTGGGAATTCTCCCTGATGAAGCTCCTCCTCAAAAAAGGAAAGGGATGACGCCATGGAGGTCTTGAGGGCGGCAGACATCAGCAAGAACTTCGGAGGAGTCTCTGCGGTCTCCGAATTCACGATGAACCAGAAGGAGAATGAGATCACGGGGATCATCGGACCGAACGGCGCGGGCAAGACCACCGTTTTCAACCTCATTACCGGAGTCTATCCCGTCGATTCAGGAAAGATCCTCTTCTATGATACCGAAATCACGAGATTGCCCTCCCATCGGATCACCGGCCTCGGGATCACCCGGACCTTCCAGAACATCCGCCTTTTCAGAAACCTCAATGTCCTGGACAATCTCCGGGCAGCCTACGGCGTAAAGACCCGCTACACCCTCTGGGAGGAGATGGTCAGATTCCCAACAGTGAGAAGGGAAGAGCGCGAAACCGAAGACCTTGCAAAAGGCTACCTCGCCTACTTCGGACTTGAAAAATACTCCCAGTCCTTTCCCTATAATCTTCCTTACGGGCTACAGCGCCGTCTTGAGCTTGCGAGAGCCCTGATGGCAAAACCCAGGCTTCTCCTCCTGGATGAGCCTGGAGCCGGCCTCAATCCTAAGGAGATTCGCCAGCTGATCAATACCTTGTTAAAGATCCAGGAAGAGAAAAAGCTCTCGATCATTATTGTCGAGCATCACATGGAACTGGTGATGAATATCTGCAAGATGATCCACGTTCTCAACTTTGGGAAGAAGATTGCCGAGGGGAACCCTGAGGAGATCCAGAAGAACACGATGGTGCTTCAGGCCTACCTGGGAGACCAAGTGTAGAAATTTTAGATTTGAGATTTTGGATTTTAGATTGTTACACAAAAAATCTGAGAATTTATCTCTGACACATTTGCAGAACTAAAAAAACTGTCATGCTGAACACCGATTCAGCATCTCACCCATTAGTCCCATTTGGTGAGATCCTGAAACAAGTTCAGGATGACAAGTCTCAGAAATTTCAAATAGGTTTGGTTGGATTTGAGATTTCTTCAATCTGCAATCTTCAATCTGAAATCTGAAATGCATTTGGTGGATCTGCTATGATTGAAGTGAATAACTTAACGGTTCGCTACGGCGGGGTCACGGCGGTGGATGATCTCTCTCTCATCATCCCTGATAGAAAGATTATCAGCATCGTCGGGGCGAATGGAGCGGGAAAGTCGACGACGATCAACGCCATCAGCGGAATGGTTGAGGCAGCAAAGGGCGGGGTCTTCCTCGACGGTAAAAGTCTTCATCTCCCTCCCCATCACATCGTAAAACGGGGAATCGTCCAGGTTCCCGAGGGAAGAAAGATCTTCTCTTCCATCACGGTGAGGGAAAATCTCGTCCTCGGAGCTTACATGATCAAGGATAAGAAGCGGCTGGCGGAGAATATGAAAAAGGTCTTCGGGCAATTCGCCGTCCTTGAGGCAAGACAGGATCAGCCCGGAGGAACCCTCTCCGGAGGGGAACAGCAGATGCTCGCCATTGCCCGGGCTTTGATGTCAGAACCAAAGACCCTCCTCCTCGACGAGCCTTCTCTCGGCCTGGCTCCCATCCTGGTCCTCGGGATCTTCAAAATGATCGAGGAACTGAACCGGCAGGGCCTGACGATCCTTCTCGTGGAGCAAAACGCACAGAAGGCCCTTTCCATAGCAGACTATGCTTACGTCCTCGAAACAGGGAGAAAGGTCGCAGAGGGCGAGGGAAAGAAGATCGGCGAGGATCCCATTGTGAAGAAAGCCTATCTCGGGATAGAGGAGTGAAGCATGCTAAAGGCGAACGACATTGAACAGCTCGATCAGGCTGCGGGGGACCTCCTTCTGGCCCCCGGTGTGAGAATTGACGATGAAGAGATCGCCGGGAGACTTCTCTCGTGCGGTGCGAAATCAGGCGTTGGAAGCGGGGTGGTCAGGTTTCCCCGGGAGATGGTGAAGGAGTACCTTTCCCTGGCGCCCGAGAGGTTCTTCCTCGCAGACAGAGCCGGAAGAAAGAGGGAGGTCTCTCCGGACACGGAGTCGACCTTCTGGACGGGAGCCGCCCTCTTCTATCTTGACCAGCACGGCTTCCGGTTGATCTACCAAAAGGATCTTGCCGATTTTTCCCGCGTCATCGACGCCCTTTCGGAAGTGGACGCCGTTGTCGGAACCAGCACCGAGGACACACCTCCTCCCCATCGGGACTTCGTTGGATTGCGCATTATGGCGGGGAACACGCGGAAACATCTCCGCGCCCTCTCCTTTACTCCCAGGGGAGGAGAGGCCATGATCGAGATGGCCAAAGTCCTCTCCGGCGAAAAAAGCCTGAAGGAGAACCCCATCTTCAGTGTGGGTTTTACCGCCCACGGACCTCTACGCTGGACCGCTCTTGCCCTTGGGGTCTTTAAGGCCACTTCCGGCCACGGTGTTCCCTGCACGGTCAACGGCGAGCCCATGGCAGGCGCTTCCGCTCCTGTCACGTTAGCCGGAACAGCCGTCGTGGGTACGGCAGAGATATTGAGCGGCATCGTGATCAACCAGATGTTGGAGCCGGGAAGACCCTGCTTCTTCAACCTCGGCTTTGCCCACGTCATGGATATGAAATCAGGCTTCGCAGTGACAGGAGGTCCTGAAAATGCGCTTCTCGCTTGCGCGGGAGCCGAGCTCGCACGCTATTACAGGATTCCTTCAGCTTCATGGATGTGCTCCGACTCGCTCTTCTACGACGCTCAGAACGCCCTCGAAAAGAGTTTGGCTGCGTTGACCCATGCCCAGGCCCGCGTGAGCGTGGTATGGGGCGTTGGGTCCACGGAGTCGGAGAAGACCATCTCTCCTGTGCAAGCGGTGATCGACAACGAAATCATCGGCATGGTAAAGAAGTATCTTGCAGGGTTTCGTGTGAACGATGAGACCCTCGCTCTGGACGAAATCAGAAGAGTGGGAATCTCGGGAGGATTCCTCAGCTCAGAGCATACACTGGCCCATTTCCGGGGCGCCTTTTTCGAGCCCGCCGTCCTCGTGCGGATGCAGAGATCCAGAGGCGAAGAGGAGAATGTGGTCCTGCGGGCTGAAAAGACGGTGGAGCGTATTCTCCTGTCTGACCGGGAGCCGATTCTCAAAAAAGAAGTGGAGAAGGAGCTTCTGAGAATTGAAGAGAGATATTCAACGTAAAAAGCGATGAATCATTGGGTCACATAGAAAATAACCCAAAGTTTCCTCTCCCGCCAGCGGTAGAGGGTAAAACAATTTGTGTGGGTTAGGGTAAGGAGGCCGGTTTCGTGGACGGGTTAGGTTGATGGGCTGGAAATTTTTGGCCATCGCCTGTAGGGAACGGTTTGAAACCGTTCCCTACGACTCAGAGCCAATGAATATTATCGAGAAACTCATCTCAGCATCAGGAGAACACTTATGAAGGAAGACCTGTTTCATTTGCCTGTTAAGATCGGGGGCGTCGAATTTAGAAACCCTTTCATCGTGGCCTCAGGTCCCACGGCCAAGCGGCTGGACCAGCTCGAACTGGCAGAGCGCGAAGGGTGGGCTGCCGCTTCGATCAAACAGACATTTAACCCTTTCCCTTACATTAATTATGAGCCTCGCTACCGATGGCTGAAGAGGGAAAAGCTCCATACCTTCACCGCCGAGTACCGCCTCAATATGGAGCAGGGATTGCGGCTGGTAGGAGAGGCGAGAAAGAGATGCAAGGACCTGATCATCATTGCGAACTATTCCTATGTCGATCCGAGTCTTGAAGGATGGCAGGAAGCGGCCAGGCAGTTCGAGGCCGCTGGAGCGCAGATCCTGGAGCTCAATTTCTGCTGCCCCAACATGTCTTTTAACGTCGACGTTTCCGCGAAGGAGAGCAAGGAGAGCCGTCCTTCCTCCGGAGCCAGCATGGGACAGGATGAGAACTCCGTTCGCCTGGTTGTGGAAACAACCCGGGAAGTGACCTCTCTTCCGATCATCGCCAAGATCACCCCCGAAGGAGGGCGGATTGCTGAAGTCTCGGAAGCCGCCTACAAAGCGGGTGCCGACGCCGTCTGCAGCGTGGCAAACCGGCTCGGCATTCCACCGATCGATGTCTGGAACTATAAGAAGCCCATTTATAACCTCCAGGGCCAGAACACAATGGGGTGTCTGTCAGGCCCGTGGATCAAGCCTCTGGCCCTCAGGGATATCTTTGAGATCCGTAAGCTGGCGGGACCCTCCCCGTCGATCATTGGCACCGGTGGGGTGGCCTCGTGGAAAGATGCCGTTGAAATGATCATGTGCGGCGCCGATGGGATTGGCGTCTGCACGGAGACGATGCTCTCCGGATTCGCATTCCTTGAAAAGTGGATGAAATCCCTTAAGGATTACATGGAAAAGATGGGCTTTCAGAGCGTCCGGGATTTCCGCGACCTTCTGATCAAGGAGATCAAGCCTGCTTCGGAACTTACGGTCTGGGCGGGCTATGCCGAGGTGGATCCGGAAAAATGCTCTTCCTGCGGCCTCTGTGTGGAAATTGGGCACTGTAATGCTATAATCATGACAGATGAATCTGCATCGGTCGATTCCGGTTTGTGTCAGGGGTGCTCGACCTGCATCGACATCTGTCCCAAAGGAGCGATCCGGATGGTGGAGAAAAAATAGTCACTGGGTCGCGTGGTTGGCCTCGTCTCTCAGTCGAAAGAAGTAGCAGCGCCCCCCTATCGCCGGGCGAGAAAGAGGATCGGAGAAAGAGCCATGAAGACAGCAATCTGTAACGAACTTTTTCAGGAATGGCCGGTTGAAAAGGTCTTTGAATATGCAGCCCGGCTGGGCTACGACGGGGTCGAGATCGCTCCCTTTACCCTGGCAGATTCCGTGACGGAGATCTCTCCCAAACGGCGAAAAGAGATTCGCCTCGCTGCGGAGAAAAACGGAATTGAGATCGTCGGCCTCCACTGGCTCCTCGTAAAACCCGAAGGCCTCTACATCAATCATCCCGATGAGATCATCCGGATTCGAACCCAGGAGTATATCGAAGCCCTCATTCACTTCTGTGCCGACATCGGAGGGAAGCGTCTCCTCCACGGCTCTCCCCACCAGCGGACCGTGAAAGAAGGGTGGGATTTCAAGGAATCCTGGAATTTCGCCAAAGAGACTTTTGAAGTCATCCTGAAAATTGCTCAGAAGCGGAAGGTTCTTTATTGCATCGAGCCTCTCACACGGACCAACACCAATTTCATCAACACCGTGGACGAGGCCCTTCGCATGGTGAAAGAGGTGAACCATCCCAATTTCAAAATGATGTTCGACTGCCGGAGCGCGTCCGCCCAGGAGAAATCCGCGCCGGAGGCCCTCTTTCGGGCCTTCAAGTCCGGCCACCTCCGTCATGTTCACGTCAACGACGCAAACGGCCGTGGCCCTGGATTCGGGGAGACTCGATTTGCTCCCATTCTCAGGACCCTGATCGAGAACGACTATAAAGGCTATATTTCCGTGGAGGTCTTTCAATTCGACCCCGACCCCCAGACCATTGCCAGCCGGAGCATCGGCTATCTGAAAGGGATCTTGGAGGGGTTGAGAGAAAAAGAGCAGGGATGAGGTTGAGGTTAAGGTTGAGGTCACTAGTGTCCCAACGTTAATGGAATAAATTCAATTGGTTAGAAGTGAGATCCTTTCTTTCTTGGGGTTTAACGTTGCCCAAGGCCTCTAAAATGGGGCTTTTTTCGAAAAGAGTAACGCTCAAAATCTGTAGAATTGTGTAGAGGCTCTTTTCGAGTTTCAGTTGCTTTTTGACGATGGCCACCAGCACAT
>Ga0209777_10001472_pt1 | contig 33860 bp, 29 predicted proteins | sample FrelakmetHBP12HB_FD_187147 | JGI IMG/M metagenome (GOLD analysis project Ga0209777, IMG submission 187147) | Freshwater lake sediment microbial communities from the University of Notre Dame, USA, for methane emissions studies -HBP12 HB (SPAdes)... | ecosystem: Environmental > Aquatic >... | reverse complement strand
AGGCCCGGCATCACGCCCATGAACGGGTTTATCTGGGGATAGGCGATGCCATAGAGCACACCGCCCGCGCCGGCCAGCGCCGAGCCGATGCCGAAGGTGAGCGAGACAATCCAGTTGACGTCGATGCCCATCAACTGCGCGGTCTCCTTGTCGTGCGACACCGCCCGCATCGCCATCCCGGTCCGGGTCCGGGTCACGAAAAGCTGCAAAAGCGCCATCAGTACCAGCGCCACGACGAAGACCAGAATCTGGATATTGGAGATCGTCACGCCGCCCAGCGTGTAGTTGCGAACTGCAAACGGCCGGGGAAACGCCAGGTAGTTCGGCCCGAACACGAAGCGCAGACTGCAGAAGTACTCAAGGAACAGCGATACGCCGATGGCGGCAATCAACACCGAAATGCGCGGGGCGTTCCGCAAAGGCTTGTACGCCACCTTCTCAATGAGCATCCCCAGCAGCGCGCAGCCGGCCATCGCGACCACAATCGCGACCGGGAACGGCAGCCGGAACCGGGCGATGGCGAAGAAACCGAGATAGGCGCCGACCATGAACACGTCGCCGTGCGCGAAATTGATGAGCCGCACGATGCCATAGACCATCGTGTAGCCCAGCGCAATCAGGGCGTAGACCGCGCCGAGCTGCAGACCGTTAATCAGTTGCTGAAGGAGATGAGCCACGCGGGATATAAATATCCGAATCCGGGGCAAAGTCAAGAGGGACGTACCCGGAATCGGCTTCGGACTCCCAACCTGCGAACCACGGGCAGAAGACAACCGACTGCTGAATGCAAGTCACAGGAATCAAGATGCTCCGGTTCAATCTCGACTTTGCACTTCGGTATCTGCACCTTGAGCCCCCCTGCGCAACTCTCTTGACACGGCCCGTCCTTCGGCTTACGCTTTATGCAGGCTCGTCGTATGACGAGCCTTGTGCAGTAAGTGTGTTCCAGGCTTGTTGCTCGAAAGGAGGGCAATTGGCACGAAGACTGTCCGTGATACTGTTCCTGCTGGTAGCGTTCGGCGCCGCGCGGGCGCCGGCAGCGAACACGAGGATGGAAGCCCGTGTCTATTTCACGAACCCGGCCAGCGTCATCCCTCAGATGGGCGACCTGTTCGGCGAACTCGACATCGTCCAGATCAGCAAGACGTCCCAGGGCGAGAGTTATCTTCTGATTGATACCGACCAGGACCAGCTCCGCGCAATTCAGCTCAAGGGGTTCCGGACCGAGATCACGTTCAAGACCCTGCGCGACAAACTGCTCAAAGTCGACCACTGGGACCCGGAGAGCGACGCCGGGCGCGACTTCGGCTACTTCTTCACCTACTACGAAATGCGCGATACCATCCTGCACCTGGCCCAGAACTACCCGGGGATCGTGCGGATTGACAGCAGCATGATGAGTTTTCACAATCACCCGCTCTACTGCGTGAAGATTTCCGACAATCCCGGGACGACCGAAAACGAACCGCAGATCTTCATCAACGGCGCGACCCATGCCCGGGAGCCGATGGGCACCCACACTTGCGTGGTGTTCGCCACCCAGCTCTGCCGGAACTACGGCGTCGATTCAATGAGCACGTGGCTGGTCAATAACCGGGAGATCTACATCGTCCCGGTGATGAACCCGGACGGCTACATCTATAACTCGGATTCCGGCGGCACGAGCTCCAACTGGCGCAAGAACCGGAACAACACCAGCCCGCGCACCGGCCCGGGCGTGGACGTAAATCGCAACTACGGCTACAAATGGGGCTATGACAACAACGGTTCCAGCCCGACCCCGAGTTCCGAAACCTATCGTGGTCCTTCGCGCTTCTCTGAGCCTGAGACCCAGGTCATCCGCGATTTAGAGGCCGCCCACAAATTCCGCACCTGCATGGATTTCCACACTTACGGCCAGTACAACCTCTGCAACTACGGGTACACCAACCACTACGCCAACGACAGCCTGCCGTATATCGAGATGGGCGATACCCTGATGGCCAACAACGGCTACAGTGCGACCGGCCCGATAATCCGAGTGCTTTACGCCACCAACGGGGGCAGCACCGAGTGGGAAGGCGGCGACACCTTACAGGGCACGAAGTTCTACACCTATGCCTGGAGCACCGAGGAAGGCACCACCGATTTCTGGTACGGCGCCTCCAACCCGAGCTACGTCGACGCCGAAGTCGCGCTGAACATCCCGAACTGCTTCTACCTGACCCGGATGGCCGGGGTCTGGCTCGATACCATCGCCGGCGGCCGGGTCATCAACGACACCGCCAGCGGCAACCACACCGGCCAGCTCGACCCGGGCGAGACCGCCAACATCTGGTTCCGCATCACGAACCGGTGCGTGCACCCGCTGGATACCGCCAAGACCGTGACCGCGGTCCTGCGCTCGTCCGACACCATGGTCCAGGTGCTCACGCCGTCGGCAAACTTCCTGAACATCAACCCGCGCCGGGGCCAGAGCAACAACGGGGCATCCCAGTTCCAGCTCCTTTGCAACCCGAACGCGACGCCGGGCACGGTAGTCAACCTGCGCCTCGAGGTCACCTACTCGGACGACAACGTGCAGCTCATGCAGCCGCTGAACTACCGGCTCGTCGTCGGCAATGCGCCGGTCGTGGCGCATGACGTCGGCTGCACCAGAATCATCGCGCCGCGTGGCACGATTGACTCCGGTACCGTGGTGGCACCGGCCTGCTCGGTTTACAACTACGGCTCCTCGACCGAGAGCTACTCGGTGCGCATGAGAATCGGCGCCGGTTACAACGAGACCGCGAGCGTCACCGGTCATCTGTCCGGCACGCGGGTCTATGTCACGTTCCCGAGTTGGACCGTCTCACCCGTCGGCACGATTGCCGTCACCTGCTCGACCGAGCTGAGCCCGGACCTAGCGCCGGTGAACGACGCGAAACGCGACTCGGTCCGGGTCCAGAGTCTGACCGGTGTCAGCCAAGGCGAGTCAGCCCTGCCCACTGCCTTCGTGCTGCACCCGGCCCAGCCCAACCCGGTTGGCGAGCAGACCGTCATCCGCTATGACCTGGCCGCCCCGGCACGGGCCCGCATCGAGGTCTATGACGCCAAAGGCGAACTCGTGCGGGAGCTCACGGCCGCTCGCCGGGAACCCGGCCGGTATCAGGTAGCATGGAATCGCCGCGATGTCCGCGACCAGCGGGTCGCGCCCGGCGTGTATTTCTGTCGGATGCAGGCCGGCGGGTTCCAGTCGACCCTGAAACTGCTGCTGGTGAGATAGGACACTATTCGACGCCTGACACCAGGCGCCGGAAAGAGAGCGGGCTGCATCTTCGGATGCAGCCCGCCCGGCGTTTGGCCTGATACGTCAGGCCTACTTCGCAATCTGAAGCACCCGGGACGTCCGGACTCCGGCTGCGCTGGCCCGTGCCACATATGCGCCGGCCGGGAGAGAATTCGTGTTCAACTCGGCTTGACCGGTGCCGCTGCGATACTCCCACACCAGCATACCGGATGCCGAAAAGACGCGAATGAACGAGTTCGGAACGCCGCTGATGCTCACGCGCCCGTGGGTCGGGTTAGGCATCAGGACCAACCTTGCCGCCTGCTGCCTGAAGCTCAAGTCCGGCCGGGAGTTCACACAGCTCATCCCGATTCCGGCCTGACCTTCAAACGGCACGCTGTTGTGCGCCGTGGCCGTGACGCTCAGGACGCTCGCGCGCGTCGTGCTGAACACGAATTGGCACGCGCCGCCGGCATCCGAATAGCCGTACTGATACACCGAATTGGCAGTATCCTGCACGCAGACCAGCGCGTTCGCCAGCACCGCGCCGTCCTTCATCACCAGGACCGGGAATGTGTCCGCGCCAGCCGGGATCTCGCCCGGGTAGTTCACGTCCAGTTCATGCGGCGTCCGGGTGTAGAAATTCAGTTCCGGGTCGCCCAGCAGGTTGAAGCCCATGTACTCGATGGAATCCGAGAACTGGCTCTTGATTTGCAGCTTGCCGGCCAGCGCGGCAAGGCCCAGGTACCGAACCGTGTCCGAGAAGAACGAAGCGAAAAAGCCGTGGGTCATCGCGCTGCGCCGGGTCGCGACGTGACTCGCGGAATGGGTATTGCCGATGAACGCGACGCCGCCCTTAAGCGCCTGCGGGGTCCCGGCCTTCAGCCAGCAGTCTCCAACCATCGTGTCGTACTGGTCCAGCGCCTCGGTCTGGCACGTGAACGAACAGATTATCGGCAGCATGTTCGGGTTGTTGCAGTCCAGCGGGTTCATTTCGAACGGCGGAATCCAATTGCCGCCGGCCTCGCCTCGGAACAGCAGGAACGACGTGCCTTGGTTGATGGAGTTGACCACGTCCACCGAGGAGTCGCCGCGCGTGCCAGCAAACGAGTCAATCCCGGCATAACCCGAGACGCCGGCCAGGCCCGCGACAAAGCGCACGTCGGACCAGTAGGTCGGCGCATCGCCATCGACGACGTCGGCCACTGCCGAGGTCCCGCGTCGGAACCAGAGCGTGTCGGTCAGGTATGGGGTTCGCTCATAGACCAGGGTCTTGGCGACCATCACGCTGCATTGCTGCGCGGTCTTGCACGGCAAGCGCCCATAGGGTAACTCCGCGACATAATCGCCGGTCAAGTCGCCGTACGGGTTGTCAGTGTATATCCGGTCCCGCTGCCCCCCCCCCTTGGAAAACGCCGGCAGCAGATTCCCGGCACCCACCAGCAGGACAAACTCCGGCTTGGGCAACCACGTGCTTTCGGCATGCAGGATGTAACTGCGAATCTGGGTGGATGTGGGACTGGTCCCGATTTGCGACAGCTTCGTGACCACGCACTCCATACCCTTCTGCTGCTTCCACTGCGCCAGCGGCTGGACCGCATCGTAGAAACCGTCATAGGTGATGATCAGATACCGTGCGCCGGTCTGGGCAAACAGGCCGGTCGCTACCGACAGGCAGAGCAGAATCGCCGCCTGCCGGGCCGAGAACAACGCCTGGTGATGCATGGCTTCCCCTCCGAATCAGCTGACTCCTGCCGCCGGTTGACCGATAATAACCGCACGACAGCACCAACCCTGAATAGTGTGGGTGAAATGAGTACCACGGCTGAATAGCAGCCGCTTTGAGCAACAAGCACGACTGATTATCTGACTCCCGGCCTTCTATGTCAATCCCCAAGATAGACCGCTACTCGTTGTCGCGATTCGGCGTTCGATGGCGGTCTTGTCGCGTTCGGTTCCGGTCTACGAGACAAGGGGCGTCCCGAGCTTCCCCCGGCTCAAAACGCATTTTCCAGGTGTTCGATTTCCGGTTTGGCGCCGCGGTCCAGGACGCTGACCACGTCGAACCGGACTTCGCAGTCCGCAACAGCGTTCCGGGCAATGTAGCGGTCGGCGAGCCGGCGCAGTCGGCGCTGTTTGTCATACCCGACCGATTCGACCGGCAGGGCGAAGCTGTCCGATGTCCGGGTCTTGACTTCGACAAAAACCAGGGTCCCGCCGTCCCGGGCCACGATGTCCAACTCGCCGCCCCGGTCGCGCCAGTTGCGGGCGAGTATCCGGTATTTCTTCCTGATGAGATGGCGGACCGCCAGTTCCTCACCCCTGTGCCCCAATTCCGCTCGGTCCCGAGCTGATGGCGGAGTCTTGTCTTCAGCCACAGATTTCACAGATTTCGCAGGTTGGGCCCGAATGCGAACCGAAAATCAGTGTGCATTCGTCATTCGCCATTGCCTGAGTGCCAGCCTGACCGGCTCGAAGCTTCGGCGGTGAATCGGAGTGACGCCGAGTCGGTCAAGCGCCGCGAAGTGCTCGGGCGTGGGGTAGCCTTTGTTCCGGTCGAACCCGTAGCCGGGATAGCGCTCGTGCATGCGGTCCATGATTGCGTCCCGGAAGACCTTGGCGACGATCGAGGCGGCGGCAATCGAGAGCGACTTCCGGTCGCCTTTGATTATCCCCTGCTGCGGGATGTCGAAACCCGGTATCCGCCAGCCGTCGATGATGGTGTAGTCGGGCACAAGCCCGAGCCGCACGTAGGCTTTCTTCATCGCTTCGAAGCCGGCGTTACGGATGTTGACTTCGTCAATCCGGCGCGAGTCGACGATACCCACACCCCAGGCCAGGCATTTCTTGAGGATTCGACCATAAAGAACTGCCCGCTGCTTCGGGGCAATGAGCTTACTGTCATTGACGCCGGGCAGCGAGCAATCCCGGGGCAGGACGACCGCGGCCGCGACCACCGGGCCGGCCAGCGGGCCGACGCCGGCTTCATCGATGCCGCAGAGGTACTTACTTTGCTTCCACAGCTTCCGGTCGAGCGGCTGTCTCAACGGCCTCCTGCTTGATGCGGGTTTCCTTGCCTTGTTTGCCGCGCAGGTAATAGAGCTTGGCCCGGCGCACACTGCCGTGTTTCTTCACCTCGACCTTGATAATCATCGGCGAGGCAATGGGGAATATCCGCTCGACCCCGATGCCGCGCGTCACCTTGCGTACGGTGAAGGTCTTGGAATCGCCGGCCCCTTTGAGCTGAATCACCGTGCCCTGGAACGGCTGCACCCGCTCCTTGTCGCCTTCCCGGAATTTGGCAAAGACCTTGATCGTATCGCCCGGGTGAAATTCAGGTAATGCCTGACGTTCTTCTATCTTCTTGGCTTTGTGTTCTACTTTCTTCTGCGCCATCTACACTCCTCTCATTCCACAATCCGGAATCTGTAATCTGACTCCTCGATCACTCCTCTTCCAACAGCTTCTTGTCCTCGGCGCTCAGCGTATGCGCCGCGAACAGGTCCAGCCTCCGGTCCCGGGTGATTTCCAGCGACTGCTTGCGGCGCCAGCGCCGCACTTTGTCGTGGTCGCCCGAGACCAGCACTTCCGGCACTTCGTGGCCTTCATATTCCCTAGGCCGGGTGTACCACGGCGCATCGAGCAGTCCGTTCGAGAACGAATCCGTGTTCACCGATTCCTCATCCCCGACGACGCCCGGCAGCAGGCGCGCGACGGCTTCCAGCAGGACCAGCCCGGCGACTTCGCCGCCGGACAGGACATAGTCGCCGATGGATATCTCGTCGTCGGCTAGAAACTCGCCGACCCGCTCGTCCACGCCCTTGTAGTGCCCGCAAACGAGTACCAGGTGCGGCCGGGCGGACAGTTCCTGAACCACCGGCTGGGTCAGCTTCCGACCCCGGGGCGAGAGCAACACGATCCAGGCGTCATTCCCGGCCCGGCTGCGCACGGCCTCGAACACCGGCTCAGGTTTCATCACCATCCCGGCCCCGCCGCCGAACGGATAATCGTCCACGGTGCGGTACGAATCGCGGGTAAAATCACGCAGGTTGACGAGATCAACCTGCAATGCCTGTTTCTCCTGAGCGATTCGGAGGATGCTACACTTCAGCGCACTCTCGAAGAACTCCGGAAAAATCGTGACCACGTGCGCCAGCATCGAAGGACGGGAAGAACAATGTTGCGGGTTATTCCAGAATCTCGACCTGCGCTCGTTTGCCCTGCTTCATCGCCGCGGCCGCGATAATCGAGCGAATGGCCTTGGCGGTGCGCCCTTCTTTGCCGATGATCTTGCCCAGGTCGCCTTCACCGACGCGAACTTCGTAAATCACGGTTCTTTCGCCGACGATTTCCTTCACCTCGACTTTATCCGGGTGGTCAACGAGTGCTTGGGCGATGTACTCAACCAGTTGCTTCATCTGTTCCTCCTTGAGCTGTGGCGGGCGTCGGTTCGGTGCTCTCCGGGAGCGGTTCGGGAGCCGGTGCCGTTTCGACCGGCGCGCTGGGCGGTGGATTGGTCAACTTCGCGTATCTGCGCAGCAGGCGACCCGCGGTTGCCGAGGGTTGAGCCCCTTTCGACAGCCAGTGGTCGGCTCGCTCCTTGTCGACAACGAGTGCTTTGTCGCGGGGATTGTAGTGGCCCAGCGATTCGAGGTATTTGCCGTCCCTCGCGCGCTGGGATTCCGTTACAACAATCCGATAATACGGGCGATTACGTTGGCCGATTCTCTTCAGCCGAATTTTTACCATTTTGCTCCTTTGTGTTACCTTCCTGCCTCTCCGGCAGTGCGGCCGGTAGCCGGCTCTCGCCAGTAACCAGCGTAGCTGTAAAGATAGCGACAAATGAGCAAAAGTCAAGCCCGCCGAAACCAAATCAATCTGCAATCCGCAATCGGTAATTCCCTCTTTCTCCCTCCCTTCCGCCCACGCCGGGCTTGACTGAGTCCCAAACCGGGCTATATTTGTCTCGGGTGCGCCCCGGGCCGGGTGCGCACCCGGAACTGGATATATGACGCACGAGGACGGCACAACCGAGACCAGGGCAATACCGCCCCGGTTGTTCCACGTTGACAGCCGCTGCATTCACGGCCAGATAATCGCGGGCTGGGGCATCCGGGAGCAGGTTGCCCGGTTCGTGCTGGCCAACGACGAGGTCGCGGCCGACGAGTGGGAACGCAACCAGTACCTGGCCACGGCCGGGAGCGATTTCGAGACCCTGGTCTTGAGCATACCTGAGGCGATTGCCCGGCTGCAGGAAGCGCCGGACGCGCACCGGACCATGGTTATCACGAGTTCGCCCCGCGATGCGCTCCGCCTGCTCTCGGCCGGGGTCAAATCAGAGGTGCTCACCATCGGCAATCTGGAGCCCGGCCCGGGCAAACAGCAACTCTCGCCCACGGTCTTCATCGACGAGGGCGACCGCGCCGCGCTCGGGCAAATCCTCGCGCTGGGCGTCAAGGTGCTGATCAAGCCCATGCCCAACAGCGCGCCGATTCCAGTCAGCCGTGAGCAGATAGTAGCTAGTAGTCAGCAGGTCCGGGCCTGATGGTGAACTTCGCGTTTGGGATACATAGCCACCAGCCGGTTGACAACTTCGGCACGGTCATCGAACAGAACTTCCAGCAGGCCTATCGGCCGTTCCTGACCACGCTCCAGGAATTCGAAAAGGTAAAGGTCAACTTCCACGTTTCCGGCTCCCTGCTGGAATGGCTGCAGGAGAATCACGCGGACTACATCGCGGACCTGAAGGAGCTCGTCCGGTCCGGCCGCGTCGAGTTGCTCACTTCTGGGCTGTATGAACCGATACTCACCCTGCTGCCCGAGGAAGACCTGGTCGGCCAGATAACCGCGTACACCGACCGCCTGACCCGGGTCTTCGGGACCAAGCCGCGCGGGCTCTGGCTGACCGAACGCGTCTGGGAACAGTCGCTGGTCCGGCCGCTGGTCCAGGCCGGGGTCGAATACGTCGTAGTTGACGACACCCATTTCCGAAACGTCGGGGTTCCGGAGAACGACCTGTTCGGCTATTACGTCACCGAGGACCAGGGCCGGACGCTCGCGGTCTTCCCAATCAGCAAACGCCTGCGCTATCTCGTGCCGTTCCGGGAGACGAGCGAGACCCTGCGGTTCATGACCGAGCAGGGGCAGTACCAGGGTACGCGGCTCGCGACCCTGTTCGATGACGGCGAGAAATTCGGGAGCTGGCCCGGCACGCACGAGCACGTGTACCGAAATGGCTGGCTGCGCCGGTTCTTCCAGGAACTCGGCGCCAGCCCGGACATCGCATTCACGCTGTTCTCGGATTTCCTAGACCATGCCCCGGCACTCGGCCGCATCTACCTCGACAACGCGTCCTACGAGGAGATGGGCGAGTGGGTGATGACCCCGGAACGGTTCCGGCAATATGAGAAAGTGCGGGACGCGGTGAAGGAAGACCCGCGCAACCTGAGTTTCCTGCGCACCGGCTTCTTCCGCAACTTCCTGGTGAAATACCCGGAAGCCAACCGCCTGCACAAGCGCATGCTCTTTGTCTCCGGCAAGGTCCAGGGCTCGCGCAAGCCCGATGTCAAGCGCGCGCCGGCCCGGACCGAGCTCTACAAAGGCCAGGCCAACGACGCCTACTGGCACGGCATCTTCGGCGGGCTCTACCTGCCCCACCTGCGCCAGGGCGCTTACCGGCACCTGATTCGAGCCGACAACCTGCTCGCCGAGAACAAAGGCCTGCACCTCGCGGATTTCGACGGCTGCGGCAAGAACGAGATTATCTTCGACTACAAGCAGGTCCTGATGGTCATCAGCCCGGTTTCCGGCGGCGCGCTGCTGGAATTCGACGACAAGGCGCGGGAAATCAACTGGCTCGACACCATGACCCGGCGCCCGGAATCCTATCACGCGCGCCTGCGCAAAGCCACGACCGAGGCCGGCATCCGAGGCCCGGCGTCAATCCACGAGCAGGCCCAGACCGCGGAACAGGGAATCGAACGTTATCTCGTCTATGATACCGAGCCTCGCTATTCGCTGCTTGACCACCTATACCATGTGGAGACCAGTGCCCGGGACTGCTACCGGGGCACTGCGCGCCGGCTGCACAACGTGGAACTGCTGCTGCGCAACTTCGAACTTGAGAAACACAAAGTCAGCATGTCACTCTCCGATTTCCTGGACGAGAAACCGTCCCACGTGTACAAGGAACTGGTCCTGGAGCCGGACCGGGCCTTGCTCACCTGTGACGTCTGGGCCAACTTCTGGCAGCCGTACCGGTACGCCCTGGACTTCAATCTGCTGCCGCTGAAGGAATTGAAAGCCGGCGAACGCACAATCGCCCCGACTGTCATCGAGAGCATCGAAAGGGCTACGGAAATCCAGGTCGTCCATGAATCCGGCGCGACTCTGACCCTGCGCAGCCGCAACGTACCGTTCGATGCCTGGTGCTACCCGATTGAAACCGTGTCCCAGTCCGAACGCGGGGCCGAACGAATTCATCAGGGAAACTGCGTTACTCTGAACTGGGCCCAGCACAAACCGGCGGGTGCATTCGAGCTGGAAATCATCTGGAGCTGATGATACTCGCGCGCAACCCGCTCGCGGAACCCAAGTTCACAAGGCCGGCACGCGAGGCGCGGTGAATCCGATTGCCTACGCCGCATTACTGAGTCTGGCCGGAGCGATCGTCCTGCTCGACAAATGGACCTTCGGCGAGTTCGGCATCTCCCAGCCCATCGTCAGTTGCCCGCTGCTCGGGATTCTGTTCGGCGACTTCGGGACCGGCATGTTCCTGGGCACCGCGCTGCAACTGGTCTGGATTGAATCGCTCCCCCTGGGCGGCGAGAAGCCCCTGGACTATCAATCCGCCGGGGTGGTTGGTATCACCAGTTTCTTCTTGGCCCGCCGGTTCCTGCTCCCACGCTCGGCCGATGTCTGGTTCGTGACCGAACACCGGGTCTTGTTCGCCTGCCTGCTGCTGGCCGCGCTGGGAACCATCTTCGGCCAGTTCACCGACGACCGCCTGCGCCGGGTGAATGACGCAGTCTACGCGCTCGGCACCCGTGCGACCCGCCCGTCCGGCGCGATTGCCGCGCACCTGCTGGCTTTTCTGCCCGCCCTGCTCCGGGGTATGGTGACCGTGGGTTTCTTCCTGGTCTTCATGTGGCTGGCGCTGCCGCTCCTGCCCCACCTGCCGGACTTCACGCAAGGTGAACTGCTCATCTGTCCGCTGGCAATCGGGTTGGCTGGGCTCGTCAAACTCTTCTACCGCCGCGAGCGGATTCCCCTGTTCGCGGCCGGCATCGTCGCCTCAGGAATCCTATGGGTTTTGTGGAAATAGCGCGCGGCCTGTTCGCCCTGCTCTTCTTCCAGACCAGTTGGTCCTTCCAGGGTCGCCAGGGCCTGGGCCTCAAATTCGTGCTCCTCATCACCTCCCGGACCCGGGAACAGCGCCGGCGCATCATGGAGCACGCCAAGGGTGCGCTCAACACCAATCCCTTTGCCGCTGGGGCCCTGGTCGGCGCCCTCGAGCGGGCTGAATACGACGTCCAAGAACTGCAGACCATCGACCGGTTCGCGACTCTGGCCCAGCGGGTGCTGGCCGCAGGGGGCGACGTCTTCTTCTGGCAGACCCTGCGTCCGGCCCTGACCGCGCTTGCGGTGCTGCTGGGCCTGTTCGGGTCGCCGTTTGCCCCGGTCGCGTTCCTGATTGCCTTCAATGCGGTTACCTTCGGCACCCGGGCCCTCGGACTCCGGCTCGGCTACCAGCGGGGACGGGACTGCGTACCCCTGCTTCAGGCGCAGTTTGACCGCTGGACCCGGACCCTGACCATATTCGCCTCGGTCCTGGTCGGCATGATCGCCTTGCGGGCGGTCCTGGGCGTGCACCCGCTGCACTTCGGCATTCCGATGGCCGCGATGCTGCCGCTCGGTGCACTCGCCTTCCTTGCCCTGCGGCGCAACGTCTCGCCGACCTACCTGCTCATCATTTCGCTCTTGCTTTTCATGGGTTTGAAGCTAGTCTTATGATTCAGGAGAAAGTCGTCATCCGCAGTGAACTCGGGTTGCACGCCCGACCCGCGGCCGAGTTCGTCAAGGCGGCGGGCAAATTCAAGTGCTCGGTGCAACTGGCGAAACAGGATGACGAATGGGTCAACGGCAAGAGCGTCCTCGGTATCCTGACCCTGGCCGCCGAGCAGGGTGATTCCCTGAAGCTTAGGATTGACGGCAAAGGCGATACCGCCGAGGAAAGGAAGGCGTTTGCGATTCTGACCGCGATTCTCCAGGGTAACAAGTGATGAACAACGAGACCAATATGAAATGCAAAAGGCCGAATGAAATCTGAAACTGAACACCCGCACCGCCATCCGGGCCGCGAGCGCATCCTGCGCGGCATCCCGGTTGCGCCCGGCATCGTGCTCGGCAGCGTTCACGTCTATGACAGCGACCATCTGGACGTGCCCGAGAACCCGATTGCGCCCGAGGCGGTGGACCAAGAAATCGCGCGCCTGGACCGGGCCGTTCGCGATACCCGGCAGGAGCTGACCGAACTGCGGGCCAAGATCAAGGCCCAGGCCGGCAAGGACTTTGCCGAGTTCATCGAAGTCCTGCTGGTCCTGCTCGACGAACCCGACATTCTGGACGGCGCCCGCGAGATGATTCGCCAGCGCCACGTCAATGCCGCCTATGCCTACGCGGAAACGACCCGCCATGTCGCGGCGCCGCTGGTCAAATCCCAGGCCGCTTTTGTCCGGGAAAAGACCGCGGACATCGCCGACGTCGCGAATCGCGTGCTTCATCACCTGCTGGGCCGGACGGTCCCCTCGCTCTACGACGCGCCGACCGGGGCAGTGATTGTCGCCCGGGACCTCCCGCCTTCGGAAGCGACCTTGCTCAATCCGGAGAGGGTAGCGGCCATTGCGGTCGAGGTCGGGGGCCAGACGTCGCACACCGCCCTGATGACCAAGGCCAAGGACATTCCCCTGCTCGCCGGGGTCGAGAACCTGCTGCAGAAGGTCGTGCCCGGCGAGCGGGTGATTCTCGACGGATATCGCGGCATTCTGATTCTGGCCCCGACGCAGAAGCGGCTGGATTTCTACAAACAGGAGCAGGCGCGCCTCGAACGCCGCCGCACCGTGCTCTTCAAGCAGACCGAGGCCGAACCGGTGACCCTGGACGGCAAGCACCTGGACCTGATGGCCAATGCCGAATTCGCGGCCGAATGCGACAATGCGCGGCGCAACGGCGCGCGCGGCATCGGCCTGTTCCGCAGCGAATACCTGATTATCGCCCGGCGCCGGCCTCCGACCGAGGACGAGCAGTACGAGGTCTTCGCCGAACTGGCGCGCAAAATGAAGCCGTACCCGGTCATCATCCGGACTTTCGACCTCGGCGGCGACAAGGTGCTCGCCGGTTACAGCGAACCCAATCCGTTCCTGGGCTGGCGCGCCATCCGGTTCTGCCTGGACAACAAGGACTTCTTCAAGACTCAGCTCAGGGCAATTCTGCGCGCTTCGTCCAGCGGCAACGTCAAGGTGATGTTCCCGATGATTGCCACCCTGGAGGAGCTGCTGCGCGCCAAGCTCATCCTGAATGAAACCAAGGCCGAACTGAAGCATGAGAAGATTCCGTTTGACGACCAGTTGCCGCTGGGCATCATGGTCGAGATTCCCTCGGCGGCCCTGCTTGCCGACCGCCTGGCCCAGGAATGCAGCTTCTTTTCCATCGGTTCCAACGACCTGACCCAGTACACGCTGGCCGTGGACCGAGGCAACGAGCGGGTGGCCCGGCTCTACAATCACTTTCACCCGGCCGTGCTGCGGCTGATGAAGCAGACCGTTGACGCCGCGCACCGGAACGAGATCTCGGTCGCGCTCTGCGGCGAGTTCGCCTCGGACCCGCTGGGCATCGTTATCCTGGTCGGGCTCGGCATCGGCGAGCTCTCGATGATCCCGGGCATGATTCCCCAGGCCATCAGCATCGTCCGCGCGCTTGACCGGGGCAAAGCCCGACAGCTCACCGAGCAGGTCCTGACCCTGGCGACGCCGCTCGAAGTCACACGGTTGATGCAGCGGGAGATTGACAAGAAGTTCCCGGAGCTGGCCGCATTGCTGTTTCAGCACGGCCGGTCCGAAAGAGAGTCACTGCTCTACGAGACCGAGCACGGAACCGAACCCGGAATCTGAGAATGCCTGTCGCCTGCCGCTTATCGACCAAATGACGTGACATGAAGACAATGTACGACCTGATCTACGGCTTGCCCGGCGAACTGAAAGACGCTTGGCAGGCGGCCGAAGCGGTCACCCTGCCCAGGTTGCCCAGGCCGCGCCAGGTGGCTATCAGCGGCATGGGCGGTTCTGCCATCGGCGGCGACATCCTGCAGGGCTTGCTCCTTGCGCGCAGTCCGCTGCCGATTACCACGGTCCGCGACTATTCCCTGCCGCGCAGCGTTGGTCGCGAGATCCTGTTCTTCGCCGTCAGCTTTTCAGGCAACACTGAAGAGACCATCGCCGCCTACCAGCAGGCGGTTCGGGTCAAATGCCCGCGCATCGTGGTCTCCAGCGGCGGCCGGCTGACGGCGCTGGCCAAGGAGAACCGCGATACGCTGATTCCCATCACCGCGCCCGAGGGCTGCCCGCCCCGGGCCGCGCTGCCTTACCTGTTCACGCCGCTGCTCGTAACGCTCTGCCGGTTCCGGCTGATTCCAGACCTGCGGCCGGACCTGAAAGAGGCAATCCGGGTCCTGGTCGAGCACCGGAATTCCTACCGCGCGCGTACGCGGAACCTTGCCCGGGAACTGAAGGACAAGGTCCCGGTGATTTACTCCACCAGTCGTTTGCTGGATGCGGTCGCGAATCGCTGGCGCTGCCAGTTCAACGAGAATTCCAAGGTCTTTGCCCACACAAACTCCTTCCCGGAACTCTGTCACAACGAAATCGTGGGCATGGGCAACCCGCGGGTGTTCGCCCGGCTCTGCTACCTGCTGGTCCTGAGCGACCCGGACGCGCACGAGCGCAACGGCCTGCGCTATGAACTCACCCTGGAGATTCTGAAGCATGAATACAGCGAAGCCCGCGTAATACAGCCCGACGGCCGCAGCGACCTGGCCCGTGCCCTCTCGCTGATTCTCTACGGCGACCTGCTCAGCTACTACCTGGCAATGGAACGCAAGGTCGACCCGGTGCCGGTCCGGCGCATTGATGAGTTGAAAAAGCGTTTGGCCGCGGTAAAATGACGGACATGACTCATCCACCGATTTCACCGATTGACCCGATTCCAATCCGCACCCGGTCTGCGCTCATCTGCGCTTGTCTGCGGTTGAAGAATGAAGTCTGATCTCCGAGTGATTATTCCTGCAGCCGGTGGCGGCACCCGGCTTCGCCCGCACACCCACACGACCCCGAAGGTCCTGCTCCACGTGGCGGGCAAGCCGATTCTCGGTCATATCATTGACCTGATTACGCCGGTGAATCCGGCCGAGGTCGTGGTCGTGGTCGGCAGCCAGGGCGAGCGGATTGAGCATTACCTGCGGGGCGCTTACTCGCTCAACTTCCGGTTCGTGGTCCAGGAAGAACCGAAAGGGCTGGGCCATGCCGTGATGCAGGCCCGAGCCGCCGCCGGCCAGCCGACTCTGATTCTCCTCGGCGACACCATCCTTGATCTCGACCTCACCAAGCTGGAATGGGATAACAGCCTGATTGGCGTGCGCACGGTGGAGAATCCCCGCCGGTTCGGAGTTGTAGAGCTGAACGACGGCATCGTCACCAGGTTCGTCGAAAAACCGATTCAGCCGCGCAGCAACCTGGCTATCGTCGGTGTGTACTATTTCCCGGATTCAGCGCCTCTGTTTGCCGCGCTCGACGAACTGGTCAGGAAGGACAAGCGCACCCGGGGCGAATACCAGCTCACCGATGCCCTGCAACTGATGGTCAAGCAGGGGCAGCGGCTCCGCACGTTCAACGTCGAGCACTGGCTGGACTGCGGCACGCCCGACGCCCTGCTGGCGACCAACAGCTATCTCCTGCGCACCCGGCACCACGCGCAGGAACGGACCGGGGTCGTGCTCGTGCCGCCGGTGCACGTCGACGATTCCGCCGTAATCGAGAATTCGATTATCGGGCCCGACGTCTCAATCGGCGCCCGGGCCGAAATCCGGCGCGCCATCATCCGGGACAGCATCGTCAATCAGGGCGCGCAGGTCGAGGACGCGATTCTCGAACACTCCATCATGGGCGAAGCGGCCAAGCTCCGCGACCAGGCCCTGCACCTGAACCTCGGTGACTCGTCCGGATTCCTGAGCGGATGATTCACCGGTTCCCGAATCTGGGTCTTATCCGCAGATTACGCAGATTTCGCAGATTGTGAGTCCGTTCATTCTGCAATCTGTAATCTGTAATCTACAATCTGCAATCGCCTGCTGTTCGCGATGACTCTCGGCCTTCTCAAGACCGATTCCGCAACCCGCGCCCGACTTGGCCGTCTTCATCTCCCCAACGGTGTTGTCCAGACTCCGGTCTTTATGCCGGTCGGCACCCAGGGCACGGTCAAGACCATGACCCCGCATGAGCTCCGCGACATCGGGGTCGAGATGATGGTCTGCAATACCTATCACCTGTACCTGCGCCCGGGACACGAAACAGTTCGCCAGGCCGGCGGCCTGAGCAAATTCATCGGCTGGCACCGGCCGATACTCACCGACTCCGGCGGATACCAGGTCTATTCGCTCGCGCCCCTGCGCGCCATCACCGAGGAAGGCGTGAAATTCCAGTCCCACATTGACGGCTCGCGGCACTTCTTCACCCCGGAGCTGGTCGTGCAGGTTCAGGAGGCGCTCGGCTCGGACGTCCTGATGTGCCTTGACGTCTGTCCGCCTTACCCGGTGAGCCAGGAAGACGCCCTGAAGGCCGTGAACATCACCCAGGTCTGGGCCGAACGGTGCAAAGCAGCGCACAGCTTACAGCCTGCAGCCGTCGGCAGCCTGTTCGGCATCATCCAGGGCGCGACCTATCCTGAACTTCGCCGACAGAGCGCGGGTGGAGTCATTGCGCTCGATCTGCCCGGCTATGCCATCGGCGGCCTGTGCCTGGGCGAGCCGTCCCAGACGACCTATGAAGTGGTTGAAATCTGCACCGAACTGATGCCGAAGGAGAAGCCGCGCTACTTGATGGGTTCCGGCTATCCGGAGGACATCATCGCCTCGGTCGCTCGGGGCGTGGATATGTTCGACTGCGTCCTGCCCACCCGCAACGGCCGGACCGGCACCGCGTTCACCAGTGAAGGCCGGGTGACCATCCGCAACGCGCGTTACCTTCAGGACCAGGTTCCGCTCGATCCGAACTGCACCTGCTACACCTGCCGGGACTTCACCCGGTCCTATCTCCGGCACCTGTTTATCGCCGGTGAGGCGCTGGGGCCCCATCTCCTGACCCTGCATAACATCCACTTCTTCATCAACCTGATGAAAGACATCCGGGCGCACATCGAACAGGGCGATTTCGCCAACTGGTCGCAGCAGTTCCTGACGCGCTACCGGGCAACCGACCGCGCAGCAGAGGAAACAAACTCTAAACCCTAATGTCGAAACTCGAAACAAGCTCGAATGCTCAGAATCCGAAAAACGCGGGTTTTGGATTTTGGTCATTGGGATTTGTTTCGGATTTCGTGCTTCGAGTTTCGGACTTAACTTGAGGAGGTTCATGAAGTACTATCGTCTCTCTCTCGCGATTCTGCTGACCGTCTTGTCGGTCATGTGCTCAAGCGGCGGCAACAAAATCAAGCTGGGCCTGATTGCCCCGCTCACCGGTGACGTCAAGACCTTCGGCGAATCCACCCGCAACGGCTATCAGCTCGCGGTGGACGAGGCCAATGCCGCAGGCGGCATCAACGGCAAACTGATTGAGCCGAAAATCGCGGACGACAAGAACGACCCGACCGAATGCGCCAACGCGGGGAGCAAGCTCATCAATCAGGACGGGGTCAAGCTGATTGTCGGCTCGGTCGCGTCCAAGTGCTCCAACCCGCTTTCGGACTTGTGCCAGAGTTCCAAGGTCGTGATGATTTCCACCGCCTCGACCAACCCGATGGTCACGGTCACCGATAAAGGCGTGCGCAAGGACTATGTGTTCCGCGCCTGCTACATTGACCCGTTCCAGGGCGCGGTCGGCGCGCGGTTCGCACTCGACAACCTGAAGGCCAAGACCGCGGCCGTGCTCTATGACGTGGGCAACGACTACTCCAAAGGCCTGGCCGAATACTTCAAGAATACCTTCACCCAGGGCGGCGGCACCATCGTGCTCTACAAGTCCTATGCCAAGGACGACGTGGACTTCTCGTCACTGCTCACCGACGTCAAGCAGGCCAATCCGGAAGTCCTGTTCCTGCCCGACTACTACCAGAAGGTCGGCCTGATTGCCCGGAAGGCGCGCGAGTTGAACATCCCGGCGAAACTGCTCGGCGGCGACGGCTGGGATTCGCCGGACATGACCAAGATTGCCGGCGACGCCATCAACGGCGGCTATTTCACCAACCATTACTCGCCGGATGACCAGCGGCCCGAGGTGCAGGACTTCGTCAAGAAGTATAAGGCGAAGTACGGCGCCAGCCCGGACGCCCTGGCGACCCTGGCCTACGACGCCACGAATCTCATGCTCGAAGCAATTCGCCGTGCCGGGAACGAAAAACCGGAAGCGGTCCGCGACGCGATGGCGAAGATCTCCGACTTCCCGACCGTCTCGGGCAAAATCAGCTTCGACCAGAACGGCAATCCGCTGAAGAGCGCGGTCGTGCTCCAGTACCAGAACGGCCAGCAGAAGTACGTTGCGACGGTGAATCCGTAAAGCAGCCTGCGGCTAACGGCCAACAGTTGACCGCGTCGAGCGTCCCGCGGGCCGCATCAATCTCTCACGGTACCACGTGGGCGAAAACCATGTAGCTCGACCACTCTGATTCCTTCAGCGAAGTCTTGAGTTGATGCGCGAAGTCGGCGACCTCGGCGGGCAGAAGCTGCTGATTCTCCCTGGTGGGTATGTCCAGTTGCAGGGGCTTGAGCGATGCGATGACAATCACCGCGATCCGGCCGGGCGGTGCAATCGCCTGATAGATTTCGGGCAGCTGGCACTTGCCGACCGGTGTCGCCGCCAATTCCTGATCCGGCGCGTGCATCAGATAGACATCGTGGGCGTCTTCATCGTAACTGAAGACGTAAAGGAAGGCGGGACGCTTGACGTCCACCACCATCCGGTAGAGAGTACCAATCCGGGCGCTGTTGTCATCAAGCTGCCTGCCCTCACCGTCCGCCAGCGAGGCGGTGGCGTACAGGCTGTCGGTGTGCGCCTTGAGGAACGTCATGTTCGACGTGTCTGCCCCGGGCAGCGTCTTCTCGCAGGCCCAGCAATAGACGCTGTCATCGGGTGAGAACTTGAGCTTCCAGTTATTGCCCAGTTTGACGACGGGCGGCTGGTTCGGCCCGGCGATCACATTCAACTGCAGGTCCAGGTTGAGCGTCCGGCCGGTCACGTGATACGTTCCGGTGATGCCCACGTCGGCTCTGAAGTGCGACAGCAGTGACTCCAGCTCGGCCTGGGTGCTGGATTTCGCGCTGTAGAATTCCTCGTCCTGATACAACTTCTCGCCGGTCGCCCGGTCAATCACCGAACAGCGCTTCACGCCGATTGCGGCAATCCGGCCGGTCAGTTTGCGGGCGATTTCCACGCTATTCCGGGTCAGCACATCGTCGTACCGGGGGATGTTCAGGACCACCACGACCGGCATCCCTTTCGGCATCGCCTTCACCAGCGCGCCGGCGACCCGGTCCATGTCCGCGCTGTAATCGGCACGGGCGAGGGAGGCGAGGAGAAAGACAGCTATCGCCGCCATACGCTTTACGCTATACGCTCTACGCTGTACGCTGGTCGGTGACATGGTCTCCTTTTTGTGTCTGTCCCGCATTCGATTTCATCATTCCTTGGCGTTCTTGGCGTCTCGGCGGTTCACCGATATCTTCCGAGCTTAATCTCCCGCTCCGGCCTGAACACCGGCACCTGGACTTCGTTCGTCGCGTCCGAGACCTTGTCCTTAACGTACTTGTACAGCTCGGTCGTCGTGACCCAGCCGTCGTCGTTGCCATACGGCTTCTTGTCCGCTGCACCCTTCAGGCCGAGCAGCGTATAGTATGTAAAGTACCCGTGCTTCGCTTTCTCGAACTCCTTCGAGGGCTGGGTGCCTTCCGCCGCGGCCATCGTTATTGCCTTAGTCTCGCTCAGCTTCGCGACCACCAGCGGGCGTGAGGCAATCGATGCAGTCCGTCCTTCACCCGCGCCCGAGAAGCAGGCGTCAAGGAAAAGCAGCACCGTGTCGCCTTCATTGGTTCCCAGCTCCGCGACGTCTTTCAGCGGTATCAGCGTTGACTTCAGTTCCGGGTTACCGTCGTAAGGAAGCAGGTAGACATCGCCGTTGCGCGGATTCTCCGGGTCCGGCACGCCGTGACCGGCGAAGTAGATGACCTTGAAACCGTGCTTCTTCGCCAGCCAGTCAATCAACTCGCCCCGGATTGTGCCCACCGTCGCGCGGTCATCGAGCAGAATCTCGGTTCGCTCCCGCGTCACACCGAACGCGCCGGCCACAAACTCCGCGAACACTTGAGCGTCCTCGGAGCCGTACTTGGGCGGCGGTACGGACTGGTACTTCGACAGCCCGATGACCAGCGCGTAGCCATTGGGCCGCCCGGCCGCGAAAGCGTTAGGGGCCGGCAACAGCGGTTGGGGCGGCGCCTGGACCGGACGCGGAACCGGGCGCGAAACCACCGGCGACTGACCGCCCGGACCCAGCCCCAGCGCGTCCCGCCCGGCCTGGTCGATTGGGTGCGCGGCGCTGAGGCGGTGTGCCTCGGCCCAGCAGGCGCGGGCCGAATCCGGCCGCTTCAACCTCGCCCAAGCATCGCCTTCAAGCTCCAGCAGCGGCGCGGCCGCCATCGCAATGCGCAGCCCGCCCAGCAGTCCTTCGACGCCCCTCGGCACGGTAGCCTGCATGGAGTCGAGGGCGGCGGCGGCGCGCCGCCCGATGCGGACCACTGAGTCCATGCGTCCCTCGCGATAGCTCAGAATCATCCGGCTCAGCGCGTTGTCGGGTTGACTGCGGCAGTTTCGGATCGCGCCCGCGGTGTCGCCCTCCGCCAGATAAGCCACGGCCTGCAGGACAACCCACTCGGAATCGGTCGGCGCGCCGGACATCGGGACCCGGGCGTAGGCCTGAACCGCCTGGGCGTAGCTGCCCAGGCAGTAGTAGCCGAAGCCGAGCAACAGCGACGTCAGGTCGCCAATCCCGAACTCGCCCGGCTTCTGCAGTCCGACCTCGAGGTGCGCCACCGCGCTGTCCCATTCCTGCCTCAGACTGTAAACGATACCGAACAGCATCTCGCCGCCGCCCGAGTCCGGGCTCAGCGTCGAAATGGTCTGAATGTCGGCCAGCGCCTGGTCGAAGTCGTTCAGGGACAGGTAGGTGGTCATGCGGAACATATAGCCCTTGCCGTCTTTCGGGTACTTCTGAATGTACTGATTGGCCAGGCGCAACGCCTCCGGGTAATTCTGCGCCTGTTCCGCTTTCTGAGCCTGGTCCAGCAGGACGCCCAGATAGGAACGCGGGTAGGCCAGGTCCAGCGACAGGCCGAGCGTCTCGCGGGCCGCGGCGAAGGTCGGGTACCGGGTGTCAATCGTATTCGCCAGCCGCCAGTCGCCGAGCGCGCTGTCGGCCCGGCCGCTGTGGAAGTAAGCATCGCCCCGGAGATTCAGCAAGTCCACGTCGCGGTTCGAAACCGCGAGCCCTTTCGAGAAGAACTCGACCGCGCGGCGATAATCCCCCTGCCGCCCGGACTGGATGCCGCTGCACGCGTAGTACGGCACGTCCGGCCGGGAGGTGGCGTCAATCACGGTGCTGCAATCCTGGAAGACCGAGTCATAATCTTCCGCGTAGTAGTCCAGTACCGCCCGTTCGAATCGGGCCGGCAGGTTCTTGCCGTCGTAACGGATGACCTGCCCGTAATCGGAACGGGCGTCATCAAACTCGCCCCGCTTCAGGTAGATGCCGGCCCGGCTGAGGCAGGCGCCGACAACGACTGAATCCGGCGACCGCGAATAGGACGTTTCGCCCGGGGCCGTAGCGGGCGCGTAGCTCCCGTAGTCAAAGGCATCGGTCACTTTCGTGTAGTCGCGAATCGCGAGGTCGGCTTCGCCCTTCCCGGCATAGGCCTGGCCCCGCCAGAACAAGACCGGGGTTGTGGAGTCGGAGGACCCGGCATCACCGAGCAGCGCCAGGTACTTCGTGAAGTCCTCGATTGCCGGGTCGTACTGCCCGTGCGCCAGGTAGGCCCGGCCCCGGTTCCGTAGCGCGGCGCGCTGGATGTTCTCTGCGCCCGGGTCCGACTGCTCGTTCGGTTGCCGGGCGATGATGCTCGTGTAGTCCACCAGAGCCGAATCGAACTGCCCGCGCTCGAAATAGAAGTCCGCCCGGCTCAACCGGTAACCCGTGTTCTTCGGGTCGCGCCTGATGATGAACCCGTAGTCGCGCAACGCCAGCTCGTCCTGCCGGTTCGCCCGGTAGGCGTCCGCCCGGTTGAGATAGTACGCGTTCTGGGTGGAATCGAGCCCGATCAGACTCGTGAAGTCCTGAATCGCCGCTGGATAGTCATGAGCCTGGATGTAAAGCTGGGCCCGTGACTCATAGGCGGAGGCTTTGGTCGAGTCGAGGTCGATAATCGAACCATAGTCGTCAATTGCCGAATTGCGCTGGTCGCTGGATTCGTATTGAAGAGCGCGGCTCTCGTAGTAGCTGGTTTCTTCCGGGTCGAGGTCAATCGCCCGGCTGTAGCTCTCGATCGCGGAATCGCCCTTACCCTGGTAATGGAATACGCGCCCGCGCCCATCCCAGGCCCGCGCATAACTCGAATCCAGCCAGATTGCCCGGTCGAAGTCGGCCATGGCCAGGATCAGGAGCGAATCGCTGCCCGCCCACTGGTCCAGATAGACGTTGCCGCGTTCGGTGAATGCCGACGTGTCGTTTGGGTAAAGTGCAATCTGCTGCGAAAAATCCTTGAGCGCGTGGTCGAGATCGTAGAGGTCATGGTAACACAACTTCCCGCGATTCTCGAAGCTGTAGCGCTGATTCGGGTTCAGCTCTATCGCCTTTGAGTAGTCCTGCAAAGCCGCTTGATACTCGTAGCTCTGCCGGTAAGCATTGCCCCGATTATTGAAGGCTTCGTCATCAGTTGGATGGCTTTCGAGGTACGTTGTGTAGCACCGGATGGCTTCATCAAAGTCCTTCCGGGCCGCGGCCTCAACCGCCTTCTGGAAGTAGTTCGTATCATCCGGCTCGGCGGCCCGCGCCGTCAGCGGTGACAGAACGAGCCACGCCAGCAGCGCGGCGGGCAAGACGCTGTACGCTATACGCTTCACGCTACAGGCTGTCCGCTATTGGCTGTAAGCTGTCCGCGGTTGGCTGAAGTATTCACCCGGACAATTATACCGTGCGCGCGCGGCATCTTCAACAAGACTGTTGGCCGTAAGCTGTTAGCTGTCGGCTGTCCGCTGTCGGCTCACCCGCGTTTCGTGTCCAGCTTACGCCGCAGAGCGTTCAGCGTGTTGCTTTGTGCGCGTGTCGTCCGGCGCTCTCGCATTCCTCCCCTGGCCGTCAGCCGTTAGCCGCAGGCCGTTCTTGTCGTTCCGCCCCTGTCCTTCCGCCGTTCATCCTTCATCCCTTATCCTTCATCCTTGCGTGGGGCGGTCTTGCCGGGCGGGGCACCGGCCTCACGGACCTGCCTGATCATCCGAATCCCAGACCAGTCCGGTCCCGTGACAGTGTGGGCAAGTCTGGCCAACCTCCTGCGGTCCAACCGGGGTCGCCATCGGCTGGTTCCCTTGCCCTGACCCGCCGCAGAACGGACACCGAATTCGCAGGCTGGGCTTCTCCCCGGTCTTCTTCAGCTTCTTGGTCGTTTTGCGGATGGCCTCGATGATGCCATCGACTAACATGCATAACAGCAAGACTATCGAAGCGACGTAGAAATTCTTTGACCAGTACCAGGCCAGTAATGGCAGAACCACCGTCAACAACCAGTGCATATGTTGCATTTCAGCCGCGCCGTCGGGGATACATGACCAGGATGATTATGAGAAGAATGATGAGGAATCCGATCGCGCCGATCAGGATGACAGCCCACGGTCTGCCGCCGGACAACGCCAGAATGGGAACCTGCATGGAGCGCTTTAGTCCCCGCCTATTGAACCCACCACGCGATTTCGGCATTCGGGTCGCTGCCCTTGTCCTGTCCGTCGCCGGCCATGCAGTAGAGCCGGAAACCCGTCCCGATTGGCCGGTAGTTCAGCGCCTTGCCGGTGAACGGGTTGACCACGCCCTGGGCGTTGATGTCCGCCAGGGTTGCGGGATACGCGCCATGGCCTTGCCGGTACTGAAGAACCCGGAACCCGGTCAGCGTGACGTTCCGCTCAGCCTGCAGTTTCGCAACCCGGGTGGCGAACAGCTTACCGTTGGGGAGCATCAGGCCGGCAAGCGGCGAGTGTTGCCGACTTCGGCGCTGCTGCTGCCGGTCAAGGCTGTCCCACTGGCCGGCCGCCTCGTACCACGGCCGGGCCGCGAGTTCGAGGCAGCGCCGGTACGTGATCTGGCTGAAGCGCTGGGCGATAAGATTGGACAGCGGGAAGAAAATCAGCACGCGGTTGAGCAGGTTGTCGGCATCCGCGAGCCCAAGCTGTACTACGGTGGGATGGGCCAGGTAGTTGTCCATCGTCACGTACTCAGCCTCCCAGACCCGGAGCAACTCCTTGTCTCTGGCCAATGCCGCCACCGCGTCGGCGGCCCGGGCCAGCGCCGGGCCTTTGCACTTCGGTCCCACGTCGCGCATCACGCGCAACGTGCGACTCAAATCCGCCGAGCGCACGAGAGCGAAAATCAGCTCGGCATCGCCCGGGAGCAGGTCGGCCAGATGCAGGTCGCTCGTCAGGATGTCCATGGCTTCATCGGCCTTGCCCGCAGCCAGCAGGTCGCGCGCCTTCAGGCGGAGCAGGGCGCCGAAGTCGAACGTGCGCCTGAGCGTCGGCGGCAACTTAGCTGCGAGCCCCTCGCCCGGGTCGAAGGGAATGCTTGCCGGCGGAAACCGGGCCGCCGCCAGCAGCAGTTCGAGCGCCCGGGCATTGCGGACGAGCAAGGCCTTACCTTCGGCCGGGTCGAGCTTGCCGGAATCGGCCCGGGCAAGCGCTCGCTTCTCGCTCTTCTCATCCAGGGCGGTGTCGGCTTGAGCCAGGAGGCGCGACAATTCCTCGCTCCCTGCGACGCGGTGCGTTTCCAGTTCCTTAGACGTGGTCGGATGTCCGGCGGCCCGGACTGCACTGCGCAGCTCCCGGACCTGCCGGCTCAGCGCGGAGACTGAGACGAAGTAGGCCGCCAACAGCAGAACGATGATTCCGCCGATGGTCAGCAGTTTCTTCATGAGTTTCCTCCCGCCTTTTGAGGCTGTTCCCGGGAATTCGGAGAGTTCGGGGACGCTATTGCCCGGTCAGACACCGGAGCATCGTCCGTTCGGCGAACTCGTTCTTCGTTCATCACTCAGCGTCTTCGCTGGTCGTTCCGCTTTCATCATACCGCATCCCGCGAAGAAGCGCAAGCCTGCAAGAATCGTCGCCGGGAGAGAGGCATCGGCCGCTCAGGTCCTCACCTGCAACGTCCCTCCGCCCTCATCCTTTCGCAATTCATCGTTCAGCGTTCCGCCTCGGGAGTTGCCCTGATATCCCTCCGCCTACTGCACCTTGACGGTGCAGGGCGGACAGACCAGGGTGCCGATTCTGGTATAGTAGGTCAGCGTGTGGATGTAGGTGCCGACGGACTGGTAGGTGAGGTTATCCTCTTCGACCGCCGGGACCGTGTCGCGGGGGGCGACGCTGAAGCTCATGCCGTAGAGCAGCGTGTCGATTCTGGTCGAATCGACGTAGGCGGTATCGGTCAGGTGACTGTTGTAGATGAAGCTGTAGCGGTTGCACCCTTCGCCGACTCCCACCGGGTTGGGCGTAACGTAGATCCAGCCGGAGAGGTTGTCGAGCGTTATCCCGGCGGGCTTGCTCTTGCAGCCGGACCAGGCGGCGAGACAGAAGACGGCGAGGGCGGCGGCACCGGCGATGGAATGCGGATTCCGGTTCTTACGGTTCAAATGACCTCCTGGGTTAGCGAGATTGTGCGGGCATGATTCGTCGTAGCTCAATTGCGTCATCATTCCGCGTCTATCCTCACGCCATTCACCCTTCATCCCTTATCCTTCATCCTTGCCTCGGCTGTCTTGTCGGGCGCGGTGCGGGCCCGGAATAGCGGAAGTGTCCCCGCCGCGTCCCAACCGATTCTCCGAAATAGCGGAACGAAGCGTCCCCAGTCTCGGCATTGGAGACGGGGTGCGTCCCCGCCGATTCCCGGTTCTCGCCGGCCTAGTAGGTTTTCACAATCCGCAGCAGGACCGAATTCTCGGACGCCGCCTTCAGCAGGTAAATCCCGCCCGGCAGACTTCGGCCGAGGCGGTCTCGACCGTCCCAGAGCACTCCTTCTTCGGCGCGCCCCGGGAGCACGAGCTGCCCGACCCTGGTTCCCGAGACGTTGTAGATTCCGACCGGAACCGGACGGCCGGTCCGCGATTCGTACCGGATAAGCGTTCGGAAGGTAAACGGATTCGGCCATGCCCAGGCCTGAGACAGGTGCGCGCCGACCGCAACTTCCGCGCCCGGGTCCGCAATCCAGGCCCCGCCATTCGTGGTCTTGAGCATCACGCCGTTTCGCCCCGCCGCATAGCCGACCTGGGTGTTGGCCGGAAAGTGGACCGAACCGAGGAATTCCGACACCCCTGAGGATTCGCTCAGCCAGTTGCTGCCGCCGTCCGTCGTCTTCATAATCCTCCCGCTGGCGCCGGCGACATAGCCGGTTTCCGGCCCGGTCGGAAACGAGGCCGAGGTCAGGTAGTCGAATACCCCGGTCGTCTGGCGTACCCAGTCCGCACCGCCGTCGGTGGTCGAAAGAACCGTGCCGACGTTGCCTACGGCATATCCGGTATCAGCACTGACCGGGAAAGTGACCCCGGCCAAGGTAGTGATGTACGGCGGGATCTGGTCCTGCCAGGTTGTTCCGCCGTTCGTGGTCTTGTGAATCTTCCCGGACCACCCGACCGCATAGCCGGTCAGGGTATCCTCCGGAAACGCGACCTTTTCAATCGGCAGGGTATCGTTCACGGTCTGGCGCACCCAGTGGCGTCCGGCATCGGAGGTCCTCAGAATCAGGCCGCTCGTGTCGCCGCCCACGATGAAGCCGGTTCGGTTCCCCCGCGGAAAACAGATCCCGCGCATGTCCTCTCTCGTGCCGGTCGTTTCGGATTGCCAGCTTGTCCCGCCGTTCGTGGACCGATAGCACCGGCCGCCCGAAGCCACGGCGAAACCGGTCTCGGCGTTCACCGGGAAAGCGACCGCCTCGATTGCTCCCGAGATTATCAGACTGTCCCAGGTCGCGCCGCCATCGGTCGTCTTCCAGATCCGCCCCTGGCCACCTACCCAGCCGGTCTGGCCGTCGGGCAGGAACCAGACACTGTTGAGATCGTAGGTTGTCCCGAGGTCCAGCGGCAGCCAGCCGGCCATGAGAACGCACGGAACCACCAGCAGGATTGCGCAGCAGCACAGCACTTTGTTCGAGTTCATTTCTTGCTTCCTTCCTGCCCGCCCAAGGCGGGCGGTTTGCGGATTCCCTCGCGGCTCGGCCTGCTACTCCCGGATAGCAGAATGTTAGGGCGCATCTCGGCTGTTGTCAATCGTTTCCCGCCGGGTCGGGCACTGCGTCAGGAGTCGGCGTTAATGGCGAGACTCCCCGGGGCTTCTGTCTCCTCATCCCTCGACTCCTCCCACAATCCTGATTTCCTCTTCCGTCAATCCGCACAACTCATGCACCCGAACATCGTCAGTTCGGCGGGTTCGTTCATCGTTCATCGGTCTTCTTCTGTCGTTCAGCCTTCATCGCTCAGCGTTCCGCGTTGTTGCGGTGGCCGTCAGCCGTCGGCGGTCAGCCGTCGGCCGTTCTTGTCATTCCTCTTTCATCATACCGCATCCCGCGAAAAAGCGCAAGCCTGCAAGAATCGTCGCCCAGACAAAGGCACCGGCCGACCCGGTGTGAAGTTCAGCAACGTCAACACTACGTCAACGGGGCCGATTTCGGCCCGACCACCTTCCGGATTTCCCCGCGCCCACCATAACGTCGGGATTGTCAACACCTTCCGTCAATCGGAGGGTCACCGCATAGACCGGGTCCCCCCCGGGGACCCCCCCACCCCCTGCACTGTACAATAGTTTCCCGGTATTTCGGGCATTTCGGGCCTTGCCCGGACAGGCAAACAGGAGGCCGACCGGGGCTGGGCGGGAGGCCGGGACCCTGGCCGGCCACGGCGCGGAAACCCGAGGGCGACCGGCGGGACAGTGGGTGGACTGAACCCGAGGTCGCCCAGCGGTGCGTCGGGTAGGGCGGACTGGTGAGTCCTGAGGGAAGCCGGAACCATCCCGGCCAAGGGTCAGTCCAGGGGGTCCGGGGTCAGGGACCAGGGGTTGGGGGTCGGGGGCTCGGGGAAGCATACAGTAGACAGCAGACAGCATACAGGACGGAGGATGCAGGAGGCGCGGACACTCGCAGGTTACTACCTGTCACTCACTACTCACTACTCTCTAGTCACTGCATTTGCCGTTCCGCATTCACCGCTTATTGCTTCGCCGCGCCCGTCAAGAAGAATGGTGGTTGTCCCCATTTTGCTCTGGGCTGGAGGGAAGAGAGTTCTGGCTTCCCCGCCCGAGGGTCAGCCAATCAGCCGGTCGTAGTCGGCGTGCGTGCCGACCCAGAACCAAAGAAGCCCGTCGGCCACGTTTACGGCCACGGCCCGGTGGTGAAGTCCCACGCGGACTGACCAGTAACGTCCGACTTTCTTGAGATGGAGCGAAGGATGGTCCGGGTTGGACTTCAAGAGTTCAAACAGCCGGTCCGCGAGCTTGCGGACGGACTCAGGCAGAGCGCGGTAGCCGGTCCAGAAGTCAGGAGCGGCGTAATGGGTCAAAGCCGCGACGATTCACCGGCGTCGTGGGCGCGCCGGGCACGGTCAGCGACCGCATCGAGCTTCCCGGACCGAACGTCGTCCTCAAACTGCCGGTCCCAGACCCGGGCGTCGAATTCGGCGAACCAGCTTCGGAAATCGCCCAATTCATCGCCGGTCAGGCTCTGAACCTCGTGCTCAATCTGTTCGACTTTGGTCATGGTTTCGATAGAGATAGTAACGTCACGCACCGCGACTGTCAAGCCGGCCAAAGAACTCAGAGTGTCCGCTTCCCATCCATCAGCCGCAAGCTGTCAGCCGTCGGCCTTTCCTGCCGTTCCGCGTTCATCACTCAGCGTTCAGCGTTCCGTAGTTGCGGTCAGGGTCGCGGAACCGGGGTCAGGGGTCTCAGGGGCGGCTGCCGGAAACAGGGGAACGCCCCCAATAATACTCCCCCAATACTCCCCATGTGGGAGCGTCCCTAGTTAGGGCAATAACGTACTTTACGCAGCAGAATTGAGCTTGCGCTGCTCATCTCTTAGGCAGTTCTAGCTGCAACGCTCTTGGTAGCTGTCCGCTGTTTGCGGCAAGCTGTCTGATGGATTCTTGAATCTCACGAATCGCGCGGACTGACGCTAATGTCTTGCTCAACAGCGTTGCATTCACGGGCAGCGGGATTGTCATTTCTAGGAATTGCGCCTCTTTGAACCGACCCCTGCTCTTCTTGGTTGACCCAGTGCGCGCCGTCTTGATTGTCAGTAGCACATCCGGGGAGTTCAAATAGAATACGACATACTCCAAAATGTCCCGGACGGTGTACTGTCTGTCAATGACCTCAAAGGTCGGGAACTCGTTTGATACATAGCCGCCGACGAATTCCTTATCAACGAAAGCGAACGAACCATTTTGCGCGAACAAACGACTGAAAACAAACCAGTTTTCCGCCACCCGGTTCAGAGATTTCCCCTTGATTTCACTTCCCGCTTTCACAGACTTGACGAAAAGACCTTGTGCTTTCCCCCGGATTCCCAACACACGATATTGCTCTGATGAAACGACAGCTACCTTGTTTGCTACCAGCCTGAAAATCTTCGAAAGCGGAATCCACTGATACTGCTCAGTCTTCGATTTTCCCGAAACGGTTTCCTGAATTGAAATCAATGCTTGCTGCATCGCTCCGACTTTAGCCAGTAACCCGGTCACAACGTCAACGGCTGGCTCGGACACGGGAGTCTTGCCCGTTGGCACATAATACTCTGCGTCTATTCTCTTTGAAGCATCAGTGACCCGGACAATTCTCGTGTGCTTGTGAATGAAATCGGTATCCGATGATGCAGTGTATTTCTTGTAGTCGAAGAGAATATCGGGCAACTGATTCCCGGCTTGCGGTGCTCCATTGGGTGCGTATCCTGAGTTCTCACATACGGCCATGAAGACATCTCTGCTGGTAAATTCCTGGGCAGTCTCTCGACGACGCATCAACAGAATTGAAGTCTTCGCCGCTGCGCTGTATCCTTGAAACGTCTCCTCGTTCAAACTGATGACACCCAACAATTCTGCTTCTGTGTTCAGGAACTTTCTAACATAATGGTAGCTGTCATTGTTGAGTACTCCATCAATCATCACCGTGCCGACCATACCACCCGGCCTGACAAGTCTGATACAGCGCTCAAGCGCGAGCACCATGCGCTCCTGCGATTTTCTTCCTTGCCCAAGACAGAATCTATTCAAGATTTCAGGGTCGCTCTCCGTTGCCCCGAAAGGCGGGTTTGTCAGACACTTATCGAATAGTCCGTCTTCTATTTTCCCCGCGATGTCAACAAAACCGTTGTGCTTAAGTACTCCCGCGTTACCGTCTCCGTGGACAATCATGTTCATCTTGCACGTTTGCGCCGTTCTGTCAATCCAATCCGTGCCGTATAGTGATTCGTTAGATAACCTCTTGCGCCATTTGGCCTTTTCGTCGTCAGAGAATTCGTGCAGTCGAATCTTCTCGCTCACGGTTTCAAAAGCGTAAATCAAGAAACCGCCCGTACCGCAGAACGGGTCAACTATCCTCTCTCCGATTTTCGGGGGTAACGCACCTACAATGAACTCAACTACATTGCGGGGAGTAAAGTACTGGCCCAAGCCACCCGTGAAAGTGTCCCCAAGGAAATGTTCAAACGCTTCGCCCTTTACGTCGAATCGCGTAAGCGTCAAATCATATTTCTCGAACGTCGCCACAATGTTCTCAATCGTTCTATCTTGTAGCTCGATTCTCGTTCCCGCTGCGAACAAACCGCTATACTCAGGGATAGCAAGTATTTCCTTGAATATCTGTTGAACAATGTTGACTCCAAGCCGCTCCTTGGTATCCCGATATGTGCTCAGCGTAAAGCGACTTTGCTCAGTGTATTTCTCCTCATACATCTTCGCAAACAGGACTTTCGATAGCTCATCAAAGGCAATTGTCGGCTCATATCCCTCGTTGTTTCGTATGACGTTGTGGCAGTGACTTAACAACGTCTTAAATGTCCCAACATCCTCAACCGCAAATAGCTGCTTCTTTGCTTCATCACGAAGAGACTGTGCAACTCCCGCGCTGACGACCGCCTTAACAAGATCGGATAAGAGGTCGGCGCGTGTCGGTATCGCTTTGATTCGAGTCTTGTCTAGTGTTTGGTACACCTGCGTAGTGAACCCATTCGTCAACACGGCAAGTGGCGCAATTTTAGGCAAGAGTCGTGCATATGAGATTACCTGTTCTCTGTCGTCGCGGTCCAGTATCTCGTCGGGGGCTTTGGTCTCCGCAACAAGCAAAGGAGTATCTTTCTTCCTGTCCGAGTACACTACGATATCTACGAAGATGTTCTTCTTCTTTTTCCCTTCTTGAATAGGGATAGACTCCTCGAACGTCATGCAGTCTTTCTTGTAGCCGAGCGCCTCAAGCATGGGAATAGCGAACTGGATTTTCACGTCCTCTTCACTTCTCAAAACAGCCTTGGCATTTCTGTTCATGGTTTTCTTATCCGTCTCTTGCGTTCCAACTCCGTGATTTCATTCTTCGGAACCGCGAGGACTTGCTTGAGGAAACTCTCAAACCGTTCAAACGAATGCTCGTCTTCGATAAGGTCAGGGCAAATTCGGGGGCAAATTCGGGACGCTCCCCTATTTCGCGGCTTCCCGAACGCGGAATCATCATGCTCGCAGTCGAACCGCTCAATGAGCCGCTCGGCCTCTTTCGGAGCCGACGTTCTTGACATGCAGGAAGGGTATAGCAGAAAAGGGAGCTATGTCAAGCGGAATAGTGAATGGTGAATAGCGGGGTAGGGGAATTCGAGGGGAATTCGGGACGCTCCCCTATTTCGTAGACGGAACCACGCCCGAGAAGACAGCCGCCGAGCGCAAGCTCGCGGCACTGGACAAGCCAATTGACGGACGCGCGTCTGAGTTGTAAACTCAGGCGGAAGACCGAGCCAGGATTGTCGAAGGAAGTCGGAGATGATAATGGCGCGATTCCTTCCGGCGCCGGTTCGCAACGGCTGCTCAATGGCCCCGGCGCCAAATGGCAGCGTCATCAGCATGACGCAAGGCATGCGAGCAAGGAGGAGGACTTGAAGTTGCGGACTACACTCTGTGTCGTCATCGGACTGGGTATTTGTGGAACGACCTGGGCCGGCTTCGCCATGAGTATCAAACCTGCGATTGTCGCGCCCTCGATAATCACGCTGAATCCCGAGTACGGAATAACCCTGCCGCTCAGTGTCGTGTCGAGTGCGGCGCACTTCGGCTATCGCACCGGCAAATTCCTGGTCGGCGCGGGCCTGGAGTACAGCGGCTATTCGGCCGAGGTCCGGGACATCTACCGCGACACCAGCGGCCATGCGGACAGCAGTAAGGTCTCGGGCGCGGTCCGGTACTCCATTCTTCTGCCGCAGGTGGCCGCGCGGTATTACTTCGGGGGCGGCGACGGCAGCGAGCAGGAAGGCGGCATCAGCCCGTACGTCGGCTTGAGCGCATTCTACTCCATCGGGTCAACCGACTATATTGAATACGGCGTCCGGGACACGGCGATGATTCGCGCGCTGAACCGGGAGCTGACCGGCAACATCGGCGGTTCGGTCGCCTTCGGCGTCGAGTACGCTTTCAGCCCGAGCTTTTCGATTGGCGGCGAGTTCGGTTTGCGGCTGGTCTCGATTGTGCTTGGCGACGAGCCCGAATCGTCTGCGCGCCAGACTGAAATCGGCGCCGAGACCCATGCCGCCCTGTGCCTGAACTACTATTTTCCGTAATCGCGGAGTGAGGGGTTAGTTCGGGTCTTCAGAGAACGCAGTCGTCAGTCCGCCCGGCTGATTTTGCCTGCCCCCTCTTGACAGTTCCGGTTATTTGGCTATGCCAAAGGCGGACGACAATCTGTATCGGCATACAGTAGGCAGGGAGGGGGAGAGAACGGCTCGGAACCCCAGAGCCTACCAGAGAGCCTGGTAGAGAGCCTACCAGAGAGCCTACCACTGAGCCTGGTAGAGAGCCTGGTAGAGAGCCTACCACTGA
>Ga0209777_10001471_pt1 | contig 33861 bp, 65 predicted proteins | sample FrelakmetHBP12HB_FD_187147 | JGI IMG/M metagenome (GOLD analysis project Ga0209777, IMG submission 187147) | Freshwater lake sediment microbial communities from the University of Notre Dame, USA, for methane emissions studies -HBP12 HB (SPAdes)... | ecosystem: Environmental > Aquatic >... | reverse complement strand
TAGGAGGAATTCGAATCCTCGATGTGATTTCTCTTTCTAGACTGGCAGTCTAGCGCGATCGGCCAACTACGCGACTACTGCATTTTTACCATGTTCTATTTATCTTTTTGTATTTTTTAAATCTGTTATTGCGTTTATATTTTTTAAATCTAGCTTGTGTATTGTGCTTTGAATTGAATTCTTTGTTCTTTCCTAAATATGTGCTATTCAAAATCATCAGTCCAGTTTTCTCATGATAGCTTCTACTATTTTCTGTAGGATATTTTCTACTATAGAAATTATTCTTACTCGAAGAACACCTAACTCCTAACAATAATAGTATACACAAACATATTAATAGTTTTCTCATTTTTTTTATATTTATTATCGTCCTGGTGAAGGGAGTCGAACCCATATATAACCAATTACCCTTTTAACAGCGTATAAGGCAGAGGGGATACACCAGGAAATTTTAATCAAAATACTTGACAATAAAAAATAATTATTCAACTGATCTTATAGTCCAGAAATCTGAACATAGATTGTTATTGTGCATATAATCAAAAGGCATGTAGAAATATCCCTTCTCGCCCCATCCTTCTCCCCAACTATTTCTGATGATATACCATTTATTAACGTTATCGAACCCAACAGCCATTACTGCGTGCCCTCCCATTACTGAGTCATTGACTCCAGGCATCGGCATTATGCCAGTTTGAGCGACTTGGTCTGTCATAAAAGAACTATAAACTGTAAATCCGAATACGAATGGATAACCTGCAGCCAAGCATCCTTTGAATTGATTTTCAACAGGAGTTACAGCAAGATATTGAATGACTTCATTTTTCAGAGCATCTTTATAGCATTTTTTGCAAGGCTTTGTTTTAAATTTCTTAACTATATAAGGCCACTCTGTTTCGGGACAAACTCCTTGTTTTATCAAAGTTTTTATGCCATCTCTTAACTGAGCGCCACTGTCTCTCTTGACAGTTCCTTCAAGCAAGCGCTCATTGTAGTAAATGAATAGCCTTGAGGGTGTGAAGTAAGCTTGTTTTTGCTTCATCTTGACGAACTCATCGATACCAGCCCAAGCCTGACCGGTACAGCTCCCAAGTGTGAGTTGATCATATACCGGAGGACACCCGGATCGTAAATCTATTAATTGAGGCAAATTAGTTACTTCAGCTTCTGATAGACTTAGTTGATAGTCTTTATAATCAGGCAATTGCGGGATCCATCCAAATCTTCTTTCCATAGTCATAGTTTTATTTTATATATCTATGAAAAGAAGTAGTCGGCCCGAGTGGAATCGAACCACTATGCAACCAATTAATCTTTCGACCGGGTATCAGCCGGAGGATATACGAGCCGGATTTGTAGCGCGTGCGGGACTCGAACCTGCGGCTTCAGGTTATGGGCCTGACGAGATGACCTACTTCTCCAACGCGCAATATTTTTTAAAAATTTCAAATTGCTTTTCTACAAATTCTTTATTATATTTACCCATATCTTTTATTATATAAGGAATATATCCTGCAATTTTTATTTCTTTTGTTTTTATTCTATCTCTATTTTGTACTTGTTTAATCGAATGCTTTTTATTAAGTTTTTCATAGTGCCACCTACCATTCCATAAAATAGCTATTTTTTCATTTTCTAATATAATATCTGCATCCCACCCATTAAATATTCTTTGATTTAATAAAACATTATAAAATATTTGCATACACAATTCTGCAAAATATATTTCATTTTTTGATCTGCGATTTTGAGAATGTGCAGATTTTAATCCTCCTTTGCTTCCACCTCTTTTGTATTTATTTTTATCATATATATCAGAACATTTTTTTGAACAACATTTTTGATTTCTTTTTTCCCATTTAATTTTAAATTCATTTTTACATTCTTTACATATTTTTATAACATCATTATGCAATATATTTTTACGGCGATCGAGTAATATATTTCTTGTTTTTTGTTTTGACTCTTCTGTTCTTATGTGACTATTTGCACAATTTATACTACAAAAATATTTGTCTTTTTGAGGAAATAATTTACATCTTTCATATGTATTAATTTCTTTATTACATTTAAAACATTTAACTATAAAAATTTTTCTTTCTCCATATTTTTTATTAGCTCTTAAACCATTTAAATGTTTATTTTGACAACTTACATTGCAATATTTGTTTTTTACTAATTTCCCACAATTTAAGCAATGATTCATTTTTATTTTATATATTCATCACGGGAATTAGTTTTGATTCTTGTACCCCTGAAGGGATTCGAACCCTCATCGTTCCAGTTACGCTACTACGCCTTAGAAGAGCGTTGCGATACAGGGGCATTAGAACGTCAGAAGGGATTCGAACCCTCATGTTTCCAATTACATTTCTCTTCGTTCGTAGCGAAGCATGTTACTGACGCATAGTGTGCTCACTTTGGTAGAGCACAATACCTGTGATGAGTGCTTCTTAAGCAGCCATCGCCATTTTGTAACTATTCTCGCCGTTTACTTGCGTTATTGAGATAATCACTACTATTCATAATATAAAGTCAATTCCATGTCTGACCCTAAATTAATTTTTGTAATGTGGATCAGGTGGGACTCGAACCCACGTTTCTTTATATTTGCCTCATAACTAGTTATTTGTTAAAATAACAAATCTCAATATCTTTTTCCAATTTGGGGATAATGTGGAATTCGAATCCACGCTAAAAGTGCCACAAACTTTCGTGCTTACCACTAACACTAATTATCCCGTTTCGTGCTCTCTAAGGGATTCGAACCCCTGTAAACTATTCGCCGCTTGTGTGTAAAACAAGTGCTCTGACCCAACTGAGCTAAGAGAGCTTTTTATTCTTTGTTCTTCAAAAATCTTATTTTAATTTCTTTATTATCTGAAGCTGATTTTATGTAGAAGAAAGCCTCTTCAGCTCCAATGCTTTCGTAAACAACGCTGTTTTCTAAAATTATAGCAGGCTGCCCATCAATTTCTATTGCGGCTTTGATGTTAGGTCGAAGTTTAAGTTCCATTCAGTTTTTAATTTTATATGTTATTTATTCAGATTGTTTTAGTAAAAAGCTCACTCTAAGCGCCCTGATCAGATTAAGTGCGCACCTAATCTACGAGAAGGGGAGTGAGCATGTTGCGGGAGTAGGTGGACTCGAACCACCAACCCTTTCTTTAACAGAGAAACGCTCTACATTGGAGCTATACTCCCATTTTTGCACCCCCGAAGAGATTCGAACTCTCCTGATTGAATAGCGTGACAGGCTATCGGCCACTCCAAGCAGCCCCCGAGGGTATAAAAAACCGAGAAAATTTAAGAGAATAAACTGGCGGTTTCGACACCGCGACTTTTGTTTAGAAGACAAATGCTGGACACCCAGCTCGATGCAATTCTCTATGTTACTACGGTTTTTAGCACGGATACTAGGAGTCGAACCCAGACTGAAAATTTTGGAGATTTTAATGCTTACCATTACAATATATCCGCATTTGATTTTCTACGCATCATCTACGTGATCTATGAAAATCTAACAGTCCACGTGGAAGCGAAGATAATCGAAATCTCCCAACAAGTTTGCAAAACTCATTCGCCAAGCCTTGGTACATGCGCTCCCATTTTTAACTGAGAAAATTGCATTGAGTGTCTTTTATCGTGTTACCATTACACTATTTCGCCAAATTTTTTGTTTGGCGGCGAAATCAGGAATTGAACCTGAAATTATAGCTTAAACGCTATTAGAAGTAACTCATATTACATCACTACAGTTAAATTCGTGCAACTACCAGAACTCGAATCTGGACGGGAGCATTAAAAGTGCCCAATACTACCAGTTATATCATAGTTGCAAATTGCCAATATGTCAAAGAACTTTAAGCTTCATTAAAAAAGCGGAAACTTTTTGAGAGTGTCCGCTTTTGATTTTATCTTTACTGTTTTGTTTTTACCAGTCAATTATATCATATGCGGACAAGTTTTTTCCATCACCATTATCATTGGCTTTCCAATTTATAATCACCATATGTCTCGCTATGCGTTGCATTTGTTGCGTTGTTTAATTTATTATTTTATTATATATCAACCAAAAAGTTTTAAGTTTTGCTACTTATTGTCAAAAGTTTGTGACTTTCTCCATTTTCTGAACTGCCAAATAGACATTTTTTTGATCCATTGTAATTGAAAGTCCACCTTGTGATTCATTTCTCTTTCAAGCTCGTACGTCCTGACGCGTAACTTTTCAGTTTCAGCAACCGCAGATTTGTTAAACGCTTCTGCTTCTTTCAGAGCTTCATCATTCGATATAAACATCCACACCTGTCCATACATAGTAGCAGTGTAGAATTTCAACGTATGATCTTTCTCAATTTCAGTCTTGAAATCTCTCAGATTGTTGTAGTTGTCGAGATTTAAGATTACTGTGTTTGCTTCCATTTATTAAAGTATTAAATGATTAAATGAGTATACAAATATAATAATAATTCTTGAGATAAAAAAAATCTTTTTGTTAAATTTTTGTTAATTTTTTAAATCTTTTAAACGTTTGAGTGCTTCTTTAATTTCATCGCATAGATGCAAGATAATCCTGATTCCCATATACAGCACACAAATAGCTGCTATGCATGATACTAATACAATTATGATTTTCATTATTTCTTGTTTTTAGGAATGAACTTTCTTTGTCTGTATTTAGGCTTAAATTTAGATAGTTTTGCTATTACAAATACTAAGAAAAAAAATGCTGCGATAAAGAAAATAGAAATAATTCCGTCTCCTACAACTAATAATTGTCCCATATCTTTTAATTATTTTATTTTATATATTTCTTTATTCATCTTTTATTCCACCTTCATTCCACCAATACTCGATTCCTATTTTCTTGGCTTCATAATACCATGTGTTGTGGTCGCATACTCCCATGTCAAATTCATCGCCATCTTTTGTCTTTACCTTGTATATGGAATAGCCTTGTTTGATATAATCATCAGCCATACACTCAGGCAAATAATCTTCAATGCTCAACCAGCCATGCGGCCTTTCGTCTTTGGGAAAATATTTCTCGATATCTTCTGGAGATATGTTTTCAATAGCCTTTTTAAATTTTTCTAAATCCATTTTTTAGTTTTTTCCTGTGACAATCAAGCCTAAATACTTTGAAAAAAATAGCTGTAGCACATCAGGTCCACTAATAGACTGCAAAGCATTTGACTCAATTTTCATGAATTCCTTCAATGAAATCTTATTGACATCAAAGGCATAGTTCCTTATAGGAATATAATTCTGATCTGTTATAGACACGTTTGCAAATAAGTTCTCTTTCATAACAGTGCTAAATCATTTTTGTTTAAAATTCCTTCAAGCATGATACAATTTGAAGGAGATCCCCAGTACTCAATTTCTTTAACTCTTTTAAATCCTATTCTTTCAAACAGAGGAGCTAACATTTTATTTGTAGCAGTTTGGATTTTAGTTTCTTCTGGAAATTCAAGAAAAAGTTTTTTAAGCATTTCTTTAAATTTTCCTGTTCCTCTCCATTCTTTATAAACAACTGCTCCATTTAATACAAGGACACCATTGATATATGAATAATCAATGTTTCCATAAATAGTCTCATATAATTGTCTTTTAATCATATATTATATATTCATTCATTTATCCAAAAACAAGTTCACCCATTGTACAAAGTTGAAACCAGACATCTGCAGTTTCTGCATCATAATCTTCACTTAAGATATTTGCAAAATGTTTGGGATATTGTTCATACATAAGTTTTTCGCCTTTCTTGATGTTTTCTTTTGAAAGCCACCCAAGAACTTCATCAGGATTTTCTATGTCATTTATAGGGATTTTCTCACCCGCGTCAATCGCAGTTAAAATAGCTTCAGATAAAGTTTCGTAGAAAAAATCACCGTGAAATTTTTTCTTGATGCCTTTGTATTTTTTGATAATATCTATTGCATCAACATTCAGAAGATACCAATAATTGCTGCCGCCTTCAACAGCTGTAATTATCAGATCATTTCGAATTTCATTTTTTAAGAGTTCCATAATTATTCTTTTTGGTCACAAAAAACTTTTATATCTGAAACATATTCTTCATCAAGATCATATATGCCTGTGCCATGCCATAAAGCATATGCACAATTTCTGCCATGAGTGATAGTGATTTCACTGCCTCGTTTAACCCAACAAATTCGAGTATTTTTTCCTAAAATTTGTCTAACTAACGGTATTTTCTTTTTTGCTTTTGCTGTTGCTGCCCACATGTGTTTATCTTTTTAAAGATATAGAGCAAATATAATCAAAATACTTGACAACAAAAAATTATTCTGTTAAAAAATTATTAAAATTATCATTTGAAATAGCATATTTTGACTTTTGGATTTTTATTCACTTCTTTCATATATGCCCACGGATTTTCAATTCCAGGCACCTCACATTGGTGTCCGTCATTATAAACTATGATAATTGTGTAAGTTATGGGTTTAAGCGGAACAAAGCCTTCAAAAAAGCCTTTGTCATAACTCTTTAAAAATTTATTTGACATCTATTCTTCTTTTAGTATATATTAAAAAGGGCTCAGTCGCTTGGCGTCCGGGCCCTTTGAAAAATAACTGAGAATTATTGCTTTGAGTGAATTTTATAGAGTTCAGTTCTCTAATAATTTAAGTTTATCATTCTTTTTCTAAGTATGAGTTCATTTCTTCCTCACCAGCTTATGTCTTAGACTCAGTTATCTTAGTCCTGTGGACTTCAAACTATCAGCTTTCGTTACATACATAATTGTACGCATGTAGCGTACCAGAGTTGATCTGAGATCAACATTGTTTCCCTTGCGGGTTTTGTACGAAGTACCTCAAATGCTTGCTACAGTTGATAAAAAATATTTAAAAGAACGTTTATTATAATATATATTGTAGAAAAACTTTAAAGTTTTGATACTTAGTGCATAGACTTTTTACGAAATTCTTTCATTTATCTTTTTAACTAATTCATTTAAATCAAATTGCCAGCCTATATGTGTTTTAGTATCAGGCCAATAGCATGTGTCATATGCTATAATTTTTTGTTCATAACATTCTTTTATTCCTGGCCATAAACCTGTCCATACATCATTTTCTGGTTCATCACACTCACAAGATAATGCTTGATATCCACATTTTAAACATCTAGCTACATCACAATTAACATCATGTGTTTTTCCGGGAGATATTCCACAATCGGGACATGTATTTTCTTCATCTTCTCTTTCTTTCCAAAGTTTTTCGACAATTTTATCTATTTCACTTTGTGATAAACCTAATTGTTCTGGTGTTATGAACATTTCTTTTCGTATATTCGTTGTCTGTTAAATTGAATTACATCATTATCATCACCGACATAAGCGTCTAATGTGTTTCGCAAAATGTTATCTGTGTCAATAGCATTTTTTATTGAGCTTGCAAATAATTGATTTGAATAATCTACTTCTTCCTGAGTAGCTCCAATATTACAAGCATAAGCTTCAGCTACTTCTGAAATTATCATTCCTGTATAAAATCCAAATAAACGATAGCGTTCTACAAACATATCAGCATTACACCAAATATAAACATATTGTTTATTAGGATCTTTTAATAGATAAACAAAATTTGGATTTATAACATATCCTCGCCATTGATATGCAAATAAACCACCCGGAGATCCGTGTCCCATCATAACAATTCTATTATAATTTTGAATTTGACGTTTTAAATGAGAGGTTGACATATTTATGCCATTAATTCTATCCCAATTTTTATCTGAATAAATATCACATAAAAAATCGGTTGAACGATCATCCATATGTATAACGAGTGTGCTCATAATCTTTTAATTTATTTTAATATATTGATTTCATCTATTTTAAGATTTTAAAAAACTCGTGAAATAAGCAATCCGACAGTAACTATCATAAAAGCCGCAGTTTCTATCCACCATGCAATATTAGGTATTTTCTTTATTAATGCATATAAACAAAATAGAGCAAAAATAGCTACTAGCCACCACAAGTGAAAATTCAGAATGAGCATTAGCATACCTACTGCTATTCCCGCATCTGCACCAAAGCAATGAAGAAAAATCTGCAATCTGTCTCCAGCTGATACTGCTGCAGCATCAATAGACAATAATGCACCGGCCCACCAGCCCAAAGCTGTGTTACTGACAATCATCATTGGGATAGCTACTCCTAATATGAACCAAGAATAATAGCTTTTCTCGAGAATACCTGTTAACACTTTAATGCTTGCAGAAATAGAGTGCTGAACTCCGTACTTGTTTTTCACAAATAGTGTGAAGGCTGAAAATACAGCGATACTTAAAATTAAAAGAATAATGTTCATCATAAGACTTTTATTTTATTTATCTATCTATGCCAATCTGCGTTATAATCATTGAATTCAGGATCATTATCTGGATCTGGATGTGCTAATCTGTCGCCAAATTCTTTTTTTAATTCTTCTTGTTGTTCGTAAAGATATGACCAATTATACATAGTGCCTGGCCTTTCTTTAATGCCAACCATCGTGTAGTTGTAGTGATCTGATGGCAAAGTTTCACTGTGCTCAATTTTACTTATTGTTGCTATGCCTCCTGAAAAATCATCTTCGCCACGATAAACATAAAGAGAAGTGTTAACATAAATTTTTTGACTAATGACGGGTTGTGGAATAATGTAGCCTAAATTAGCATTATACATCTTTTCTAATTTTTCTTCATGTGATATTTTATTTTTCATAATCATTTTATTAAGCATATTATTAACCAGATGATTGTTATCAACAGCCAACACAGCCAAGCGTATTTTGACAAATTAAAAAATTTGTTCCTTATTTCAAACATCAATCCTGTTGTTATCGCACAAAAGAAAATCACTATCAGTGGATGATACATTCCGATTGTGATCATCAATATTGCTGTGAGAATTGATAGAAATATTGCTCCTTCGATAATGTGTTCGTCAAATTCTGCCATCATTGCAATTTTTTTAAGTTATTGATTTCTATAAAATCCTTTATGTTTCCTTCGCTGAATATTTTTATTAAATGGATATTTATATAACTGTTTGACAAAAGCTCGTTGTCGTCTGTTGCTTTGTCATACTCAAAAAGATAATATACTCGCCGTATGCCGCATTGAATAATGTTCTTGAGACATTGATCACATGGTCTTAAAGTTACATAAAGATCACAACCGTTAATGCCTATGTCATTTTTCGCGGCGAACATGATGCAGTTGAGCTCTGCATGAAGTTCATACATGTTGCTCCATTCATGATGAGTTTCTCTATCATAATGATTTTCATTAAAAACCTCATTACAGTTTTTGAATTTTGGGATAGTTCCGTTATAGCCCATAGATATAATCCTGTTATCCTTGACGACAACAGCACCAACTTTTTTCGAAACGCATTTTGATTTCTGAGAGAGCAATAAAGCTGTTTTTATGAATATATCTTTCATGTTATTTCTTTAAATGTTTCTACATAATATTTCTCGAGTTCTTCCCAAACCGCATCAGATCCTTTTTCGACTAAAACTTTGTAAATTTCTTCAGCAGCTAAGCCGCTTCCGTCATAGTAACAAGGCTTTCCGTCCAGATATGGACAGTCTGGTCTTGAATATTGTCCCTCCCACATTGGCGCAGGAGAGTGATATCCCAAGTCTGCAGGCAAAGGCTCGAATAAAAAGTAGTTGTCTGGAGTCATTCTTGCTCGTGATTCTTCAGTCACATGAGGCAAATACCAATTCGTGTACAAGACAAACTGTACAGCTCCATGCTCTCCCTTCAAGACCATTCGAAGCTCGACACCATGAACTCCACAATCCTTATGTGGATCAGGATCTCTCCTGTCAAATGCGGGCGAAAAGTATGTGATCTTTTCCATTTCTTTTTAGTATGTCGTCAACGAGTGGTTGTCCATCTAGGCACAGGCTTCTTCCTATTAATGCTTATTATTTCGTCCTTTATCGGGTGCACCTTACACATTCTCACTGTTTCGACAAATTTGTCATCACGATACAATTCGATCTGATCATGATATCTGTTTCCTGTCTCATATACCTTTCCCTTGTACAAAACTTTGATTGGGTTGAAATTCTCGTCGTTCCTTTCGCTCTTTTTCATTTTGATACTTTTAACAAATATAATAATAAAAATTGATAGTCTCTTTATTTAAAAGTTAAAGTTTTGTTAAATGAATATATAAATAAAAAAAGCATGAAAGCCAAATCAGTAAATGAAGCCATAAAGCACCTGACGCCAAGATCTGCAGAAGAGATAAAAGCTGCGGCATCCAAGCTTCGTGTGGAAGCGATCAAGGCCAACGAAGTCGCAGAAGCGATGAGGGATGAGCGCAGCGGAACTCTGTTTTGTCTTTACACAAATTATGAAAACGACATACAGAATGAATATTACATGGATCCGCGAACGGCTTTGAAAGGATATCTAAAAACAGTAAAAGATTTTATAGATGATAATCAAAAATATCATGGAGAAGGTATTCTGTATACATGCATCTATAAAATCATTCCAAGCTTGCCTGGAAGCTTTTCTCACACTTACAACATGAGAAGTCAAGGCTCAGTCACAATACTGTTTGAGAATAGCATAGACTCCGAAGATTTATAAATTAAAAAGGGAGCAATTAAGCTCCCTTTATTTTTAAATCTCAATTTTATTGATTTCATTTATCACAGCATTTATATCTATTTCAACACGTTTTGCACTCTCATAAATATCTGCTGAATACCCGTATAGCCTGTGCACATGTGTATCTTCTTTTAACATAGTTGGAGCATATCCGCATATGTTAATCACATACACATTGGGTGTTCCGTGTTGTGCGCAGTATCCTTTGTATGAGCTTTCAACTTCTGATGCACTCTGCTCGTCTGTGATTATGAAAACCCTGTCGAATTTTCCTTCATTTTTAAGATACGGAAAAATGCAACTTGCTTCAGTGCCTCCACCAACATTATGTCCATGAAGAATGCTGTTCTTAAGTGAGTTGACACTGTCGAGCGGATTGAACCTTACTCTAGCACATGAATTGGCAAACCAAAATAAGTCTGCTGAGATTCCTTTAGCAAGAGTAGCTGCAATCAAAGCGCCCTTATCAAGTGCTGATGCGTGTCCACTAACACCTTTTCCTATTTGTATACTAGAGCTCATGGAACCTGAAACATCAAGCACAACTGCTGTACGTCCTTCATTGAAGAGCTCTGCTAAGTTAGGAATTGATTTTTCATAAGCTTCATTTAGCGCCTTTGCGACTTTAGTCAGCTTGGTTCCAGAAAACTCGCCGAGCATTATCTCTAAACAAAGATCAATCTGATGTGGAAACACAAGCGATTTCTTGATGAATTTCTCGTCTACAAGCAATTCGCAAGCCATGTCAAGCAGTGCAGCGTCACCAGTCTTTAAGATGTTCCTTACATTACGTAATAGTGCAAGATATCCGATTTTCTTCTCCTTGATAAGCTCTGCATAATTTTCAGTCTTAGCTTCGTTAAGCTCGGTTGCGGCTTCTTCTTTTGTGATTTCACCAGACTTAACTTTTGCAGCTACAACTTTTCCAGTTTCAGTGTTCTTGTCTTCAACAGTGTTGAACTGCTTAAGAATTCCAAGAACAAGAGCGCGAAGAGTCGGAATTTCCATTACAGTTTCCTCTGTACCCAATTGAGAAAAATCATATTCTTTTTCAAACTTAGTTCCCTTTACAGCTTTCTTGAATTCATCTAAAGATACTTTAACAAAACCATTAGTTTTAGTTGCAATTGGATGCACTAAGTTAACAATGTCGACAAGACTTACACCGCGGCTCTTCATTTGATATTTCGCTAAAACGTAACAGTCAGAATTTTCGATAGCATCCTTGAAGCCTTTCTTTATAGCGTTTGGAATTGGTGCTATTGTGTCTTCTGTATCATTCTTGGCTTTGTAACACGCAAGAATTTCAGCCATATCATCAAGACGATAAATTATCCCACCTTTGTTATATTTGCGATCTCTCTTTGAGAAAAATCTCTTTGCAAGTTCTGTTCCCGAAAGATGCGGGATCATTTCGACAGCGCCATAGTGTGTGACACTCCTTTGTCCAAAAACTGTGCGTGCATAAATAAGAGCTTTAGCAACAAACAATTTGCTTGCTTCACTCTTTGAAGCCACTGCATTCAAAACTTCCTTGAAGCGAGTTTCACGCTCAGTTTCTTTTTCATAGAATGTATTGCTCAAGCCTGAGCTTAATAGGCCCACAAGCTCCTTTTCAGATTTTTGTGAATAACCTGATCCACCTTCGTGAGTTAAAACTGGTTTAACTTCTGATTTTGATACTCTTTTTTCATTGTACTTTGCCATAATTTTCCTTTCTTTTTACTATTAGTTATTACTAAAGAATTTATTTTATTTTCCATTCGTCTGTTAAGCTCTGCAATCCTTCTTTGTAGTTAAGCACAGTTCCATATCCCTCCCATTCTCCCTCTGTATATTGAAACACTGCATATTTGTCATTCACCATCACACATATCTTGCTATCATAATCATCTCTCCCGAAATAGCCGTTACAGAATCCTGATATTCTATCTCCCACGTTGAATAATTTTGTCATCATCTCTTGTTTTTTAAAAATAAAAAACCCACTCATTATTTTTTCAGGATAACTGGCGGGTGAAACATATGCTTATGTTGCTTTTCATCTACTGTTACCACTGAATCCTCCCAGGGAAAATTTAAAAATAAATGTTGAGAATATTGACAATCGGGTATGTTTTGCATTATGGAAGCGAAGTAACCCTGTAGTCTTACTACAACAATTATTATATTTATATATTATGTCAAAAGCTGTTTATTTTAATACTTAGTGTTATAGTTTTGTTAAATTACTGTGTTTTTGAAAGATGGCTCTTCGATTTCTTCATATTCTAGTTCATAAGAATAGAATGTGCCGCTATTGTATTTTCCTTTTTTTTGTCATCCAAGTGCATCTAATTATATTATCCTTTACAAACGAAACGTCTTCGACAACTATCATTTTTAAATATAGTCTGGTCTTATGATGAACTAGATCTCCGATTTTAAAGTCTGTTAAATTCATTTTTATTTTTTTAATGTTATGTAAATTTAAAAATTATTTTGAAAATTTAACATAGGTGTCTTCATCACAGTATGAACATCCAGTTTCAATATAATGTTTTAATTCTTTAAAATCTTTTAACAATTCTTTATAAGAATTATTTTTATTACAAATTATTAAATCTAATGTATTATCTACCGATTTTTTTATATCTTCATTTTTAAGATTATGCAACTTTATTATAATATGCGAAGCCACTTTAAAATGATCATTTACTCTTATAATGTTAAAAACTCCTTTTTGCCAGAATTCATTTATAAAAGACTGTTGCCAATGCCAAATAAAAGAAGAAATTGACGTACGAAGCGTATCTTCTCCGTCCCAATATTTAACTTTTTCTTTTGAAGAAAATAAAGGTTTATAAATTTTAGGACACCCCTCTGTTAAATATTTTTCATTATTTATTATCATAGATTTAATACATTTTTGATTAATTCTTGATAAAATTTTTTTTGCGTCGTCAATGTATAAAATTTTCATTATTCATTTTTATTTTTTATGATAATGTAAATATAATAAAAAATCTTGATGCTAAAAACGTTTTTTGTTAAATTTTTGTTAATTTACATTTTTCTGTTCAAAACTTTTCAGAGCAATGATATATAATATTGAATTGACCTTGTGATTGGAAATTTAGTGTTCTATAGGAACATTTGAGCTGGAGTAAAACACCAGCGAATAAATTTTCATATGCAAAAATAACGTAAGGAAAAATGAACGTAAATCTACACACCCAAACGGCAGCTGTGCCTACAGTATTTGTCACCAAAGGTAGACAACGAGTGAAACAGTACGAGAACACTATTTATCTGAAAAACGGAGACGAGTTTGAAATAGAGCTCTTCAATCCGACAACCAACAAAGTCTTAGCAAAAGTCAGTCTTAACGGAAAGCCTCTTAGTTCCGGCATTGTTCTGAGACCTGGCGAAAGAGTCTTTCTTGAGAGATATCTTGATGAAGCTAAGAAATTCCTATTTGAAACTTATGAAGTCGACGGCAACGATCCTAATGTCGTCAAAGCCATTAAGTCAAATGGAGTTGTAGACGTTGAATTCTATGACGAGTACAAGCAGCCCTATGTAGTTACTGTCAACACATGGCCACAATGGATATATTATCCACAATATGTGTCTGGCGCTCCGCTAAAGACTTATCCCTGTAACCCACCATATACTCCATGGATATACACAAGTTCTGGAACATGTTCTGTTGGAAATTCTACCACTGTTACTTACAGCGCCAACAACAATGCTAATTTCACAGGTGGTGCCGAAAATTCATTGAGTAATAAGCCTACAACTGTGTACACTTCTAATGCAACACCAGCGCCCGAGTTAAAGGAAACTGGAAGAGTAGAAAAGGGATCTTATTCAGATCAGTCTTTTAAATATGACAACACATCTTTCAACTACTACTGCAGTTGGAAATACACATGGAAAATTCTTCCAGAATCTCAAAAATTGTTTTTGAAAGAAGACCTGAAAGTCTTCTGCGAAAAATGCGGAACTCGAAGGAAAAAAGCAAGCCATTTGTTTTGCTACAAATGCGGGACAAAGTTTTAAAAATTATATGTCACAAGGTTGTATGAAAAGAGGCTCTAAGGCCTCTTTTCATTAAAATTCGTTTATGATCATTTTTGCGGCTATCTCAGCATCTTCAAAAAACTCGTATTGCTGTATGCTGGATGTGACAACCTTTCCGTTCTTTTCTTCGATAACAAATTCGAAATCGAAATAAACCGGATGCTGAAAAATCTTGATAACATATCCGTTGTATTCAAGGATTGTTGGGTTCATAGTTATGATTTATTAATTAATTGTTTTTACTTTTATGCCAGGGTTGCATACAGAAAAAATGATGTTGTGCTCTTTGTTATATTGCAAATTTTCCTGTAAGCATTGCGAGTGAACTTGAATTGCTTCCTCAATGTTGCCATCTTCAGTTCCCACTATAGGAATTAAGACAAGTTCTTTGTCTTCATTTGTCCCACATATCGGGCAAACATCTTCACCACTTTGATTGAAATGCTCAAATGTTCTCATTTTTCAGTTTTTGATTGAAATGGATAAACACTCTCATGCATCTTGTCTATTTCACTGGCCATTTTAGCTTTATTCGTTATGTTGAAGAATACATAGCCAGCCACTGGCAACAAGAATGCGCTCACGTCCCAACCTTCTATAACATACATCACTAACAAAAAGATAGTTATAGCCAAGAATATAACATCTACTGTTTGCATAAAAAAATACTTGATTGTCTTCATTTTTTTCTTTTTAAAATTTATCTTTATATTCTTTGTTTAACATGTCAAAAATCTCATCAACTCTTTGCTTATCATGAGGTTGATTGCATTGAGAACAATCCCAGATTCCATTCTCCAACATTTTTCCGTAATTTACATTATTACAGGGATATTTGTAACAATAACAAAATGTACAATCTTCAAGTTTATCTTTATCATGACAAGGATAGTATATGCAAGCTTTGTTTATTCTTGAAATCATTTTACATTCCATTTAAAAGTGTTCGTTCCATCTTCATCTAGATTATTGTATGGGACTTTCCATATTTGAGGCCATTTGTCCAAGTCAAGCACCTCTCTTTTCAAAGTTTTTTTGATTTTCTTGAGTGTCCATTTGATACTCTCTACAGAATCTAAATCACCCAATATGTTCTTCGATTCTACATATGAATCGGGCTTCCAGTGATTTCTATCGCTTTTTGGCTTATCATCTATTGTATAATAGACTTCAACTACGGAGAACACTCTTTCATCAGGAAAAGCTTTGTTATTTCTTGGATCTGCAAGATCAATCCCTTGCATTCCAGGAATTACTTTAGTAACTACTCTATAGTTCCAATAATTTTTGCTTCTTTTCATTTTACCAAGTTTCTGTTAAATACTTAAAATCTAAAGGATCTGTAACTTCCTTATATTCGTTGCATACGTCACATACATCTGTCCAATAAGACGCTACATGATTGTGTTCCATTATCATTCCTCGTTTTTTAGCACATGAATCACAAATTTGCTTGATAGTTTTTTCCGTAACTTTTTTCATATAATTCGAATCTTAAAAAGTGTGACCGCTGAGGGATTCGAACCCACATTCCTTTAAGAACAACATTTTTGTTGTGCGTCTGCCAATTTCGCCAAACGGTCTTTGTAGCTTGGGTGGGAGTCGAACCCACACTTTATAGTTTTTGAAACTAATGACTCTTAACCATTGGTCTACCAAGCCTTGTGTTAAAAAGAATGCAAACCAATTACGACTGCTCTTCCGATTTTTACGGCCGTGTCGTCGCCGATAACACTATGGTTGAAATTTGCATTCTTTAGTACTACCAGCCGGGATCGAACCGAGCGCAATGCAAGATTGAAAGTCTTGTGTGTTTCCACTTCACCATGGTAGCATATTTATTTTCAGAGATCTTTCAATCACCGTGAAACTTTTTGTCTCAACGACAAGTCTATCACAAGAACGCCAACCCGTCCTTTAGCTGTTTCGGCGCCTGGTTGGGGTCGCTTTATCAGCTATTCAATTACAAATGTTGCAAGCTCAAGGGAAGTTTCTTTCCTCGTCAGGCGAATACACCGCTCCTATGTTGCTTGCAACTTATATTCAGCTTCTTTTTTGTTTAAATGGGTATTCTTTTTAAATATACATTTGTTCTGTTTCTATCTTTATTATAATTAACCTTTATAATTAGCCACTTAAACCGTTTAGTTAGATTTGTTAATTCTTCACCTGCTTCATATGTGTCTCTTCTATCGCCAAAATATGTTCGTGTAATTGTTTTCATCCATTATTTTATTTTATGATATCAAATTCACTCCAGTAAATTATTTTTGCAAGCGCGTTTTTTTCTAGATATGCTGATAATCCTTTGTCATTTTCAGGAACTCCCCAACCTCTTTGTCCACATTCATAATCTTCCCATTCTTTTGTCACTTTGACTCTTACAGGCTTTGTATATTTCTCATTATACTTCCAATTTGACATTCCAGTTCCACCTGCCTTGTTGTTGAATGAAAATTCCTTCAATGTGATTATATCTCCGACTTCTGGTATTGTTTTCATGATGTTGAGTTTTTAATTATGATATAAATATAATTAAAAATCTTGAGACTAAAAAATGTTTTTCCATATATTTTTTAAAAAAGAGACAGGACTTTTAAAGTATTAGTTCCATTTTGACGTTAGATCATAGCTTCTTAGCTTTTTAGGCTCCGCTCCTTATTGTCATACTTTTACATTCGTTAGAACTATTTTTGCCTGTCTCAGTTTTCTGTTTCCAATATATACTTTTCTATAAACGCTGCCAGCTTTTTAGCTTCATTTGCATCAAGTATTATTTGATCTGCGTGCATTTGTCCAGTTCTTAGATAGTTCCAGATTATTCTTAATCTGCTCCAAATGCTGGGCTTATTGTTGATGCTCCCATAGCTGAACATTGCAAGCCAGAACTCTTGTCGAACTCTTGTTTTATTTGTCTCAGTGTCTTCAAAAAACTCGACATCATGAGTAATTTCCAGATGATGAGTTCCGCACTCGCATTCAATGATCTCCTTTTTAACTTCTTCTCTTGTCTCTATCATTTTACCAAGATTTATAATCAGTTATGTCTTTTTCTTTTTTACCTACTTTAATTTTAACGGCTATGCCTATTCCATTGCCAAAACTAAATATCATTTTCTTTGATTTGTTCAGATATTTTTTAGGCAAGTTTTTTAAAAATTTGTTGTATGCCTTTATTTCTGTTTTATTTAATTCAAACTTTGTCATAATATTTAAAAAATTTAATTTCTGTCGTCGCGATAAGTGGATTTGAACCACTGACCTGGAGCCGCCTCCCGCTCTGCCACTGAGCTATATCGCATGCACCAGTTTTATTGTACAATTATGCCTGATGCTCACATTACCTTCCGATAATATGGTGCCGCAGGAAATACTCGAAATTTCAAGTTCATGATTTACAGTCATTCCTTCTTCCCTGGATCTGCGGCGTTTGCAGTCTCTCCTGCTGTCACGCATTCTTGTTTTACACTATCATCGGATGCGTTTCCGATCCATTTTTCAAAGAACTTTCTTAATCTTAAAAATAATAATCTGACGACTATACTAATTTAACATTAACTGCATTTTTTCCTTTCTTTCCATCAATGATGTCAAATTCTACATTGTCATTTTCATTGATTGTGTCCAAGCATCCTGTGATGTGCACAAAATACTCGTTTGTTGAATCATTGTCTTTGATAAATCCGAAACCCTTTTCTTTCGCAAAGAATTTCACTGTTCCATTTAATTTTGTTGTTGTTTCACTCATGATCTTAATAATTTATTTTAATTAACTCAAGCAACATGCTTAAGTTTGTCTAGGTGGCAGGATTCGAACCTGCGAGCCGATGACCCCAAATCACCGTCGTTTAACCATCTGCAGAACACCTAGTTTATGAAAGTACCCACTATTCTTACGTCTCTACGACACAGGTGTTGATACTTTCCTTTTGTTGCAACAAAATTGTAGTCCCGGTGGAATTCGAATCCACACTGAATCGGTTTTAAGCCGAGTGCCATTCTGCCTATTGGGCTACGGGACCATTTAAAAGAAGAGAAAAATCGGTAGAGTTTCAGACGGATTTGAACCGTAAAGAATTATCCTAAGTAATTACCATTGCAACGAAGTAACTCTGTTCCATTACTACTTCTTTTAGTACCCTCGATGGGAGTCGAACCCATAAAATTCTGGTCCTAAGCCAGACGGTTTTCCATTTTCCTACAAGGGCAAAAATTTTGAGGGATAGACTCATGACTACCATCCAAGACTATTATCACATCAGAATTATTCAGCCACGCTCAGAAAAGTGATCAGCTTTTCCTTGAGAACGAGAGGTCTGGTTGCCTCCAAGAGAATACAGCCGTCATATCAGTAGTACGATTTGTTCTCTTCTTACTTCACTCAAAGTTGTACAACTCTGGCTATTTTAGCTTTATCCTGTATGATTGACCAACTTACTGAATAGCTTTTCAGCTACTGCAGCAATGCTTTATGGGCCGGCGACCCATTGTTCAGCCACTCAAAAAACTTTTATAATATCAACATGTCAATGAACACTATTTTGTGGAGCCAGAAGTATCGAAACTTCACCTGTGGATTTTCGGTCCAACGAGCACACCATTTACACCATGGCTCCGTTTGTCCATGCAATCATCTGCTGACTGCCTACTATGTAACCCAATAGGTAAGTGACCCTATTTCTATCATGCGGGTGTCGCACTAGCCAAACACCACTTGGCACGTATCTTAAAAACTTAGAACGTTGCTTGAATCCGTTACGCTCCCTCTTGAGCTTCCAAGTTTAGTAGCCTCTTCAGGATTCGAGCCTGAATTACATCCTTCAAAGGGATGTGTGGTAATCCGTTACACTAAGAGGCTTCATAAAAATTGCAGAATCGCAGACTTTACTGCTAAAACGTTTTAATTTCTCGTTAAACGGTATATCCTGCATTTTATAATTTTAAAGTCGAGAAATTTGAATTAGAGTGTCTTTTTTATAGATTTGCAATCAATACGAAGTAACTCATGTATTCTCACCACAACTTTATTTTTTTCAAAGAACTTATGCGAGGCCGTTGTGGAAATCGAATCCACTATGCATGTTTTGCAGACATACCACCATCCATTGATATAACGGCCAAATTAAAAATACAAATATAATAAAAAATCTTGATATAAAAAAACTTTTTGTCAATTATTTTCAAAAAATTCATTATCTTCTACTCCTACAAGCAAAGCTTCTTTTATTGAAACTTCAGGATTTTTTTTAAGATAAATAAAAGCTGATGCTAATGCTTTAGATGGAATATCAAACGAATCACACATAACTTTATAAATCATTTCTTTAACTTCATCAAAATTTTCCATATCTTTTTATATTTTATTAATACAAATATAATCTTTTTCAAAGAACTAAAACACTTTTTGTGTTAAAATTATGTTAAAAATAAAAACCCTCTGGTTTTAAGAGAGGGTTTTCAATTTTATATAGTGTATGATATTTTCCTATACATCTTATTCATAACCTCCCTTTTTACGGAATGGGCATAATGATTGTAGCTCATAAAAATTAATGAGTTGGGGTTGATTATATGTAAAGTCAAATATCATCATTATTTTATCATTTGTATTATATATTAACGAACGTTACAAAAGTTTTGATACTTAGTGCATAAATTTTTATTGTGTTGGAATTCTCCAATAAGCTCTTTGAAATTCAGCACTATCATTATATAAATCAATATTTATGCCATTATTCATTATGAAATTTATCCAACTTCCATCCCAAGCATCAGGCTGATTTATCTTTCCTTCTTTATATTTCTTTATCAAGTCCTTGATATGCAACCAATTATTAATGATTTCCATAATAGCTTCATTCTGTGTTATGTATTCTGGAATAGGCATAGGTGCTTCTTGCATTGGCATTCCAGGCATTCCACCTGGTCCAAAAAATGATTGAAAAAAATGTTGTTGTGGATTCATAGTGAAGGTTTTGACGTTTTATCATCTTTGGCAACATGATATATTCCTCCACCCCAATTCCATGTTATTAGGTAGAGATTTTCAAATGCTGCATATTTAATAGCATCTTTTTTCGAATCAAAATTGCAAATATGCCATCCGTAGTTTTTGCGCTTATTTTCGTTTCTCATATATCCAGAAAATCCGCCATATTTATATATTGCCCATTTTCCTGAGTTGTTGCATTTATTTTCTAATGATTGTTTTTGATTATCAAACCACCTTCTTATCATATTCTCGCCATTAAGGTGTTTCACTAGATTTTCGTCTTTTATCATTGGGTATTTATATTGGCAAATTCTGATACCATCATAAAGCTCGCAAGTTCTATCATCTTTAGCAGCAGGCATCATTTTTATCTCTATGTTTGAAATAGCTTCATATGCGTCATATTCTTCTTTGGACAGAGAATTTTTTATTTCATCCTCCGTTCTCCCAGTAAGATGCTTAATAGCTTCATTTATATTTTCGGGAACTAATTTCATATTTTTTATTTCATGTCAAAGCATTCGTAATCTCTGAGCAATTCATCAAGAGAGTCTTCAGATAATGATTCTAGATATTTAAGATTGCTTTCTTTGTTTTCTAGATCATCTTTATATACAGTAGACATTAATCTTGCGATCAATTCATCTTTCAAGCATTCATTGACTAATTTTTTCATGATACAATTATTTTTTTTTAAAAGTGTTCCATGCTCTAATATGGTCCTTTAATTGTTTAATTGTTAATGTATTAAGCCAAGCTTCAGATGACCACCATTCATAATCATCTTTATATGTAGTTTTCATAAGTTTATAGATTAATGATTGCTTATAAGCATCTGCCTTCATTGATGCTTGTATTTCCTCTTGAGTTCTTGGCGTGAGATGCTTAATACTTTCACTAATATGTTCTCTGACCAGCTTCATTTATTCACAAAACAATTTTCTGAAAAATCCTTTTTTTGTTTCTAGTGAATTCATGTGATCTTCGGCTTTCTTGGCAAGAGTTTCAGAACTACTTGAAGCATCGACGCAGCACCACGTTTCCCACTGCATACCCCAATCGACAAATTTGAAATAACAATATCCCCTGTCCCCCCACTGCGCCGTCCAAGAATTTCGAATGATAAAGCAATCCTTAAGCCATCCCACACATGGCACTGCATGGCCCCCAAGTGCTTGCTGATTCTGATAGTCCTGCTTCCAGAATTCCATTTTTTCAGAATTGTAAACCGGAAAAGCTGTGTATGTGGGCCCGTTCGCGAAAATTGCTTTCTTCAAAGAGTCCAGAGTATTGACTTGTGCATATCCTTGAATCTTATACAATTCAGCTTCTTTCTTCAGCTCATCAGAAATTGGAGTAAATGTCCCATATGAATATAATTTCTCAGGAACAATCCCAATCTTCAAGAGAATGTCCATTGTGTCTCTTGGAGTCATGCCTTCCTCTTGCTGATCTGGTCTTAAATTGTAGACGAACTGCGGAGACATGTATTCATTAAATTTCACGTCTACTAATTCTTGCCATTCTTTCATAGCCGCAGCAGTCTGAGCTGAACAAGATCCTTCTTGTCCCTGATCTCTGATAGGCTGCATTTGTGGTCTCAAATCATAAACTTCAGGGAGTGTGACATCATCTGGAAATATAGACTCCACCATGAAGTCACGATGGTCGGTTTCTGATTTTTTTAAATTAAATTTGTAATTTAACATATTTCTAACTTTATTTTATTTATATATTTAAAGTTTAAATGCGACAAAAATATGCGACAAAAACCCTCGAGCATCACTCAAGAGTTTATTTTATTTTATAAGGATATCTATTACTTGATACTATTCTTATCACTCGATACATCTAGAGCCATTCTCGATCAATTTCTAAAGATTCTTATAATCAATTATATTTTCTAAAGTGAGTGATAAAAGATCTGCAGTATGTATGATTTTGACTAACGGATGTTCAAATGCTTTCTCAAATGCATATTTTGACACTGTGCCGGGTTGCACCATGTCAGCGTGTCCGCTGTGCCAGCTTATGGCCAAAGCTTCAGCATCTGTCAGCTTCATGTATTTTGATATTAAGAAAACAGACTTTGATCCATGCGGGAGAGGGAGTGTATCGTTCACTTCATAGCCCTGATAAGATTTCCATTTGTTATTTGCATCTTTAGTCCATTTCTCTGTCTTAACATAAAAGTTCACTTTTGCAATATCATGAAACAAAGAGCATAAAATCACAGATTCTTTGAGATATTCATATTCAGGCTTTTCTTTAGCAATCATATTAAAATTATTCAATGCAAAACGTAGTACATTCAAGCTATGCTCAATCAAGCCGCCAGAAAAATTACTATGATAAACTGTAGACGCCGGAGTTGTGAAGAAATCAGTAGTCTCAAGCCATAATACAAGTTCAGAGATTCCATCTCTTTTAATAAATGATACCGCTTTTTCAAAATTTTCTCTTGCATTCATATTTTATAATTGTGTAGTAATGTTTAATTGTTCATTTTTTATAGGCCCGAACAATACAATTATTTGTTCATCATCTAATTTTGCTATCTCTTGATACATTTTTATAGATGTTTGCATATCTATATTGATCATGAGTGTCCTTAAACGTTGTTCATAAACAAGCGATGTAGCAAATCTGCAACCATCTATGTCTTTATATCCTCGATCCTGAATAAGTTTAACAATTTCTTTATTCACTAGATATTGTTCTCTTAATAGTTTCATATAAGGCTCTATGGACTCATTTATATTTTTATATTTACATTTAACTTTTCCGTTGTCATATGCTCCTACATTGAATAAAGATTTTGTAACAAGAGCTTTCCCTTTAGTTCCAAATTGTGATTCTAAAAGTCCTTGTGCTAAAACAAACATTATGTCTAAATTATATTTTTGACATAATGTAACTAATAATTCTGAATTTATCTCTGATGCAGATGCATTTGCTTTGATATATTTTTCGACTTCATTAACTAATTTTTCATGAAATCTCATGCGTATCATCAATGGATAATTAACTTCATCATATTTTTCTATGTTTATTATTTTAACAGATGATGATTCAGACATCACAGGATACCTTCCACCAACATTTAATAAAAACAATAACACTATAATCAAAAAAGTTTTTAACGTCTTTTTAAAGTTAAAAAAATCCATTAAAAACTGCAAAAAGACATCTATTTTTTTATTAGCTGTCTTTTGATTTAATAATCTATTTTCTTGTTCAGTCATAGTTTATAAATTTATTTTAAATTTTCATTCACTTGTAAACAGTGAAATGCTAGTACCGTGATAATCAGGTTCCTCATCATTTATAGCTTTAGGTGTTGATGCAGGAAATATATATTCGGATTCTTCAATAGTTTTTTCTGTCAAGTCAATTTTTGTGCTAGTTAATTCATGTTCTTCAATTACATGTTTTAATATCATATATGGTTTATCTTTGATTTTTCCGTCAATTAATTGTAATGCTTCAAAATTTAAAAGTTCATCATCAGTGATTAATCTGGCAATAAAACAAGTATTATTGCCTTTCACTAAAATATATTTTCCATGTTCTTTTTTAAGAGAGTATTTGAGAACGTCTTTTGAAAAAATTCCTCCTCTACTTTTTTTCCAATTTTTAAATTGTGTGCCTATCATAACAGGTGGCAAAACAACTAGATGATGGCCATCATTGATGCTGACTAAAAAATTATCAATATTATTGGGAATTATTTCTGGTATAGATAAATCTCTAATAACATAATTTAAATCTTCAATGGGCTCTATATTTTGTTTCTTCATAATTTTAAAAATTTATATCCAACTAATTCTATTTCATTTTTTGCAGTGATAAAAAGTTTATCATCTATAAGTTTTTTAATATGTCCCTCCCATGAACTAGAGTCTATAACCATTTCATTTTGAGATAGATACTCATTAACTTTTTGCAAATTTCCTTTTTTATATATCTTTATGATTTCTTTGACTCTGGGTGTCATTTCATTGTCTTTTCAAATTGTTTTAGTTCTGAAATCATCATATCAGGATAAAACTCTAGAGCATCATTTACCATTTTTTTATCTACTTTATTCCACTTACAATATTCTTTAATCAAATCATTGCTCACACTTGTTTTCTTTTCTTTAACTTCTTGAGTCTTTTTGACTCCCTTTGTATACATCCAGCTCGGGACAAACTTGTATTGCTTTCTCAAAAAGACTTGCCAAAAATCCATCACAGCTTCTTGATTTATTTTTAAATATTGAAGAACGTTAGCTTGCATCGGAAAATTTATCGAAAACCTGCGTTGACATAGAAAAAAATATTTTCGTTTTTCTCCTGCAGTAATTTTTAAATACTCTTCAGGATCTGTAAAAATCACACGTATAAAATCAAACAACTCCATAAGTATTTATATGTACATCCTTATAAAAAGTTTTTAATCACTTGTCTGTATATCCTATCAATCTAATATCAAAATCTTGCCAATTTCCGTCCATGATGCATTGTTTTACATCGTTAAGGACTTGGTCGCATCCAGAATTTCCGCTCGCCGTTATCTCTTCCCAATATTCATCACAGCCTTCTCTGATTGTTATCTCAATTTTATATTCTTTCATTTTCTTCTTTATCATCATATTGTTTCCAACCTCTTTGTCCTTTGGCACATTCTTTACATAAAGTTGTGATCCATCCTGAAGTCTGGCCTATGTCCTTGGTTGAGCCACAAGTTTCACAGATCTTGTACGACAGGCTTTCAGCTAAACTAACCATCCCGTATATCGTGTCATCACCACCACTGTAGTAGTAACGCAATCCCCCGAACTTCTCTTTTATTTGATTTATGTGGACAAAAACATGCGGTCTTCTGCCCTTAGGTGCTTTCTTGTAAATCCAATCTCCTATAGCGCGAAGCATTTTTTGTTTTGCAGAAGTTCTTATCCTGAGTCTATAACTTAAGTTTGCCATCCACTTGTACTTGAACTCATTGTCTCGATTCCTGTTCTCATTCATCAGGTGATTCTGGATTTCACCCATAAGCTCGTCGAGGAGCATATACCAGCCATTTCCACACTCAAATCCGAACTGAATAGGCAACACCATTTCTTTTTGATTAAGGAGCTCTTTGACATCTTCAATCACAGATTTTTCTCCTGTGTAGATTTTCAGGTCCTCGACATAGGCAAAAAACTGTGGGTATTTCTTGAGCAGCTTTTGTTGTAATTCTGATTTCATATCATTTTTAATATAAATAACTCATTAGTTTTTCATAAACAATATCTCTATTGTTAGCATTCAATTCATCTATTTCATTTTCAGACAATTCTCTTCCGTAATAATCAGCGGAAACAATATAAGCATCACAAAAATCTGGATAATCATTATAATCTATACCCTCAAACTCAATATTATAAATTTTTGAGTAATCAAGTTTTGGAGGATCCGGAAGATTTGCTATCTCTTCAGCTGTTCTTGGTTTAAGGTGTTTGATGCTCATTTTTTACTCAAAATAAATTATAGATATTATTTGATCATATTCATAATCAGCTTCATAAAAATCTTGCAAAGCATGCAACATCATGTCACTTGTTTGTACAACAGTTTGCACTAGTCTTCCTTTTTTAAAAGTAATTACAAATTTTTTCATTTTTTTAAAATAAAGATTTTCCTTGAACTCTGTCAATTTCCCTGAATATGTTTGACTCTGTTCCTGTTTTTCTTTCATTGACGTATCGAGTGCCTTCTAACAAATTATGCATGTTTATAGATGCATAATTAACTTTAGGCTTAGCTAATTCTTTTTCTTTTAATTCTTTAAAATCTTGTTGGATTTTTTCTGGAAATAATATTGGGCTTAAAACTACAAGGCTAAACTGCCTCTTGAGCCTATCTTCAATTTTAAATGGTAGAGTTCTTTTAAGCACTGTTTTGATAACTTCCATGAGCTTTTCTCTGCGATCCCATAGATCTTCATAATCCATCAACTCGTCTGGGCTCAAGACCATGCTCTCGTAGATTTTCACAAATTTCGAGTTCGTCAGTCTCTCTTCCTTTCCCTTGTCATTGAGCCATGAATAAAAAGCTGGGATGTTGTCCCCATCATCACCACAAAATATTTTTCTAAGAGCAATCATCCTGCCATCTACATATTCCATTTTTGTTCTTTCTGCACCTATGATTTTCTTGAAGTCTTCCTTGTCGACATCTATAGATCCCTTCATGTTGAAGATATCAGCTGCTGTTACTTCATTTATCCATTGCTCAAAATACTTAGGAACATAGAGTTTGCGCGACGCGTTTTTCCCTTGCATGAATGGGTTGAACACTGTCGAGAAGACCATTTTCTTCGAGTCCGTTGGGCAGAACTGCACGAGCTGTCTGACGTCTTCGTCTCCAGACACAATAACAACGTGTTGTTGTTGGATGAATAAAAGCTCGTTCCTCCACATCGCTATCACATCGTCCGCCTCGGCGTCCTCGATCTTGGTGACAATCATTCCTTGAGATTCCATGACTTCAGTAAACTCAGTCAAAGTTTTGTAGATGTTGTCCCAGTTAATAGTTTTTGATTTCACCCGTTGAGCTTTGTAGCCATCGTTCTCCTCAATGTTGATGTTCCTACGCCAAGATTTTGAGTCGATAGCAAAGATAATTCGAGACGGGTTGATAAGTCTTATGATAAAGCTTATGTCCATAGCCATCTTGCGCATCAGCTGATCGATCTCTGATTGCGCGTCGAAAGTGTATTGCTTTGATCCGTACCCACTGATTATAAAAAGTGAGCGAAACGCCAAATTGTTGAGGTCAAATATTAAGTTAGTCATGATTTATATGTTAATGAATCGCCAGATCTTTTATAGTGCTTTCCCTCTTCTGATGTTTTCCATTCATCATAATTTACTTTGGAAAATCTGTTGTGCCATTTGCCATTCCAGTTTTGAGTTTTGTCGACTAATGTGCCGTCATCAAATTTTGCGCTTGCAGGCATGCACTCCGAGCACAATCCCTTTCCGAACTCATACTCTTTCATGTCATCTGGAAGAATCAGCTTCATGTTGTTCCTAGACCACCACCATCCAAGTGCAGTGTTCTCCACACAATTGCATTTCGAACAAACAAATAATCCCATATACAAATATAATTAAAAATATTGATAAATAAAAACTGATGATGATAAAATTATGTTAAAAATAATCATGTAATAATTTCATAATTTATTAAAACTTCACCACAAATAGAGCACACTTTGGTGTTAGGCATTTCATGCCCGGGCGCCCATGAATAAATTACTAATTTAGTTTCAGGATGATCACATTGTTTTCTTAAACTTACGAGCGCAGTTTCACCAGTTTTAATCAAATCATACATTATATTGACTTGTTCTTTCACTAATTTATGTTTGGCATCCAATTTTTTCATATCTCATATTTTAATTTAAGCCTTTCGTAATCATGAGTTTATTATTATTTGAAGTTTCATCACACATGATAAAAGTGTTATCAAGGGATCTATGACCAATGTCCTTTGAGCTTGATGTTCTGCTACTGCTATTATGATCATTGGAATTTTATCTATTTTATTTGGAGCATTTGATTTGATATACTCCACAAAATCAGATCCCAATGCGCTCAGGCTTTCAGATATTTTGCTCGAATATTCACCTATGATAATTTTATAATTTTCATAAGGCTTATCTGGTTTATTTAGACATATCTTAAATAAATCTTCAAAATCGAAGTTTATGTTGAAGTTCCTGTCATTGAGCTCTGTTATGCCTTGAATGTAGAATGACTGTAGCTTATTTAACAAACTTCGGAGATCGGGGAAGTCGTTACGGACAAATTTGTCTAGAATCTCATTTGAATAAGTTATTTTTGTAGCTTTCATTATCAGAGCAACTCTTTTCTTATATTCTTCTATAAGATAAACTTCTTCTTCATTATTTATTGCATCAAATGAAATGCAGTTAAACCTGCTCTGTATAGGCTCAGGAATTTTTTGAATGTAGTTTGCAGTAGCTATGAATCGTGACACATTAGCATATTTCTCAATTACAGCACGGAGAGCCTTGTATGCATCATCTGTGAATCCGTCAAATTCATCAAGAAATACACATTTTAATTTCTCTCTTCCACCCTCTAAAGAAATAGTTGCGCAAAAATTGCCGATTTTCTCCCGGATTGTATCTATCCCACGCTCTGATGAAGAATTTATATACAATGTCGTGTACGGCTTGGATAGAATAAAACCAAGTGAACTTTTTCCTGTTCCAGCACTCCCAAAAAATAACACATTCTGAATCAAACCTTTAGCCAGCTCATTTTTTATTCTTGGAACTGCTATTAAAGACGCAAGTTCTTTAGGCCTAAACTTTTCAGTGAATAACAATTGTATTGAACTACTCATATTTTTAAATTAAAAATTTCATAAGATTAAATAGATTTTACAATTATATATGTTTTTGTAAAATCTATTTAATCTTATCTTAACATACAACACTCATTTCAGATCCATTGTCTAATTTTACAATTGCAAGAGAGTTGTCTTCTTCCCAACGAATTATAACACCTTCGAATCTTTGTCCTGTAATAGTTTCCCATTTAACACGTTCATTTACATTACAAGCATAATCTATGTAACGTATTTTTTTAACTGTTTTATTTTTCTTCATATTTTTTAAATAATGTTAAGTATGAATCTCTTCTTCCTTCACCATAAGTAATGATATAGCAATGTCCATAATTATCTATGAATGCATATCCATTAAGTTTCATCATTTTTCTGTTTTCTTCAAAAGACAATGGCTCTTTCATATTTTCAACATGCAGCTTCACTTAAGATATAACATTGCAGTATTATAATTCCATATAGAGAACACTCCCCAGCATAAGGCCCATTGAGTTTTTCCTTTTGCTGCATAGCATACCATTAGGCATAGACAAAGAAAAGCGAAAATTAAAGTAAAAAGAAAAAGTGGTTTTTTCATATTGTTAAAATATTAAGTGTTTAAAATTTTTTGATTCCGGTGAACTGCTTGTCAAGACTTTATGCATGTTCAGAATTTTAGCTAATCTTTTAACAAATTCATTTTCATTTTTTGAGTAAACGATTTTTCCTTCATATGTAAATCTGTACTCATCGACTATATGATCTAGACAAGTTATCACCAGTATTTTATTATCAGATTTTTGTATGTTTTTATCTTTGCTTATTGCATATTTAAGCAAATCTACATCAAGCAATGAGCGCCTGAATTTCCCCTGCCATGGCTTTTCAACATTTGTTTCATCCGGGTTTTCTTTAATGTTGTGTGGAATGTTTTCATTGGTCATTGGTCCATTCCCGTGCCTGACTTGATAAGCCCGAGTAATTAAATAATACTCTATGTCATCGTCTTTTAACAGTTTGACGATATTCTTACTTCCACAATTTGATCTAGATACATGAGGAAAAAAGCCAAAATTCTGATCTAATAATAAACCTTGGGCACCCTCAAAAATATAGTTCTCACAATATATAGAATCAAGAGTTCCTCTGTCGACAAAAGTTTTCTTTGTTATCTGTTCGCATGCATCAGAAAAAAATTCTAATTCTCTTGATTGATGAAATTTGTTATAAATTAATAATTGTTTATTTGATAAAGAATTATTTATTTTTTTTCCATAATACTCTATAATGAATTGTAATTTTATTGAAAATATTGTAGGATAAAATAAATCTGCAAATGTTAAAGAACAATGATTTTGTTCACGTTCTATAGTAGTACCAAACCCTACACCGCAACTTCCATGCAAATTGTCTATTTCTTTTAATTGATTGAATATCTTATCATAAGGTGTAGTCACAGGACAATCTGGATCTATGTATAAAAAAGGGAGAGCTAATAATTTTGTAGTTTTAGCTTTCAACACATTAAATTCATTCATGATTCCCACAGGATCCACTGTGCAGTACTTGGACCAAAATGTAGGAACGTCTCGTAATGTTCCAGATCCGAAATTTGAGAAGACATGACTAACACCATCTAGAAAAATCGTGTGGCCTGCCTGGTGGCCGCCATTAAACCTTACGACTAGCGGATTAGAAAATTGGGAACAAAGATAATCAGTTGTTATGCCTTTTCCTTCGTCCCCAAATCCCAAGCCAATAACAGCATGCACACTAGGTTTCATTTGTTTTTTTCTATGAATTCATGAATAAGCTGCACAATATCGAATTCTTTTCCATCTTCAAATTTGACAATCCATTTCGTGCAACTCTTAGCAAGAACTTCTTTTTCTCTTAAAAACAAAACTATTTTATCGTCTGTTTTTACTTCTTCGTCTGCATTAATAACTTGTTCCTCAAGTGAGGAATATTCGTTGTTTCCCATGATTATAAAATTATAGTTGTTGATTCGTCTTTTGTGGTTGTTTCATTAGCCTTTGATGCGTTTTCTGATACAATACTAGCTATAGTTTCGGCTACATCAGTGTGTCTTTCGATGACCATGAGATTTTCACCCATCAGTTGTCTCCAGCCGTTTATGGTTTCTTGGCGACTTCCAGCTCCTGTTTGTTTGATATGCAAATGATAAACATTATATTTTTCTCTTGCTTTGTCCAGTAATTGAGCAGCTGAAAAGTTTTCATATTGACCCTCACCCATGATGTTTTCAATCACGTTTTTGGGAATTATCTTCAGTGTTGGCTCGTCGCCGATAGTGAACAAAAAACCTTTCTTGTTTCTTTTATCAAAACAATCTGTTCTTGTATGATATCCCGCGAAATACCAAGCTAAAAGATAGCTTTCTCCCGCATTTCCACCACCTCCACCTTCAAGATAAACATCTGTAAGCCATTTATCAAGGAGCTCGTCACTTGACTCAAATTGACCCACTTGAAGTGGAGAGTTGTCACACTCGTGATCGCCTATGGCCAAGAACAGGATCTGTGGATCAGGCTCACCACCAACAATAATCGAGTTGACCATTGTGGGCAGTCCATCCTTGACAAGATTATGTGGAACAGAACCCATTGAGCCCGTCACGTCCAACGCAACAATGATAGCCAACGCATTAGGGTGCTCTTCAGAATCGCAAGACTCACGAACTACGATGCCCGATGGGTTCATCGCGTTGTTGATCGACTTTGACTTGAAAATCTCGTGAGCTGATTTAGTAGCGTATCCGAGACTAGTTGCTCGAACGCTCCTGCTGACTGTTGAATAAACGCCGCCTCCCATGTCTTAAAGATTTCCGAATAAGTACTCATATCTTTTTCTTGCAATCTCAAGAGTGATTTCAGCATTGCGGATCTTAACACCCAGCTCCACGTCTTTCTCAGCATATTTTGCTGCGTCAAAATCACTCGCTAAAGTCAAATTCATAGCATTGACTGGTGATAGATCGAACATGTTCTCCTGGTCTCTTTTCATCTGCTTAATGCTCATCTCAAGATCTTCAACTTTTCTTTTGAAAACTAATTGAGTTGTTTCGCCAATAGCCTGAGCACGGTCATCTCTGATTTGTTTGTTGTTACGTTTTAATGAACTTAAAAACGCACCTTCATTTTTTACTGCTTCATCCATGTTTTTATAATTTAAATGATTAATTTTTGATTAACAAATCTAATACATATTTGATGAATAAAAAAATACTTTTTGTTAAAAGATTGTTAAATTAGATATTTTTTGAATATGTGCACTGCATTTTCTATATGATCAGAATGTCCGAATGCCCAAATGTATTCTGGTTTTAACACGTCTTCAATAAGAAGCCACTTTATCTCTGCAACTTCTTTGTTTTTGTAATCTAGGACTTCGATTGGAAAATTCGCGTTGTGTGAACCGAAGTCAAAGATTATGCAATATTCTAGGACTATGTGCTGCTTGTAGTGACTTGGATCTGTGATAACCTCGAAGGGCTTTTTGTCGTTGTTAGTAATCAGATAGCGATCAAATTTCGAGATGTATAGTGAAGTCTCTTCATACACCTCTCTAACTGCAGCATCCCACCCAGACTCGTTCCAATCCAGATATCCACAGGGGACGCACCACTTTTCGGCTTCATCCATAATAGAAGATCTTTTCTCAACTAGCACATAAATATTGTCATTATAGATAGCAAGAATTATTGCCTCGATTGCTGTATAACGAGCTTCCCAAATTTCTTTGCCATCAATTTTATGAAGCGTGTTAGGTTGATTCTTAAACGTAGGGTTCTGGATCAATTTTTATGTTTTTAAACTTGTTGTGCAATTCAGCCAATTTTCTCAAGCCTTTGACGTTGATGATATATCGTCGTACATATTTTAAAGGAGGTTGACAGTCATTCTTAAAATAATGATAATTATTTGGATAATGTTCAATAGAACGCCAATTTCCTTTTTGTTTAACTGTTGGTTTTCCTTCTACATATGGATAAATATAATACTGTATATTAACGCTGTTGTATCCTGCATTATCTATAGAAGCATATGATTCTAGTCCATAAGACATCTCATAATACAAGCGCGCTATTTCGGTTCTTGTGACTCCAACATTCCCAGCTTTGACTATCAAGTCCAAAACTCGCATCTGCTTGTATCCTTTCGGGAATGTCCTTTGAGACTGCCTGTGTTTTCTAGCTTCAATGTTTTTTCTTTCTGATGGAGTCATTTTACTCAAAATCTCTTCGGGAGTTCTACCAGAAAGATGTTTTATAGACATTTCATTTATACTTTCAGAAACCAACTTCATGTATAGAATAGATTTTATTCTATATATTCACAGTTAAAATCTATAAAGATTAAATACTTCTTCATCGCAAGGTACACATCGTTTAATATGAATCTCATTCATGACTTTGTCTCCATATTTCTCTACCCATTCTTGATCATTATAATCCCAATGACAATAGACTGCCCAGTCATAGCCCCTGCCCTTTTTAGCCACCCACCTCAAGTTGCCACCAGCATCAGTCATAAAAATTCCTGAAGGATCATTAGGCAAGACTCCTGTCGCAAAAACTTTTCCTTGAGGAATTAAATCAAATTGTTGTTTTGTCAATGTTTTCATTTTTTCATTTTTAGTTTTCAACAGCTTTACCACTTCAGTATGCCCATTACGGCTCGCCCATCGCAAAGCCGAATCATCCATTGCATGCATATCTGTTCCAGCATCCAACAA
>Ga0209777_10001470_pt1 | contig 33871 bp, 24 predicted proteins | sample FrelakmetHBP12HB_FD_187147 | JGI IMG/M metagenome (GOLD analysis project Ga0209777, IMG submission 187147) | Freshwater lake sediment microbial communities from the University of Notre Dame, USA, for methane emissions studies -HBP12 HB (SPAdes)... | ecosystem: Environmental > Aquatic >... | reverse complement strand
GCTGAACATGGGTTGCGACACCTGCCACGTGACCCACAGGACAGGCGAGCGCGGCAAGCGCGAATTCGATTTTCACCTAAAGAAAGACACCCCGGCGCTGTGCGCAGATTGCCACGACGCGAAAGACGAGTCTCTGATCAAAGCCCACCAGGGCCAGCCCTTCGCCACGGCCGACTGCCTCACCTGCCACGATCCGCACTCCTCGTCACAGAAGAAGCTGATGGCCAAGTTCACCCACATGCCGTTCGCCGGCGGGCAGTGTGATACCTGCCACCAGCCCGCGAAGGACGGCAAGGTGGTATTGACGGCGGCGAGCCCGAAGGAAGTCTGCGTCACCTGCCACGCTGACAAGGGCGAGGAGATCGCGAAGGCGAAGGTGCAGCACCCCGGCGCCGCGGGCGACTGCACGGACTGCCACAATCCGCACGCCGGCAACTCGCCCGGCTTCCAGAAGCCGAACCCGGTCGCGGTCTGCCTGGGCTGCCACAGCGACCAGGCCGAGCAGGGGAAGAAGGCGCACGCGCACCAGCCGGTGTTTGAGCAGGGCTGCTACATCTGCCACGAGCCCCACGGTAGCGAGAATGCACATCTGTTGCGCGCCAAGACGCCGAATGCCCTGTGCTTGGAGTGCCACGGGCCGGATGCAAGTCCCAAGGCCCTGCCGAGCGAGCACCTCATGACAATCTTCGGCGACAAGGTGAAGCTGCCGGAAGGCTATTTCCGAAAGATGCCCGTGCTGCCGCTGAAGTACGGACTGGGGCACCCGGTGGACCAGCATCCTGTGTTCGACATCCTGGATCCGCAGGACCAGACCAAGGTGGTGAAGCCCCTGAACTGCATGACGTGCCACCAGCCGCATTCGTCGGCCCAGCCCGACCTGCTGGTGAAGGATCAATCCAACAACACGGCGTTCTGTGACGGTTGCCACAAGGCGACGGTGTTCTAGTTCTGACTTGGAGAAGTAGGATGTTCGAGGTTGTACGAAGTTCGAGGCGAGTGGGAAGCAGGCGAGCGGGTGTGATCCTGCTGATTGCCGTATTCCTGATCTGCGCCGCACCCGCCGCATTCGGCAAGAAGAAGACTGAGCCGCCTGCTCCGCCGCCGCCTCCGCCGAAGTCGATCCTGGAGCAGATGGACCTGTCCAAGCTCGTCTGGCCGAGTCCGCCCGCCATCACTCGGGTGAAGTACCTGACCCACTTCGCGAATGAGAAGTACGTGCCGCCGACGCCGAAGCAAGTGAAGCACAGCACCTGGATGGATCGCCTTGCGGGCACGCAGTCCCAGAGTGAGAGGGTGGCGACCACCAAGCCGCTTTATGCGCTCAATACTCCCTACGGCCTGGCGGTGGATTCCAAGGGTTTTCTGTATGTCGCCGACGGCAAGACCGGAGCGGTCTTCATCTTCAATACGGAGACGAAGGACGCCGAGCTCCTCAAGCACAATGTGGTGGCGCGTTTCGGCTTCGTCGTCGGCCTGGCGATTGACGACGACGACCGCCTCTTCGCTTCCGACAGCCAGTTGAACCACGTGCTCGTACTGAACCCGCAGCACAGGGTGGTGGCGGCCATCGAAGGACTCCACGGACCGGGCGGGCTTGCGATTGACACCGAGAACCGGTTCCTCTATATCGCGGACACGCAGGCGGACGTGGTCCTGGTCTATGACGCCGACAGTCTCAAGTTCCTGCGCAAGATCGGCACGCCCGGCAAGAAGCACACCCTGACGACTCCCGGAGATTTCTCATACCCGACCAACGTCGCGGTTGACCACGACGGCAACCTCTACGTCACCGACCTGCTGAACGACCGGGTGGAGATCTTCGACGCCGACGGCAATTTCATCCGCGCCTGGGGGAAGAATGGCGATGGCCCCGGTTATTTCGCGCGCCCCAAGGGCATTGCCATTGACGCGGACGGCCACGTCTGGGTAGCGGACGCCGTGCAGGACCGGCTGCAGTGCTTCACGCCGGAAGGCCAACTGCTTATGTACCTCGGCACGCACGGCAACCTGCCCGGGCAGTTTGCCGATCTCGCCGGCCTGGCGATTGACAAGCAGAATCGGATCTTCACCTCGGAACAGTATCCGGGCAGGGTGCAGATGTTCCGCTACATCACCAACACCGAGGCGAGAGCGGAGTTCGACCGCCGCAAGGCTGAAGTAGAGAAGAAGAATTCAGAGACCGCACCGGCGGGGCAGGCGCAGGCAGAGAAGCCTCCGCAGCCGCCCGCGGGCGCGCAGACCGCGACACAGCCGGCGCCGGCGAAGGCGCCGGGCGATGCGGTGAAGTAGTCCAAACGGGATTTGGCGGCAGAACCCGGCCGCCAGAGCGGAGCCGGGAATTCAGGCTCCGGCAGCAAGCAGTCAATAGGAAGTGATTGTTTTTGATCAAAAACACTCAGGAGGTCTTTCTCGTGAAGAAACTCTTTGTTCTACTTCTGTGCATCTTCGTCTTCTCGGCGATGGCTCTTGCGCAGACTTATACGTCTGGCACGGGTATCACCGGCGTGGATAAGCTGGGTGCCCATAGCAACGGCGGTCGTGGCTGCACGGGCTGCCATGCTCCGCACAGCGGCGGCAAGGGCGGTGGCGGAAACGCTGCCGGCGGCGCCGCGGCATTCAACGATCCGAACTCCGGCAACGACGCGCTGTTCGGACAGGACATGACCCCTCTCTACGGCAAGACGCTCGCCTTCGGGGACAACGGTATGTATGTCGAGGTTCTTCCCGGCACTCTTACCGTTGCCAATGAGGAGATCCGCGGCATCATGATGTGCCTTGCCTGCCACGACGGCCAGGTCGCCAAGGGCGGTATGATGACAGGCTCTTCCTGGGAGCAGTCGAACCACCTGCTGCCGGCGAACATCTATGGTCCGAATCCGATCCCGACACTGCTCGGCAACGACGGCTCGACGCCCGGCAACTATAACAACGACCACCCGGTGGGCCGCAATGCTACCCTGGGTGCGCTGAGCACATCCTTCAACACGTACTTCAGCGTTGCCTACAACGCCACCAAGGTGTCGTACACGTGGACGGTGCTGAACACCGGCGCCGGCGCAAACTACACCGCTTTCGTAGCGCACTACGGCGCGCCGGTCTTCCTGGGACGTACGCCTCCGATTCTCGAAAGTGGCGACACCAACCCGAACGATGCGTACATCCTGTGCACCACCTGCCACACGCCGCACACCATGTACACGTCCAGCGCCAGCGGCACCAGCAAGATCGCCGGGTACAGCTCGGGTACCTTCCCGACGTACTTCTTCCTGACCGGTCCTTACAACCCCGGCTCCAACCCCACTCCGCAGCAGGCATCCTCGGCGACGCAGTTCTGCCGCCAGTGCCACTTCACGGGTGCGGGTGGCGCGAACGAGGGTTCGGGCATTATGGGCGTGACGACTGCTTTCTAGTCTTCACCGTTGCACTCTGGGGGAGAGAAGATCCTCCCCCTTCTAAAACAACCCGTTTTAGGTTTCACGCCTCTGGTGGGGAGCTGAAGCCGAGGGACCTGAACCCCAGCGCGAGGATGGAATGAAGATCCGCTTGTCTGTTGCCGCCCAGCTTGTTCTGCTCCTGCCGGCGGCATTTGCCCAGGTCGTCGCTCACAAGCCGGCGCTGACTCCGATGATGCCCGCAGCCTCGCCGACGGCCCTGGCACCCGGTGGCGATGAGGTTGCTCCCTCCATGACGGTCACCGACAAACCGGTGGCGCGAGTGAATGGGCAAGCGCTGACCGATCGTGACTTGCTGCGCGAGATGTTCGCCATCTTCCCCTATGCCCGGCAGCACAACGGATTCCCGAAGTCTCTGGAGCCGGAGATCCGCAAGGGCGCGCTGGAGATGATCGTCTTTGAAGAGCTGGTCTACCAGGAAGCGCAGCGGCGGCACGTCAACGTTTCGCCGGAGCGGATGAACCGGGCGGAAGCGGATTTTGTGAAACAGTTTTCGTCGCGGCAGGAGTTCGAAGAGTACCTAAAGCTCGAGCATGGCGGCTCGCGCGAAGCAATGCGCAAGATGATCCGCCGCTCGCTGTTGATCGAGGCGCTGCTCAAGACGGACGTGGCAGCCAAGGCGAAGCCGACGCCCGCCGAAGTGCGTGCCTACTACGACAAGAACCTGGCGCAGTTCAAGTACCCGGAGTCATTCAGCATCCAGACCATCTCGATTATCCCTCCCGCCAACCCCAGCCCCGACGTCCGCAAGGAGGCGCGCCGGCGCGCCGACGACGCCTTCCGGAAGGCGCTGGCAACGAAGAGCTTTAACGAGTTTGGATTGCTCGCCGAGAAGCTCTCCGACGACGACTGGCACGTGAAGATGGGAGACCGTAAGTCCGCGGACCGCGCCGCCCTGCCGCCCGAGGTGGTGAAGGCTGCGCTGGCGATGAAGCCGGGCGAGGTGAGCCCTCTCATTCAGCTCGGCGAGAACTACACCATGTTCCGGCTCAACGCTCATACCCAGGCGGGAACCAGGTCATTTGCGGAAGTGAAGGACAAGCTGCGTTCAGACATGGAGAAGCTCCGCAACAACGAGCTGCGCGGAACATTGAACAAGAAGCTTCGCGAAAAGGCCAAGGTAGAACTGCTGTAGTGATTACGTGGAGAGGGTGAAGTAGTGTCGTACCGCTTGAAACTCGTCATCTTCGTGCTCGCGACCGCCCTGCTGAGCGCGTTGCCGCTGGCCGCGCAGCTCCGGATAGGGGAATACACGAGGCTGAGTGGGAACGGAGATATCGCATTCGGATATGCCGGCGGCTACAGCGATGCCGGTTCTGCAGGGCACGGCTGGGACATCGGCGGCAACGGCAACTTTAGCGGCTACTATTACGACCCGAACTTCCTCTCCTTCAATTTCCGCCCATACTACGGCCGCTCGCAGGCGAATTCAGCGTACCAGTCCATCGGCGACAGCAGCGGCTTTGATTTTTCAGTCGGCATCTTCGGTGGCAGCCATTTTCCCGGTTCCATCAGTTACGGCCGGTCATTCAACAGCACGGGTACGTTTGGGATTCCAGGAGTCACCGGCCTGGTCAGCCACGGTGACTCCCGTGGGTTTGGCATCGGCTGGGGCGTACTGCTGCCGGGGCTCCCGCCGGTATCCGTGAGCTACTCGGACGAGGCCAGCAGTTCCTCGATCTACGGCACGAACCAGACGAACGGCAATTGGCTTCGCACGCTGACGGTAGGTTCCAGCTACCGGCTGGGTGGGTTCCCGATCCAGGGCTCGTACATGCGCCTTTGGAACGGCTCCTCCACTCCACCGGTGCTGACGGGCCTGACCGAAGACTTTGGAGGCGCCTCGAGTTCCTATCAGGCGTCAACCTCGCATCCGCTTCCGTGGAACGGCGGGATGGGCTTCTCATTCAGCAGGTCGAGCAGCAGCTCCGACTACCACGTGACGGACCTCAGCCAGGGCTACGACCAACGCTCGAACACAACGACTTCCACGGACAACTTCAACACACAGATGTCCATGCACCCGTTCCGCAAGCTGAGTTTCTCCGCCAATGCGAGTTATACCGATAACCTGTTCGGAGACATATTCCAGGACATTCTGAACGCCGGGGGTGCGCCGCCGGCATCGCTGGTCAGCAGCAAGTCTCGCGGTCTCCTGGTGAGCGGCACCGCATACTACAACGTCTTTTCCAACTTCGGCGTGCAGGGCGGCGTATCGCATCAACAGCAATATTTTGAGGGACAGTCGTACGGCTCCACCCAGTTCTTCGCCGGCACCTCCGCCAATTACATGCGCCCGCTGTTCGGGGCCTTCAGTTTCTACGTGGGAATGAACGACACCGCGAGCCAGGTGGGCAATAACGGACTCGGATTGAACACATCGGTGAACTTTGCCCGCAAGATACACGGATGGGAGGTTGGGGCGAACTTCTCATACGGCCAGTACGTGCAGACGCTGCTCGCAGTGTCCACGAGCTCCTCTTACGGCTTCGGCGGGCACATTGCGCGCAAGGTCAATCATCACGCCTTCTGGAACGCTTCATTCGGCGCGAGCCGTTCCGGTTTCGGACACTCCGGGTCTAGCAATCATTCCGAGTACATGGCGACTAGTTTTTCCTACCACAGGTACACAGTGAGCGCGACGTACAACCAGTCGTCCGGATATTTCATCATCACGGCCAACGGACTCTCGCCCACGCCTCCCGGGGTGCCTCCCGGAGTGCTGCCGCCGGAAGCGTTGTCACTGTTCAGCTCCCGCGCATTCAGCACCAGTGCGAGCGCGACTCTTCTTAGAAGACTGGTGGTCAGCGGCGCATATACCCGGGGCATGGGGCACTCCATCACCCCTACCCTGGCTGTCGGCAACGAGAACCGGATGCTGACCGGGCTCATGAGGTACCGCCTCCGGAGGATCTATCTGACTGGCGGCTTCACGCGCTTCTCTCAGGGCATCACCTCCGTCGGTACCCCGGGCGTGGTAACATCCTACAACTTCGGCATATCAAGATGGTTCAACCTGTTCTAATCCAGCGTTTCAAGGTAGCACTCTTTCGCGTGGCCGTGTTCGGAACGCTGACGCTGGTCGCCATCCCGGCATGGGGCTCCAAGCGCCACAAGGAGACGCCCGCCGAGCCGGTTCCTGAACTGCTTCTGGAGGGCGGCCGAAAACTCACCTTCGAGCGCAGCTTCCAGTCCGAGCAGGAGGTGCGCAAGCCGGGGTTCTGGGGAAAGCTGCTCGACGTCGTGATCGGAGCTCCGGAATTCCACGCGCTGGTCCGTCCTTACAGCATTGCGATCGACTCCCGCGGAAGGGCCGTGATCTCCGATCCCGGCGCCGAGGGAGTGCATATCTTTGACCTGGCCCAACATAAGTACAAGTTCATCGAGCGCAGAGACCAGTCGAAGGACCCGATGCTGATGCCGCAGTGTGTGGCGGTTGACGCGAAGGACAATATCTACGTCACGGACTCCAGCGCGGGCAAGATATTCGTCTTCAATGCCGATGGGAAGTTCCAGCGGGTCATCGGCAGCCTGAAGGGCGGCGAAGGGTATTTCAAGAGGCCGACCGGCATAGCGGTTGATTCCCAGGCGGGCCGGATCTACGTAACCGATACTCTTCGCGACAAGATCTTCGTCCTCGACATGCAGGGTGAGGTGCTGCAGCCGATCGGCCATCACGGCGGTGGGCAGGGCGAGTTCAATTTTCCGACCGAGCTGCTCTTGCAGGGCGAGAACCTGATCGTGGTGGATGCGATGAATTTCCGCGTACAGGTTCTGGATCGGCAGGGCGCCTTTCGAAGCCTGATCGGAGGAGTCGGCGGCGAGAACGGTTTCCTGTTTCGTCCCAAAGGAATCGGCATCGACTCCGAGGATCACCTCTATATCGTCGATGGCCTTTCGGGGATTGTGCAGGTGTTCGATCTGACCGGTCAACCGCTGTACTACTTTGGAGGCAGAGGTGCGGCGGCGGGCCAGTTCCAGTTGCCGGCGGGCCTGTTCATAGACAGGAATGACCGCGTCTTTGTAGTGGACTCCTATAACCAGCGGGTCCAGATCTTCCAGTATCAAGGCCTGCCAAGCAGGCAAGGGGCTCAGCGATGATACGCAGGATCATCAGGACCTCATGTTTGCTGCTGCTCATTTTGGCCGCGGGCGCTCTCCTGCCGGCGCAGATCACAACAGATATATTGGGTTCGCACGACATCGCGCGGACGGCCCCGATCACAGGCGGCCTGCCGGCATGCCAATTCTGCCATGCACCACATTCGGGTCTGGGTCACGTGAACTATCTGTGGAGCCAGAAGCTCTCCACCACGACCTACACCCTGTACGATGATCCGCTCAATCCCCTGGCGCAACCTGCGCTGGGTTCTGACAGCAACCTCTGCCTGAGTTGCCACGACGGCACGGTCGCAGTCGGCCAGACGACTCCATACGGGAACATTCGGATGCAGGGCGGCATGTTCCAGCAGGATGTTTTTGGAACCGACCTGAGTTCGGTGCATCCCTTCAATTTCAAGGACAAGCTGGATCCGACCACGGCGAACATTCTCCTGCAGGTGATTGACGGCACGGGAACGGGCAACCCGGCCGTGAAGCTCATCAAGGGCAACGTGCAATGCACAAGCTGCCACGAACCGCACAACCAGTTTATTGACCCAGTGGCGCAGATGTTCCTCGTCGTGGACAACAGCACCTCGACGCTGTGCCTCGCCTGTCACATTACGACGCCGGCGAATATTGCCATGAGCACGCCGGTCAAGCCGAAGGCGATGCCCGCAGCCACGGTGCCCGGTTCCAGTCCCTCCAGCGCGCAGCCGCCTTTGCGCAACACACTGGAGACCTGGACCACCAGCGCTCACGCGCTCTCGGCGCACAAGATCTCCAGGACCGCGCGTGTCGGCAGATACGGTATTGAGAGAAGGAATGGATGCCTCTCCTGTCACTCGCCGCACAATGCCAAGGGCGGAAGAAGCCTGCTCTCCGGGCCGTCTCCGGCAGTCCCGAACATGGATGCGGCGACGCAGAGCTGCATAACTTGCCACAACGGGAGCTCAGCCGTTTCGCCTGCCCTGCCGAATGTCTTTGCCGAGTTTGCCAAGACCGGCCATCCGTTTCCCAGCGGCAGCAACCGGCATAACCAGCAGGAAGACCTGGTGCTCAAGAACAACCGGCATGCCACCTGCGTTGACTGCCACAATCCGCACGCGTCGCGCCAAACCGCGTCATTCAGAACCACGACTCTTCGCGAATCGCAGAAGGGCACGAACGGGGTCAGCGCAGCCGATGGCGTGACGGTTGTCTCCACCGTGGCGAATCAATACGAGAACTGCCTGCGTTGCCATGGAAGCGGCGCAGGGAAGCAGACGCTGGTGCAGTTCGGCTATGCGCCGGTCTGGACGGTGTCCGATGGCGATCCGCTCAACGTGATTCCGCAGTTTGCGCGAACCGCGACCTCCAAGCATCCGGTGATGGTTGACCGGAGCAGCCCGCTCGCGCAACCCAGCCTGCTGCAGTACATGTGGAACCTGAACGGCACCACGCAAGGACGCGAGATGGGCACGCGAATCCTGTGCTCCGATTGCCACAACAGCGATGACAACCGCGAGTTCGGCGGGAGCGGCCCCAACGGTCCGCACGGCTCCACCTATCCTCACATTCTGGAGCGGCGCTACGAAATGAGCCAAGTCACCCCTGGCGGGGGAGCGGGGACAACCGTCCAGAACCTGTTTCCCAATCCTGAGCTCAATCCCTCGTGTACCTCGACGCCGTGCGCGAGCCCATACGCGCTCTGCGCGAAGTGTCACGACCTGAAGAACGTCCTCGCGAACGCATCGTTCAACCAGCATGCGCGCCACATCAATGATGGTTTCTCCTGTTCCGTCTGTCACACCGCGCACGGCATCGGAGCGATGTCTGCGAGCGTGACGGGCGAGCGGCTGGTCGCTTTCGATGCGAACGTGGTGGGGCCCAATGGCGGGGTGCCGATTTCATACAATCGTGGCAAGAACACCTGCACGCTCACCTGCCACAACGTGCAGCATAATGCGAATGGAACCGTCTCCGCGGCGAGCCGGACTCTGCGGCCTGGCCTGCGTTAATGCCTAGAGCTTCGCAGCCTGGCGGAAAACCGCGGTGCCCGCCTGGACGCGCGTCACCGCAAACGGCTCAGAGCCGCTCTATGTCGGCCAACCAAGAAGTGAAGAACGGCGAACCAACGAACCGGAGCACCCGCGAGCTTGCAGTGTTCTCGGGGAAGATACTCGTGCTGGCGATTCTGTTCTCCTCGGCAGCGATGACAGAGTCCTTCCGGCTGTCCAGTCTTTCAAGCGGCGACGCATGGTGGCACCTGAGTGCCGGACTCTGGATGCTCCAACATCACACAATCCCTCATTACGGGATCCTCTCGCAGTACCCGAACCTGCCGTGGATTGACTCGAGCTGGGCCTACGATGGACTACTGGCGGTGACCTACCGGCTGCTTGGATTGCGCGCAATTCCCATCCTGCTGATGCTCCTGAAGGCGGCTTTCGCAGTGGTGACCTTCCTGATTGCGGGCGGTTCTCGCGGAAGGTTCTGGAGCGCAGCGTGCTTATCGGCGATTGCGCAGATTGCAGTCGCAGGAATGCAACCCCTGCCCGCCGGGTTCAGCATCCTGTTCTTCGTCATCGAGCTGTCTCTGCTTTACCGCGCGTGGGATTCGAGCAGCGCGCCGCCGCTCCTGGCGCTCCCTGTCATCTTTCTCTTCTGGGTGAACCTGCATGCACAGTTTGTGGTTGGCTTGGTCCTTTTCGCCGTGTTCCTGGCCGCTATAGCGGGCAGGCAGCTTCTCCGCAGGATCCGGGTGCATCAGGCTGACTGGGGAGTGGGAATCACATTGGTGGGCCAGTCGGCAGTGGCGTTTCTGGCGATGCTGGTTGCGTGCCTGGTGAATCCTCATGGCTTCCGGATCTTCGGAGAGGCGCTGCGCGAAGTTTACGGCAAGGCGGCGTTCCGGTACCTGCCGGAGATGAGCGCCATGCGGTTCCGCCAGCCGCAGGATTTTGTGCTCATCCTTTTTGCGCTGACCGCGTTCTTCGGATTTGCCCGCCGCCGTTCCCTAGACCCGCTCAAGATCGGGTTGCTCACCCTTGCAACGCTGGCCGGGCTTCGCTTCGCGCGCGACGGATGGATCGCCGTGATGTGTGCGCTGGTTGCCTTTGCCACCATCTCCAGCCCGGAGATGCCGCGGGAACCTGCGCGGGCAGGCTTGTTCGCGGGGAAGCGGTGGCCGATTCCGATCGTCGGCCTCGTTGTTCTGTCGCTGCTTGCTTTGTTCGCTGTGCGCATTCCGCCGGAATCAGAGCTGATGGCAAGGAGAGTGTCAAAGCAATTCCCAGTGCAGGCATGCGATTTCATCCACGGGAACCATGTTGCCGGCCCGCTCTTCAACGCCTATGACTGGGGAGGTTTCCTGACCTGGTATATGCCGGAGTATCCGGTAGCCATGGACCGCAGGTTGGGCCTGTACGGTTACGAGCTGACAGACCAGTACTTTCAAGTGATAGGCGGCACAGACGTCAAGGCCGCGAGGAGCTACACGGACGCCCGCATCCTGCTGCTGGAAAAAGAATCGGATTTCGCGCACGCACTGATGACATTTCCCGACTTGCGCGCGCAGTTCCGGGTCCTCTACTCGGACGATGTGGCGGTTGTTCTGGAGCGGCGATAGCCGGCGCGCGGCGACCGGCCGCGGCAGCCTATGGCCTCACTCCGCCGGCGTTCCCGACCGCCGCATCCATACAAATCCTAGCGACGCGCGAAGACGACCGCTATCTCATCACGATAAACAAGTTGGAAATGAGGGTCGGCGTTGAGTTCTGACGCCAGCGGTGCCTCGCGTTGCAGCAGCACCAGGCGCGACCCGCGCAGGATGTCGTCGGCTTCATGGGGGCTCACTCCCATCTGTATCTGGTAGAACTGGAAATCCAGCCGATCGCCGTAAAGGTCGTTGCGTCCGTCTATCGCGACCGGATGTTCGGGTAGATACCAAATCAGGAACCCACCCCAATCCAAAGTGTTGTACAGCGGCCCGTCAAGCCGGGCGCTTCTGATGAACTCGACGGCGCGCACCGGGTACTGGCCGCTGATGGTTCTGGTCAGGCCGCGTGCGTTGAAGTCCAAGTTCAAGGCGAGCAACAGTACGACGAATCCGGAGGCGACCGCCAGGCCGGCCGTCCGCAGAAAGGACCTTCCTTCGACGTCCGCCGATTCGCAGCGTAGAGACTCCGCAATGCATAGGACAGCCGGTATGACGATGAACCACGAGTCGCGCATCGTGCGGAACGCCACCAGGCCGGCCGCGGTGAGCAAGAGCGGACGGAAGAGGTCCATCTTCTTCGACGATCCCAGGGTGTAGAAGGCCGCCGCCGTCAGGAAAAGCTGCACGAAATGGCGAAGGCTTCGAAAGTCAAGCGGCTGCAGTTCGTGAATCACGCGATAGGTGAACGAGGCTGCGGCGTATCCGTAGATGACCTTGTACAGCGTCGGCCCGTAGGGTCCGATACATGTCGCGACCACGCACGCAGCGAAGACGAAAAAGAGGCGGCTGAACGGAAGCTGAAGCGCCGCCAAGCGATGCTGCGCAATCCCGGCTGAGGTCGCGAGGCGCTGGAGCAGGTTTGCAGCGACCAGCAGGCCGACGAGGAACAGTCCATAGACGAATTGAATGTGCAGGTTCGCCCAGAGAAGAAAGATAACCGGAAGCCAGTAGAGGGGTTGCGCCCGTCCGCTGCGCTCCGCTTTCAAAATGAGCGCGAGAACGGCGGTGAATAGAATGATCGAGAAGAACACGGGGCGCGGCATGATGTTGAACAGGAATGCGTAACACCCGGTCGTCGCCAGCCCACAACTGAGCCAGAATCTCCCGGACACTCTGCGCAACGCCTCGAACAGCGTGAAAGCAACGGCAAGCACCAGCACCAGGCCGAATACCGCCACGCCCACCAGGCCGGTCGCCGCCTGCGCACCGGCCAGCAGCACTTCATATCCCCAGCTGTACGCGATCCAGGGACGGTCGCTTCCCGTGCGCGACAGGATGCCGTTGTGTGGCACTGCATGGTGTTGCAGAATCCAATCTCCGACCCTCAAATGCCACCAGATGTCGGGGTCGAGGACACACTGCTTCTGGCTGCAGGCGATCCCTGCGAGGATCGCGATGAGGAGCAGCAGGACGAGGAACTGCAGAAGAGGCAGTCGCAACACTCCGCGCAATTCCTTCACCATCGTCATCGCTTCACTCCGTCCGCACCGCGACCGTCGCGATCTCGTCTCGGTAAACTACTCGGAGCCACGGCTGGTTGAGTACGGCCTGTTCCAGACTCGACCCGTGCCTGACCAGGAAGGTCCGGGCGCGCGCAAAGGAGGGGTCGGAATCAGGCGAAATGTATCCATTCATGACCGCGAGATAAGTCAGATTGGTTTCATCACCGTAAAGATCAACCCGCGAATCAATGGAGACGGGAAACTCAGGAAGATACCAGGTCAGGAAACTCCCCCACTGATACTCGTTGAACAGAGGCGCCGGCAGATGGTTGCTGCGCAGGCAGTCCGCCGCGCGCACCGGAAACTGTCCGGCCACCCGGCTGAGCAACGCATCCTGATCGCGGAGAAGGTAGGCTCCGGAGCCAACCAGAACGGCCAGGACACCGGCGGCGGCCCAAAGCGCTTCACGCATCCTGCCAGGCGGCGCGTTGAGGTTGCCCTTCGCGCGCCCGTTCGCCAGAGCATCCGCGATTACCGCTACTGACACGATCACGACCACCCAGCGATCTCGCTGTATGGCGAGTGAAACAGGCAGTGCGGCCGCAAGCAGGGCAACCGAGATGAAGCTGCGTCTGCGCCCCAATAGGTAGAAGGCGCACATCACCAGAAGGAGCAGCAGGTAGTCCTGCACCTGGCGAAAGCGGATCGCATGCAGTTCGCCGACGTAGCCGTACGCTCCGCTGGCCATGCTATGCAGCGCAGCGCCCCAAGCGTGGTAGTGGTATGGTGACGCCATGCAAGCCACGATGGAGCCGCAGCATGCCGCCAGCCAGGAGGTAGATGCTCCGCGGCGGGACGCCCCGTCTTGTTCGCCCCCGCGAAACCTCTCCTGCACGAGGCCTACCGCCGCGAAGAGCAGCAGGACGCAAATGCCGTAAACAAAGGTCACGTCCAGACTGGCCCACAGCACGAAGAGGAGAGGAACAGCGAGCAGCAGCCTTGCGTTGCCGCTGCGGCGATACTGGAACAGCACCGCCAGTAGGATCGCGAACAGACAGGCGGCACAGCCTGCCGGCTGTGGCTGTTGAAAAGCAAACGTGAGCTGGGCGCAGATCGCCAGAAGAAGCGCCGTCCAGAAGCGCCGCATCCCGCTGGCCAGCACAAAGACCGCACCTGCCAGCAACACTCGGATGGCAATCGCAAGAAGCGGGAAAAACGCGAGTCCGAGCCATCGGAATCCGTCCGCCAACATCAGGTCGAACCCCCAGTTCGAGTCAACCCAGGGCAGCGAGGGATATTGGGAGAATACTCCGGCGTGCGGCACGGAGTGGTTCTGCAGAACCCAGAGTCCGGTGCGCAGATGCCACCATACGTCCGTCTGGGTGAGAGACTGCAGGTGCAGTTCCCCGAGGACCCCGGCGACGAGGAAGAACGCCGCCAGCATGGCGATGTGCGCGGTCCTTGCTGCAGCGCCGTGGGGCTGCTCTTGTTGTCCCCGCGCACTCTTTGTGACGCGACTCATTGGGCGGGCAGCGGGAGAGTTGCGCGCGGCGGATTGCGAGGGACGAAGATGACAGCCACATCATCGTGATAAATGACGGTGAACCGCTTGTCGGTCGCCAGCATGTTCGTCAACGGCGCATCTCTTCGCAGCAGCACGAATCCTGCCGCATTCAGCCATGGATCCTGTGCGTAGGAAGGATTGCCATTCTCCGTCTTGAAATTGCGCGCGTCCGCCTCCTCTCCGTAAAGGTCATTACGCCCGTCGATGGCCACCGGGAACTGCGGCTGGTACCACATCAGGAAGCCGCCCCACAGAAAGCTGTTGAAGACGGGTCCCGGTACCGGATTCCGGCGAAGGTAGTTGACGGCGTCCACCGGATAGTCGGCGCTGATCGTGCGGTCGAGTTCGCGAGGGGTGAAGTCCACATTGCTCGCCAAAAGGACGAGCAGGACGGCGAGCGCGCCACCAACCGCCGCATATTCCAGGAATCGCCTTCCGGCCGGGACAGGCTGTTCTTCGACCGGCAGCGAAGGGTCATTTGCGAAGGCGTCCGCAATGAGGAGCGCCGCGGTCATGCTCAGGAACCACGCATCTCTCCAGGTCCGGAACCCGGAGACAGTAGCGAAGCAGAGCAGGGCGAGCGTGAAAGGATCGATCTTCCGCTTCCATCCCACCGCGAAGAATGCACCCACCGCCAGCAGGGCCTCGACGTAGTGCTGCCAGGTCTGGAAACTCAACGCCTGGAGTTCCATGATGATGGCGTAAGTGATCTTGGCATTCGAGTACTCCAGCACGACCTGATAGAGATGGTACGAGTATGGTCCGATGCAACTGCCCAGGAAACATGCGGCGAGAACAGCGAGCAGCGGACGGGCAGGGAGGGCCGGCGTGAGCTCAACTCCGAAGTTGATCCGTCGAGCCGAAGCGATCTGTTTCAGAATGTGGACGCCTGCGTACAATCCGAGGACCAACAGGCCATAGACGAACTGGATGTGAAAGTTTGCCCAGAGAACGAAGACCGGTGGCAGCCAATAGAGCAGCCGGACTCGGTTCGTGCGCTGCGCTTCCAGGAGCAGTGTCAGCAAGACCCCATACAGCATCATGGAAAAGAACATCGGACGCGGCATCACGCTGAAGAGGAACGCCGCCAGGCTGGCCGCCGCGAGCAGCCACGCCTTCCAGAAGCTGCCGGACGTCCGGTGCAGGGCCCAGAACGTGGTGACGGCAACCGCCATGGTGAGCACCACCCCGAACCACGCAATGCCCATCAGGCCGAACCAGGAATACGAGTTCGAGAGCAGCACTTCATAGCCCCAGCTGTACGCCACCCACGGACGATTCGCCGCCGTGTAGCAGAGAATCCCGTTGTGCGGCACGGCCCAGTGCTGCCGGATCCACTCACCCACCTTGAGATGCCACCAGATGTCAGGATCGAGGACGGAGAACCGGAACGACAGGCAGGCGGCGCCCGTCACCGCCATCAGGACGGTGTAGGCAAGCAGCCGCAAGAGGCGTAGCCTCAGCAGGCCGCGAAGATCTTCAATCACGCTCATAAGCCGGCATTACCAGAATCTCATCTATACGACGCACCGAGCCGCGGACCGCAGCATTCTACAGGGGCGGCTTGTTTGACGTGGCGTCAGGAGGAAGATTCACATGAAGCCTGGCACGTTGGATCAAGCGCTCCACGGCCGCCCGGTCGGGGTAATTCGGGTTCGTCTTGAGCAGTTTTTCCCAGGCTGCAATCGCCGCCTTGGGATCGGTCCTGCCGCGCCACTCCAGCATTCCGAGGTTGAAGAGCAGAACGGGATCCTTCGGGTCGGCCTGCAGGCCATGGTTCAGAGTCGCGAGGGCATTCTCCGTGTCGCCCATGTTGAAAATGGCGAAAGCCAGACCTGAATACGCAACGGGGTCTGCCTTGATGGCAAGCGAGCGCTCGAAGTAGTCCTTGGCCGTCGGAAACTGCTTTGCCGAAAGGTAGGCAGTCCCCACCTTCGTCATCAGCGCGGCATCTTTCGGATTCTGTTGCAGCTCGGCGAGCAGAGAGGAGAGCGCCTGGTCAGCGGGTTCCTGCCCCTGCGTCTGCACGGCGGGGGGCATGGCGCTGGCGGAGATCTGCTGAGGAACCGGACGAGCTTGCGTCGGCGCCGTGCCCGCAGCCCCGGGGCCGGCGAGCAGATAGCCGACGGGGATTCCCACCAGCAGGCAGATCACGGCCATCGCGTATGCCTGCACATTGCTCCAGGGCTTCGCCTTTTGCTCAACACTTTCCATCACTTCTCCTGATGATCCAAGATCAGCCGCGGCCAAACCCGCGCAGTCGCGCAAAGGTGGTCCAGAGAATCAGCCTGCGTCACGACGAAATTCCACCATACGCGCTGAGGCCATGAGCGCGCCATCCCGGTCAACTGAACGCACTCTTTGTTCCAAAGTCAGGCCCCCATAGTCAACAAACGTCCTTTATTTTCAGTAGAATGGACGCCTTGCGGCAGGAGGCTCGGACTAGGGAGAACCGCGTTGAGCGAAATTGCGCGTTCAGTGGGTTTTCTAGCCCACCAATCGTCATGAGGCGCGAGAGCGAAGGTCGCAGGGAATGCAGTCAAAGCGATGGTCGGGGCGATACCGTCACGGTCCGGTTGGTGGTGTTCACCTGGCACGTCATGTCTTCGCGATCAGTGGGAAATGGAATACGGGCGGGAGAAGAATCGCTTCACGCACATCGTTCAGGGTGGAGCGACGACGCCGGTCGGCGCGGCCAAATCGAGGAGTCTGTGACGAGCGTCACGTCCTTTCGGTAGACGTTTCTGCAATCATCTGGGATTACCTGAGTAGATCTGTGGAGGCGTTTCCGCGAAGCACATCACGCGTCGGATAGATTGTCACGCACGCATCGTGGGAGTGTGACGGCGGCGCGCAAACTTGGGTTAGGAGGAAGGTGTAGATCCCCTCATGCACGGCAACTACATGCTCGCGGACCTGCGGACGACCGCGGAAGCGGCACTGGTCTTTCCGCTCTTCGTCTTTGTGCCGGGATTTGTAGCGGGATGGCTGCTCAATCTCCTCGACTTCCGCCGCCGCCGCACACTGACGCAGCTCTTGCTGAGCACGCCGTTCTCGATCGCCATCTGTCCGATCGTTACCTTCTGGCTGGGAAGGCTGGGCGGCTACGCAGCGGTGTGGACGGGTTATGGCGCAGTGTGGGTGGCCTTCCTCGTCATCGTCGCAAAGCATTGGCGCTCGATAAGACTCGCCCCCTCAAACCGGGCGGAGCGCTGGGCGTGGGTTGCCATCGTACTCTGGACGCTGTTCGCAGTAGGCTCGCTCATGCACCTGCAGTTCGGCGACAGGCTCTACTACAACAACGCGGCATACGACTACTGCGTGCGCTCGGCGTTCACCGCATCCCTCATGCGCGGCATTCCGCCCTCCAATCCATTCTTCGCGGCATTTGGCCCCGTTCCGCTGCGCTATCACTACTTCTGGATGCTGATGTGCGCGCTGCCCGCCAAGCTGCTTGGGATCCACCCTCTGCTGGCCATGTATGGCGGCACGATTTGGGTCGGATGGGCGTTGATGGCAATGATTGCCATCTTCCTCAAGTTCTTCCTCCCGCAGAGTGAAGGGTTGGGACGCAGAGCGCTGTTGGGTATGGGACTGCTGGTGGTGACCGGACTCGACCTGCTGCCTACGGCATATATCCTTCTGACGAAGTACCAATTGGCGTCAGACCCCGAGTGGTGGAACGAGGTGCAGGTAACTTCGTGGCTGGATTCCATGCTCTGGGTGCCGCACTACCTGGGGGCGCTGGTGGCGGCACTCGTCGGACTGCTGTTTGCGAACGAAGCGGCCAAGGTGGCTGGCCGCCGTCGAGTGGCGCTCGTGGTCGCCGCCGGGCTTGCCTTCGCCAGCTCCACTGGGCTGGGCGTCTACGTCACGCTGGTATTCGTGGTCTTCTACGTGCTTTGGATCATCATCTGCATCCGGCGCAACCAGATGGCGGAACTGGCGACACTTGCCGGCATGGGAGTGGTGGCGGCACTTGCGGCGGCACCTTATCTTGCGTTGATGCTGGCCGGACGCGACTCGGATGCTTCCGGCTCCTTCGCGGGCTTGTACATTCGTCCTTTCAGCCTGCTGATCCTGGCATTACGCGAAAACGGCATCGTTGACGCCCGCGTTCATAACCTCGTGAATCTCGCCGCGCTGCCGCTGAACTACATGCTGGAGCTTGGCTTCTTCTTCCTTGTGGGCTGCTGGCGCTGGGCGCGTTGGCGGCGCAGCCGCGTTGCGATGGAACGAGAGGAGCTCGCCGGCTGGATGCTGTTGACCGCCAGCCTGCTGGTGGGTTCTTTCGTCTGCTCCCAATCGATTGCCAGCAACGACCTGGGTATTCGAGCGATGCTGCCGGCGCAATTCATGCTCCTACTGTGGGCGGTGTCGCTGGTGGATGGTTTGTGGTTCGCGAGACAGCGGCTCAGCCCCAGCAGATGGATGCGAGACCTGCTGCTGGCGACCATGCTGCTCGGTGCAGCGGCGAGCGCGTACCAGGCGGTTGTCCTGCGCACCATGTGGCTGATGATCGACGCGCGCAGCGGGATTGGGCAGTACTTCGGCGGTCCGGACGGCCACGAAGGAGAGCGCACCTTGGCTCTGAGGAGAGCCTTTGATGCCATTCATACGCAACTGCCGCCTGATGCGAGGGTGCAGACAGACCCAGCCACCCTGAACTACGTGGCACAGCTTTTGTTTGATGACTTTCCTGCGGCATCGGGCCAGAGGATGTGCGGCGTCGCGTTCGGCGGAGACCCAGACAAGTGCACGCCCGTCTATCTTGCCTTCCTCCGTCTGTTCCGGAAACCTGCGATGGAGGACGGCCGTTACATTGACCCGGTTTGCAATCAGTTCTCCACCAGCGCGCTGGTGGTGACCGACCAAGACCCGGTGTGGCACGCGAACACCTGGGTCTGGAGCCGGCCGGTCATCTACGCTGACGACCATGTGCGGGTGTTCCGCTGCGGGTCTGCGGCAGGCTTGACGAGCAGCGGGAGTGCGCCGGCAGGGCCGTGAATGCGTACAATCTACAGGTACCCGAACACCCTGGAACGGGAGAGGCCATGAAAGTCGTAGTGCTGTGCGGCGGACTGGGAACGCGCCTGCGGGAAGAGACGGAATTCCGTCCCAAGCCGCTGGTGGAGATCGGCGGACGCCCCATACTCTGGCACATCATGAAGCTCTATGCGCACTCGGGGTTCCGTGAGTTCGTGCTTTGCCTGGGCTATCGCGGCAGCATGATCAAGGAGTACTTCCTGAACTACGAGGCGATGAACAGCGATTTCACCATCCGCCTGGGGCGGAACTCGCAGATCGAATACAACGACCTCCATACGGAACAGAACTTCCAGGTCACGCTGGCCGAGACCGGGCTGAGCAGCATGACGGGCGGCCGGTTGAAGCGCGTCGAGAGGTATGTGGACACGGACACGTTCATGATGACGTACGGCGACGGCGTGGCGGACATCGACATCCCGAAGCTGCTGGCATTTCACAAGTCGCACGGAAAGACTGCAACGGTCACGGCGGTGACGCCGAGCTCGCGCTTCGGAATGGTGCAGACCGACGGCTCCGGGCGGGTAACCGACTTCGTGGAAAAACCACGTACCAGCGGCCGGGCCAGCGCTGGCTTCTTTGTCTTCCAGCGCCGGATCTTCGAATACCTGGCCGGCGACGATTGCGTGCTCGAACGCGAGCCGCTGGAACGCCTCTCCCGGGACGGGGAGCTGATGGCGTTCCAGCACGATGGCTTCTTCTATGCCATGGACACCTACCGCGAGTACGAATACCTGAACAGCCTGTGGGCGAGCAACCAGGCGCCGTGGAAGGTCTGGAAATGACGAACTTCTGGCAAGACCGGTCTGTCTTCGTCACCGGGGCCAGCGGCCTGCTGGGCGGGTGGCTGACGAAGCACCTGTTGGAGCGGGGCGCCTCCGTCACCGTGCTGCTGCGCGACTGGGTGCCGCAGAGCGAGCTGGTGCAGCGAAAGACGCTGGAGCAGGTGAACGTAGTGCGCGGCGACGTGCGTGACCGCGCGCTGCTCGAACGCACCCTGGGAGAGTACGAGGTGGAGGTTGTCTTCCACCTTGCGGCACAGACCATCGTGGGCATCGCCAACCGGAATCCCATCTCCACTTTTGAGAGCAACATCCGCGGCACGTGGGGACTTCTAGAAGCCGGTCGTCGCTCACCGAAGGTGAGGGCCATCGTTGTGGCTTCCAGCGACAAGGCCTATGGCGACCAGGAGGTGCTGCCGTACACGGAGGTGATGCCGCTGCAGGGCCGCCACCCGTACGACGTGAGCAAGTCCTGCGCCGACCTCATCACGCAGGCGTACAGCACCACGTACCGGCTGCCGGTCTGCATTACGCGCTGCGGGAACTTCTACGGCGGCGGCGACCTGAACTGGAACCGCGTGGTGCCGGGCACCATTCGCTCCATCGTGCGCGGAGAGGCGCCCATCATTCGCAGCGACGGCAAGTTCGTGCGCGACTACTTCTACGTGGAAGACGGCGCCCTGGCGTACATGTTGCTGGCGCAGCGCATGGTGGAAGACGAAAAGATCTGCGGGCAGGCGTTCAACTTCTCCAATGAGGCGCAGATCGGCGTGCTTGATCTCGTCAACCGCATCCTGGCGAAGATGAAATGCAGCCTGAAGCCAGTGATCCTGAATGAAGCGGTCAACGAGATTCGGCACCAGTTCCTGAGCGCGGAGCACGCGCGGCGCGCACTGCACTGGGCCCCGAGCTTCACGCTCGATGAAGGCCTGGACCGCACCATCGCATGGTATCGGGAGGCTTTGAGTCGTGAGTAGGGCGGACGAGCTGCGTGCGAAGATCCGCGCGCTGGTGGATGAGTATTACCGCGAGGCCTTCCCTGCGCGCGATTTCGCGCCGGGCACTTCGCCCGTGCCCATCTCCGGCCGTGTCTTCGACGAGCGCGAGCTGGAGTCGCTCGTGGATTCTTCGCTCGACTTCTGGCTCACCACGGGCCGCTTCGCCGAGCGCTTTGAGCGCGAGTTCGCCAGGTTCTTCGGACTGAGGGCGGCGGTGCTGGTGAACTCCGGCTCCTCGGCGAACCTGCTGGCGCTCTCGGCGCTCACCTCCCATAAGCTCGGCGACCGCAGGCTCAAGCCCGGTGACGAGGTCATCACGGCAGCCGCCGGCTTCCCGACCACGGTCAACCCCGTCCTGCAGTGCGGGCTGGTGCCGGTCTTCGTGGACGTGCACATCCCCACATACAACATTGATGTGAGCCGGCTCGAAGCAGCGCTCTCGCCGAAGACGCGCGCCATCATGCTGGCGCACACTCTGGGCAATCCGTTTGATCTGGCGGCGGTCACTGCCTTAGCGAAGAAGCACGGCCTCTGGCTGGTGGAGGATTGCTGCGATGCTGTGGGTTCGACCTACGACGGCAAGCTCGTCGGGACCTTTGGCGACGTCGCCACCACGAGCTTCTACCCCGCGCACCACATCACCATGGGCGAAGGCGGCTGCGTGCTCACCGACCAGCCGCTGCTCAGGACGCTCATCGAGAGCTTCCGCGACTGGGGCCGTGACTGCTGGTGCGCTCCGGGCAATGAGAACACCTGTGGCAAGCGCTTTGACTGGCAGTTGGGCGAGCTGCCGCATGGCTACGATCACAAGTACATCTACTCGCACATCGGGTACAACCTGAAGGCCACCGACATGCAGGCGGCGGTGGGCGTGGCGCAGCTGGCGAAGCTCCCCGACTTCATCGCCGCGCGCAAACGCAACTTCGCGCGCCTGAAACAGGGCCTGGGCGACCTGACCGGGTTCTTCATTCTGCCGGAGGCAACGCCGAACTCCGACCCCAGCTGGTTCGGCTTCCCTCTGCTGCTGCGCGAGGACGCAGGGATCTCCCGCGCGGAGCTCATGCGCCGGCTGAATGGGAAGAAGATCGGCACGCGCCAATTGTTCGGCGGCAACCTGGTGCGCCAGCCTGCGTATCAGAGCGTCGCGCATCGCGTGGTCGGCCCGCTCACAAACAGCGACCGCATCATGAACCAGGTCTTCTGGATCGGCGTGTACCCGGGCCTGACCGCGGAGATGCTGGATTACGCGATTGATGCGCTGCACGCCGCGGCGCGCGAACTGGCCGGGAAGGCGGTGCGGTAGGGCGTGATGAAGCTGCCTGCGCGGGACCTCGAGAACGTCTGTGCGCGCACCGCTGCGCTCTGGCAGGAAGCGCGCGGCAAGCGGTTCTTTGTGACCGGGGGGACGGGCTTCTTTGGCCAATGGCTGCTGGAGAGTTTCTGCCATGTGAACCGCGAGCTGAATCTCGGCGCCAGGATGACCGTGCTGACGCGCGATCCGCGCGCTCTTGACGCGAAGGCGCGGCACCTGGCGAACGATGACGCCATCGGATTGCTTCGCGGCGATGTGCGTGATTTCAAGTTTCCCGCGGGAGAGTTTGAATACGTTGTGCACGCCGCAACCGCAACGAAGGGGGAACAGGGCGCTGGCCTTGAGTTCCTGGACACGATGATTGCGGGCACGCGTCGCGTCCTCGAGTTTGCGCAAACGCACGGCGCGAAGAAGCTCTTGCTGATCAGCTCCGGCGCGGTCTATGGCACGCAGCCGGCGGAGGTCGCGAATGTGGAGGAGACCTTCACCGGCGCACTAGAACCGGGCGCCGCGCCACTCGCAATCTACGCCGAAGGCAAACGCGTCTCCGAGATGATCTGTCACTTGTACGCGCAGCGTTTCGGGCTGGAGTGCAAGATCGCGCGCTGCTTCGCTTTTGTCGGTCCGCACCTTCCGCTGGGTGCGCACTTCGCGATCGGCAACTTTATTCGCGACCAGATGAAGGGCGGCCCCATCATCGTCGCCGGAGACGGCACGCCGCTGCGGTCTTATATGTATGCGAGCGATCTGGCGGTGTGGCTGTGGACGATCCTGTTCCGCGGCGAATCGTGCCGCGCTTACAATGTCGGGGCCGAGGAGGCGGTGAGCATCTCGGAGCTGGCGAGCACGGTGGCGGAGTCGCTGGCTCCACGCGTCGATGTGCGGGTGATGGGAACTCCAGTTGCAGGAGCAAGGCCGGCGCGCTATGTGCCCTCGACGGCGCGGGCGCGTACGGAGCTGAGTCTGCGCTGCGAGGTTCCCCTGCAAGATGCCATCGTGCGCACGCAGGCGTGGTATGCAGAACAAGGAGTGGCGAAGGTAGCGTCGTGATGAAGCTGTCCGATTACGTGGTCCGAACCCTTGCCGACTGGGGCGTCCGTCACATCTTTCTGGTGACGGGCGGCGGAGCCATGCACCTCAATGACAGCATCGGCAGGGAGCCGCGCATTCGCTACATCTGCAATCACCACGAACAGGCATCCGCCATGGCGGCTGAGGGCTACGCGCGCATCACGGGAACGCCGGGCGTCATCAACGTCACCACCGGGCCGGGCGGCATCAACGCGCTTAACGGGATCTTCGGTGCGTGGACGGATTCGATCCCCATGCTGGTGCTATCGGGGCAGGTGAAGCGCGAGACCTGCATGGCGACGGCCAGCGCGCGCGAGCTGCGGCAACTGGGAGACCAGGAGGCCGACATCATCTCCATGGTGCGCGGCATCACCAAGTACGCAGCGCTGGTGGCCGACCCCGCCTCCATTCGTTATCATCTGGAGCGCGCCTGGGGCCTGGCACAATCGGGCCGCCCCGGCCCCTGCTGGCTCGACATTCCCATTGACGTGCAGTCCGCCAACATCGAGCCGGATAAGCTGGCTGCCTACGACCCGGCGGAGGATGCCACTACCTTTGCGCCGGAGCCGGTGGAACAGCAGTGTCACGAGGTGCTGCAGCGCATTGGCAGGGCCGAACGCCCCGTGATTCTGGCTGGTACCGGCGCGCGTCTCGCGAATGCGCTGCCGGAATTTGAGCAATTGATCCGCAAGCTGCGGATCCCGGTCGCCACCGCTTGGACGCACGACCTCATCTGCAGCGATGACGAACTCTTCTGCGGGCGTCCGGGAACGATCGGCGAACGCGCAGGCAACTTCACGGTGCAAAACGCCGACCTCGTACTGGTGCTCGGCTCGCGGTTGAACATCCGCCAGGTGAGTTACAACTGGAAAGCGTTCGCCCCCCATGCGTTCAAGATTCAGGTGGATGTGGACGCTGCCGAGTTGAACAAACCGCTGGTCAAGCCGGACCTTGGTATTCACTGCGACCTCAAGCAGTTTCTTGCAGCGATGTTGCGCGCAGTTGAGGAGGAACACTACGCGCCGCGCCACACCGAATGGCTGGCTTGGTGCCGGGAGCGCGTGGCTCGCTATCCCGTGGTGCAGGAACGGCAGCGGATCCCCGGCCCGCCGCTGAATCCCTATCACTTCATGGAGATGCTCTCCGGCATTCTCACGGAAGGTGATGCCGTGGTGTGCGGCAACGCTAGCGCGTGCATCCTGTCCTACCAGGTGCTAAAGATTCGCAAAGGCCAGCGGTTGATCTCGAACTCCGGTTCGGCCTCGATGGGCTATGATCTGCCGGCCGCCATCGGCGTGGCGGTGGCTCGCGGCGGTGCGCGCGTCATCTGCCTGGCGGGCGACGGCAGCTTGCAACTCAACATCCAGGAGCTGCAGACAGTGGCGCACCACCAACTTCCGGTGAAGATCATTGTGCTGAACAACGGCGGCTATCTCTCCATCCGCAGCACGCAGGCCAATTTCTTCGGCCGCCTGATGGGCGAAAGCCCCAAGAGCGGCGTCTCGTTCCCGGACTTCGTCAAAGTCGCCGGTGCCTACGGCATTCCCGGCGTGCGTGTGGATCGTGCCGCGGAGATGGAGAAGCTGCGAGCCGCGCTGGATGCCCCCGGGCCCGCGCTGGTTGAGGTGATGCTCAATCCCTCGCAGGAGTTCGAGCCGCGCACGCGTTCCAAATCCATGCCGGATGGAACGATCGTCTCGCCGCCGCTGGAGGACATGTATCCGTTCCTTTCGCCGGAGGAGCTGGCGGAAAACACGCTGGTAAAGAGCAAGGTTTAGTTTCGGGCGCGACGAGCGCCGCAGTGTTGTGGAAGGCTGGATTCGAACATGACCGGTGCCGATGTATTCAACGAGCTGTTCGTCCTCGAGCTGGCGAACAACCATCTAGGCAGCGTGGAGCGCGGGCTTAAGATCATCACCGCCTTCGGGCAGGTGGTGCGCTTCAACAACGTGCGCGCCGCCATCAAGCTGCAGATCCGCGACGTGGACAACTTCGTTCATCGCGACTTCCGCGACCGTAGCGACATCCGCTACATCAAGAAGACGCTCGAAACCAGGCTCTCGCTGGAAGACTACGCGAAGCTGGTGAAGGGCATCCGCCAGGCCAATTGCATGACCATGGCGACGCCCTTCGATGAACACTCGGTAGACCTGTGCTGCAAGCTGGGTATCCAGATCATCAAGATCGCCAGCTCCGATCTGAATGACTGGATGCTGATCGAGAAGATTGCGAGGGCCAACAAGCCGGTCATTGTCTCCACCGGTGGCTCATCGCTCAAGGACATAGATGACCTGGTGCGATTCTTCGCCAACCGCCATATCCCGCTGGCCATCAATCACTGCGTCTCGCTCTATCCCTCGGAGGACAACGAGCTGGAGATGAACCAGATTGACTTCCTGCGCGAGCGCTACCCGGAGCACGTGATCGGTTTCTCGACGCACGAATACCGCGACTGGACGAGCTCCATGCTAATCGCTTACGCCAAGGGCGCGCGCACCTTCGAGCGCCACGTGGACGTTGATTCCGACGGCGTGAAGGTTTCACCCTATTGCTCGCTGCCGCACCAGGTGGATGAATGGTTCCGGGCCTTCCAGAAGGCCAAGCAGATGTGCGGCGCGCCGGGCTCGCAGCGGCGTCTTGTGCCGCATCGTGAGACCGAGTACCTGGACGCGCTGGTGCGCGGCGTCTATGCCAGGCGCGAACTTCCCGAAGGGCACGTCCTCGCGGACGCTGATGTCTATCTCGCAATCCCCCTGCAGAAGGGCCAGATCTCCTGCCGGGAGCTGATGCGCGGAGAGGTGCTGCTGAAGTCGGTGAAGGAGCACGATGCGATCATGATTGACGCGATTGACAGTCCGTACTCGAGCATTGAGTCGCTTCGGGCCACCATCTACGCCCGGGGAATCGACCCGGAGGAGCCGGAGAAGAAGCCGGAGAGCAAAGGCAAGGCCAGCGGAAAGTGAAGAGGGACGCGTGCAGCCGAAGACGATCAGCATTCTGACGCCGTGCTTTAACGAGGAAGAGAACGTGGTGGAGCTTTACGACCGCGTGCGCGCCGTCATGGCCGGGCTGGGCTACCGCTACGAGCACCTCTTTATTGACAATGCATCCACGGACAACACCTTCGGATTGCTCAAGGCCATCGCCGCGCGCGACCACAACGTCAAGGTCATCCGCAACGCGCGCAACTTCGGGCACATCCGCTCGCCGCACCATGCGCTCTTCCAGACGAACGGTGATTGCGTCGTCGGGATGGCCAGCGACCTGCAGGACCCGCCGGAGATCATCCCGGAGTTCGTAAGCAAATGGGAGGAAGGCTACCCCGTCGTCATCGGCATCAAGACCAGCAGTGACGAGTACTCGCTGATGTATCTGCTGCGCAAGAAGTATTACGAGATGGTGCAGCGGCTCTCCGGCGTGGAGACCTACGAGAACTTCACCGGCTTCGGGCTCTACGACCGCAAGGTGGTCGAGGTGCTGCGCAGCTTCAACGACCCCTATCCGTACTTCCGCGGCATGATCGCTGAGATCGGCTTCCGCCATGCCGAGATTCCGTTCCACCAGCCGCGGCGCGCGCACGGCATCACCAAGAACAACCTCTACACGCTGTATGACATGGCGATGCTCGGCATCACCAGCCTCTCCAAGGTGCCTCTGCGGCTGGTGACCTTCACCGGCTTCCTGGGCGCGGTGGTCTCCGTGCTGATGGGGCTGGGGTATCTCGTCTACAAGCTCGTTTTCTGGAGCCGCTTTTCGCTGGGCGTCGCTCCGCTGGTGATCGGCGGCTTCTTCTTGGGGTGCGTGCAACTGATCTCGCTCGGAATCATCGGCGAATACATCGGACAGGTGCACACCATCGTGCAGAACCGCCCGCTGGTCATCGAGGATGAGCGTGTGAACTTTGAGTACGGCTGCGGCGAGCCGATGAAAGACCCGATGCGCGAAGCCGCGCAGCGGTCCCGAACGGAGTGATCTTGGCGGAAACCACGAACCCAGGCCCAGCAAAGAGCGAACATCTCGGAGAACGCCCCGTTGTCATCCTCGGAGCCGGGAACCTGGGCCGGCGGGTTACACAAGCCTTGCGCCACGCGGGCATCACGCCACTGGCGTTCTGTGACAACAACCGGCAGCTCTGGGGCGGCAGCGTCGCAGAACTGCCTGTGCTTTCACCTGCTGATGCAGCGCAGCGCTTCCCTGACGCCCTGTTCCTCGTTGCCATCTGGCACCCGACTCTTTGCGAGGGCCTGCGTCATCACATCGCCTCGCTTCGCGCTCTTGGCTGCAAGCACATTGACACCTTCATCTCCGTGCTGCGGCAGTTCCCGAAACACATGCCGCCGAACCTCTTTTGGGAGGATCCGCAGAAGCTTGCGGCGCACCGCGAGGCCGCCGCGACTGCGCGCGCATTGCTGGATGAGGAAGGCAAGGCTGAGTTTGACCGGCAGTGGAGATTCCGGCTCGAGGGCGACCCGTATTGCCTGGCCGAGCCCGATCCGACGCCGCAGTATTTTCCGCCGCAGCTCGTCCGACTCTCGGGCTCGGAGTGTTTCGTGGATTGCGGCGCCTACGACGGAGACACGCTTCGGGTCTTTCTGGAGCACACCGGCGGAAGCTTCGCCCGCTATATCGGACTGGAACCGGAGCCTTCCATTTTCGCGCGTCTAAAGGAAGCGGCATCGAGGATGAACGGCCATGCTGAACGCATCGCGGTATACCCGTACGCCGTCGGCGCGAAGCGGGAGACTCTCTCCTTCTCGGCGGCGGGGGAGGGCTCGAGCGTTTCGGCCAACGGCGAATTGATCGTCGAGAGCGTGGCGCTTGACGAGCTGCTAGCCGCGGAGCGACCGACATTCATCAAGATGGACATTGAAGGCTACGAGCTGGAAGCGCTGGCCGGCGCGCGCCATACAATCCAGCGCTGCCGTCCGAAGCTGGCGGTCTGCGTCTATCACCGCCCCGACCACCTCTGGTGCGTGCCGCTTGCCATGCACGAGCTGCTGCCCAACTCGCGCATGACCTTGAGAAGCCACATGCAGGATGGTTTTGACACGGTCTGCTACTGCCTGCCGGAATAGCCGTGCATCACTTCTCGACCTCGCTTTGGCTTGCGCGGAACGAGAAGTGCTTGTGGCCGAAGAAGCTGACGAACACAGTGAAAGCCGTCAGCACGGCACCCGCGATGTAAGGCGCCTGGCGCTGCAGACCGAACTGGTGGCGAAGAACGTAAACGAGCACCGGTAGAAGCGCGAGTCCCACCAGGATGTTGCTGCCGTATACGCCCACGCAGCGCGCCCACTCGCGCAGGTAGTTGCCCTTGGTCTTGAAGACGAACCATTTGTAGCCCAGGTAGGCCACCGTGATGTTCAGCAGGCTGGAGAGCACGCTGGCCGGCAGGTAACTGTGCGGCACCACGCGGTCGAGCGCGGCAGTGAATGCGGCAAAGGTGGCGTAGCCGAAGCCGGTGTTCCACACGCCCACCAGCAGGTAGCGCGCGAACTGCCCGGGCGGAATGTGCCGGGTGAGCTGCGAGAACCAGCCGGGCTGCGGAGTGACGGTTGCGTCAGGCATTGAACGTCCGGTCGGGAAGAAATCGCCGTGCCCTTATTGTAGCGAAGCGACGGCAATCGACTGTACTCCGCGGGCGGAGTGAGGTACTCTATCGCATCTCCCCGCCAGTGAATGGACATGATTAGCGAGGTTCGGGACTTCTTCGAGAATCATCCTCGCGCCGAGTGGTTGATCCCGGCGGTTCTCTGCCTCATCTTCATGGCACAGTTGCTGCTGAGCGTGCGGCAGCTCTCGCAGACCGCCGATGAGGCGACACATCTCTACGCGGGTTATCGCTACCTGAAATGCGGCGATGAGACATTCAGCGGCGAGCATCCGCCACTGGCGCGGCTGGTGGCTGTGCTTCCGCTGCTCCCCAGGCACCCGCCGGTGAATTGCACTCCGGTTTGGCCGGACGCTGTTAAGCAGGCGACAGCAGCCCAGGCCTGGTTCTACTCGCAGGATTGGCGGGCGGTTCTGTTCCAGTCGCGCATGGCGGTATCGGTATTTGCACTCGGCCTCTGCATTCTTGTCTGGGTCATGGCGCGCCGGATGTTCGGCTTGGGCACGGCAGTGCTGGCGACGTTGCTCCTGGTCTTTGAACCCAACATCCTGGCCAACGGGGCACTGGTCATGACGGACACGGTGGTGACCGCCTTGCTTCCGCTTGCTGTGTTCAGCTTCTACCTCTGGTGCTGCCGACACTCGCGATGGCTGGTTCTGTTCTCTGGCATAGCCCTCGGCCTTACGCTGCTGGCGAAGCACTCCGGTCTGATTGCAGTCCCCAGTTTGGTGATACTCGCGATTGTCGACCCCAGCCTTCGAAACCCGGCCATCAGACGGGGCGGGAAGGAGATTTTCCGCAATCTCGTGGCCGTGGGCATCATGTGTGCGGTCGCCGTGCCTGTCATCTGGACGGGATACGGCTGGCATTACGACCTGACTCCCGCGCGGGAACCGGCCGCCACCCACGTACTCCTTTTCGTGGAGAAGACGCATCTCCTGCCCCTGGCTTATGTGGAGGGGATCGCAGCCCTAAAACAGATTCCTGCCTCATCGGCGCCGGTCTTCATTCTCGGCAAGGTCTATCCGTCCGGCCAGTGGTTCTTCTATCCGTTGAATCTCCTGATCCGGTGCACGGTCGCCACTCTTGCGGCTCTTCTGCTCGCCTGCGGCGGCATCGTGCTGGGCTTCAAGCTGCGGTCCCGCGAGTATCTCTTCCTGCTGATTCCAGCCGCCATCTTCATCGCCTTGTGCATACGCTCCACCGTCAGCGGCGGCATCCGATACGTGCTGCCTGTGCTGCCGTTCCTGTTGATCGCCGGTGCCGCCGGCATTCTTGAGCTCGCGAAACGTGTGCAGTGGATGAAGTACGTCGTGCCCGGGCTCCTCATCCTTCATGCCGCTAGCTCGCTCCGGGCTTTTCCGAACTACCTCTCTTATGCCAATGAGCTCTGGGGTGGGCCGACGAAAACCTACCAATACCTGCCCTGGATTGATGCCGGGCAATCCTATTGGCAGGTGCGGCAGTACACCGAATCACACACTTCCGAGGACTGCTGGGTGCTGACGAAGTGGCAATGGGACCCGGAGATCTACGTTCCACGCTGCAAGGCATTTTCCTACTGGAAGGGGAAGCCGATTTCGCCCTCGATGCGCGGCACTGTCTTTGTGAGCAGCAGCCTGCTCACCACCACGAACCCTGCCGAGGTCCTCGGAGCGGAGTCGTTTCGGGGTATCACCCCCACGGACACCATCGGCGGCAGCGCCATGCTGGTCTACAAAGGCGACTTTGACACAAGAGGGGCGGCGAGCATGGGCGCGATCGGGGGTGTGGAGATCGCAATCTCAAGCAGACATCTGGCCGAAGCGCTTGAGCTGAGCGACTACTCGATCCAGATGTCGCCCCGTCATTTCTTCCCGCACTACTGCCGCTCCGTTGTGCTCTCCAAGCTGGGGCGGCGTGACGCGGCTTTGCAGGAACTCGAGGTGGCCCGATCACTCCTCGCCGGCGACCCGCTCCGCACGCTTGAGCTGCGCCTCGCTGGCGAAGTGCAGCGCGGTTTGGACCGTACGTCGCGAATCCCGCGATAGAGGACCGCGCAGCAGGAACTTCGCGCACGGCGCCCTGAGACTTTCCGTCGCCGTTTGGTTACACTAATTCGCTGGAAAGCACACGCATGGGCGCTGACGTTCTCAAGCAGATGTTCGAGCGGCACTTCCGCGCGCCCGCCACGCGCGTGGAGCAGCTGCAAGGGCAGCTCGGCGGCTCCGGCCGGACCATCATTCGGCTGGCTGCGGAGGGCCGGAGCGCCATCGGCATTCTGCACGCCGTCCGCGAAGAGAACACCGCCTTCCTCGCTTTCTCGCGGCACTTTCGCCGCGCCGGGCTGCCCGTGCCGGAGATCTATGCCGAAGACCTGGAACGCGGCGCCTATCTCGAAGAAGATCTTGGCAACACCACGCTCTTCGAATTCCTCTCTGAGAACCGCGACGGCGCGAACATCGCACCCGGCGTGGTGGATGCCTACCGCAAGGTGGTCGCCATCCTGCCGCGCTTTCAGCTGGAGGCCGGCCGGGATCTGAACTACCGGCTCTGCTATCCGCGCTCGAGCTTTGACCGGCAGTCCATCGCCTGGGACCTGAACTACTTCAAGTACTACTTTCTCCGCCTGGCCGGTGTGGCCTTCAACGAGCAGGCGCTGGAGAGCGACTTCAGCCGGTTGACAAAGCTCCTGCTGAGCGCCCCGCGCGACTACTTCCTCTATCGCGACTTCCAGTCGCGCAACGTGATGCTGCGCAACGACGATCCGTGGTTCCTCGATTACCAGGGCGGGCGCCGCGGCGCGTTGCAGTACGACATCGCCTCACTGCTCTATGACGCCAAGGCCGACCTGCCGCCCGAACTGCGCGAACAACTACTGGAGTGCTACCTGGAAGCGCTCGCCAGCCACTGCGACGTCAAGCGCGAGGATTTCCTCCGCTACTACTACGCCTACGTTTACGTGCGCATCATGCAGGCGCTGGGAGCGTACGGTTTCCGCGGCTTCTACGAACGCAAGGCGCACTTCCTGCAGAGTGTGCCCTACGCGCTGAAGAACCTGCGTTGGCTGCTGCACAACGCCGAGCTGCCGGTGTCGCTGCCCGCGCTGATGGAAGCCTTCCGCGCTATGATCGGCTCGGAGCAGCTGCAGAAGCTGTCGTCGGAGGGCGAGAAGCTGCTGGTGCGCGTCTACAGCTTCTCCTTCCACCGCGGACTGCCGCGCGACGAGACCGGGCACGGCGGCGGCTTCGTCTTCGACGTGCGTAGCCTGCCTAACCCCGGCCGCGACGAGCGGTTCCGTGCGCTCACCGGCCGCGATGCGCCAATCATCGAGTTTCTCGACCGGCAGGAGAGCGTGCAGAAGTACTTCGCAGGCGCCTGCGCGCTGGTGGAGGCGAGTGTGGCCGACTATCAGCGGCGCGGCTTCAAGAACCTGATGGTCTCCTTCGGTTGTACCGGCGGCCAGCACCGCTCGGTATACCTTGCGGAGCAGCTTGCCAGCCGCTTGCGCGAGCACGGCCTGGACGTTCGGCTGCGGCACATCGAGCTGGAAAAGGCAGAGCAATGAAGGCGATGGTGCTTGCCGCCGGCCTGGGCACGCGACTGCGTCCCCTGACCGATCGCCGTCCCAAGGCGCTGGTGGAAGTCGCGGGGCACACCCTACTGGAGATCACCCTGGTCCGCCTGCGCAGCTTCGGTGTGCGCGAGGTCATCATCAACGTGCATCACTTCGCGGAGATGATCGCCGACTACCTGCGCGCGCGCGGCGACTTCGGCATGAAGATCGAGCTCTCGCATGAGGACGACCTGCTGCTGGACACCGGCGGCGGGCTGAAGAAGGCAGCGCACTTCTTTCTCGATACCCCGGACGAGCCCTTCCTTCTGCACAACGTGGACGTCATCAGCACCATTGACCTGGGCTGCATGGTGCAGGCGCACCGTGAAAGCCGCGCGCTGGCGACGCTGGCGGTGCAGCGGCGCGAGACCGCACGTTACCTGCTCTTCGATGAGCGGCACGAACTCTGCGGGCGCCGCGCTGGAACTGACGGCCCCGTTGAGATGGCCCGCACGGCGGAGCAGACCGAGGCACTGGCCTTTGCCGGCATTCACGTCATCTCACCGCGGCTGCTCACGCAGATGACCGAGGAGGGCGCATTCTCCATCATTGATACCTACCTGCGGCTGGCTTCCGCGGGCGAGCGCATCGTGGCCTTCCGCGCCGACAAATACTACTGGCGTGACGTGGGGCGGCTGGAGAGCCTGCAGCAGGCCGCGCAGGATGCGAGGCGTAGTCCTGCGTTGTTTGACATTGACTTCCGATAAGCCTAGGCTCGGAACAGAGTGAGCATTTCTTCTCCTCGTTCAGACCTTCTGAGCTAAGTCAGTCCCTCTGAAGTTCCCTCCCTTAGCCCCCGTGATCGAACGAGGAGAATCAGAATGTCTGCTTGCATCCTCTCCGTACGCCTGAAGCCAAATTCTCTTGGCCAGTGCAGCGAGACCCTGAACGAAGACTGTCTACCGGCGGCACGACATGGGAACTGATCACTGTACTTGTGGACACGAAAGAAGAGACCACCGCACAACGCTCGGAGCGAGGAAACAGGGCGCCTGTAAGGTCTGCCTGTGCGACCAATACGAGAAGCTCAAGGCGGTTTCCGTAGACACGGATGACCAAGTGCATGCCACGCTAGTCACTTCTAGCCAGTAGAACTCTCCTGGCAAATCACTTCGCCGTCAGCACCGTGTCAAACGGATCCACCACCAGCTTGCGCGTGCCGGCGGGCACGGCGAGGCGCAGTTGCGTGCGGCTGCC
>Ga0209777_10001469_pt1 | contig 33878 bp, 25 predicted proteins | sample FrelakmetHBP12HB_FD_187147 | JGI IMG/M metagenome (GOLD analysis project Ga0209777, IMG submission 187147) | Freshwater lake sediment microbial communities from the University of Notre Dame, USA, for methane emissions studies -HBP12 HB (SPAdes)... | ecosystem: Environmental > Aquatic >... | reverse complement strand
GAGGATAAGGGTCCCGAGGGCAGAGAGGATAAGGGCGCAATCACCTATACAGGCCCTGTCCAGTTCAAGATGGGCAGATCTCTTCATAAAGTGATCATAAAGCACATGAGGGGTACTGGAGCCTTCGCTTCAGATCCCAAGTCTACTCATAAGACTTTCCGTGAAGAGGATTTTCTGCCATACTCCCTCATACAATTTTATGGCATCATAAATGAGAACGCTGCTAAGCTCACTGGTCTAACAGAAGGTGATGTACAGCTCTTGCTCGATGGAATATGGAATGGAACCAAGGGCCTGATCACCCGAACTAAGGTTGGCCAGGTGCCAAGACTCCTGCTAAAAGTAAATTATAGCAGAGAGAATTATCATATTGGGGACCTGGATAAGATGATGAAGCTGGTGACAAAGATGCCTCATGTAAACATCCGAGACCCCATCGATTTCCAGATAGACATATCCGAGCTGGTCAGAAAGCTCACCTCCGAGAAGGAAACTATAGAAGGTATCGACATCTGTGTCGATGGCCGAATAAGGTTCTGCGCAGATGGGGCTGACTTCCCTATGAGCAAGCTAGCTGATGCCACAGGCATAAAAGTAACACAGATAGCTCTTTAGAGGGGCAAATGCTAGAAAAGGTATTAGCATTCGATATCTGGGGGGATTACGCCCATTTCAGGAAGATCTACACCACAAGCTCTCCCCTCACCTATTCTTTTCCTCCGCGAACGGCTCTTTCAGGGTTAATAGGGGCCATCGTAGGATTCGATAAAGAGGATTACTTTAGGCATTTCCTCCTGAAGGATGCAAAGATCGGCTGCAAGATCATCGATCCCATTAAGAAGGTGAGGATAGGAGAGAACCTGATTAATACCAAACTCGCTGTGAAAATGCACCTGATCAAGAATAGGAATCAAGTCCGGATCGAGTTCGTTAAAGATCCAAGATACAGAATATATTTCTCTCACTCGGATGAGGCGCTTTACGATAACTTGAGGTCGCTCTTGATCAATCATCAGTCGATCTATACGCCATGCCTTGGCCTGAGCCAACTCATCAGCAACTTCCAATTCGTGGGAGAGTTCGGGCTAAAAAGGTTAGGCGAAGGGCTTCAGACCATAGATAGCGTTGTGCCTGGCAAGTGCATCATCAGCCCTGAGATCGAAGAAGGAAAGGAATACTTCTCAGAGCTTTTGCCCAACGAGATGAATGAGGGCAGAATTGTAACCAACTACAACGAAATCCTCTTCGAGAGAAATGGAAAGGAGATCAAAGCCGAGGCACGGGACCTATGGGAGATCGATAATGGAAAACGAATCGCCTTCCTTTAGCCTTCTATCCCACCCGGATAAGCTCCTGATAGACCACCTCAGGAACGTAGGGAAAGTAGCCAGCAAGATCGTTGCAGACAAAATGCTGAATATAGCCGAGGCTGACCTATTAAGGGATATTGCTTACATAATCGGCGTCACTCATGACTTCGGCAAGGCCACCAAATTCTTCCAGAAATATATCATAGAGAAGGATGAGAAGAGGAGAAGGTCTCTTAAGGCCATGGAGACCACCCATCATGGTCTGCTATCTGCCCTCTTTACTTATTCAGTGGTCAAGGATTATCTGAGACAGGCTAGGGTAAAAGGAAGCTTGGCAGAGTACTTGCCCGTCATATCTTTCATGATAGTCAAGAGACATCATGGGAACCTCTCGAACGCCACGGATGAAACGAGTGATGTCAATCCAGCAAACGAGGACGTACTTGAGACGGTAGGGGCGCAGATAGATACCTTAGATAGGACTGAGTTAGAGATGATTCTTTCAACGCTCCTATCAGAGGGTAATATCAAACTAAAGATCGATATTGATAATACTATAAATTATATCCTGCATGACATAACGAGAGATATAGGCAGAAAAGAACGGCTAATGCTATTACAATTAAGTGACAAAGAGGATATTTATCCATATTTTATAAATCAATTTCTATATTCGGTCCTCATTGATGCCGACAAGACAGATGCCGGTCTTGATGGTATCAGCCTTGAGCGCTTGGATTTAGCAGGTGACCTAGTTGATATATATAGAGTCGCCAAGCATTTCACAGGTAACCTGGCTAACATCAACAGCCTCCGGAATCAGATTTATGAAGAGGCTATGAGTAGAATCGAATGTTGGGACCTAGATCAGAAGATTATCTCCTTGAACGTTCCCACAGGTACAGGCAAGACCCTAACTGCTCTTTCCATATCCTTGAAACTGAGAGAGCGATTGAAGAAGAAAAGAAATTTTAGTCCAAGAATAATCTATGCATTGCCTTTCCTATCCATAATAGATCAAAATTATGGCGTCTTCGATAGCGTCATATTTCCCAAAGAAGATATTGAATCCGAGACGTCCAAACCTTCTGATAACCCCTGCGATGATTCCGAGGGTGCAACAAAATCCAAAGGAGACCATAAAGATTCAAGGCTCCTGCTCAAGCACCATCACCTAGCAGATGTGAGCTATGAGACCGATAATGAAGAGTACGAGTCTGACAAAAGCCTTCTCCTCCTGGAGGGCTGGAACTCAGAGATAATAGTAACCACCTTCTGGCAGCTCTTCAATACACTATTCTCCAATAGAAATAAGCAGCTTCGTAAGTTCAATAAGCTTGCAAATGCCATAATCATCCTGGATGAGGTTCAAGCGGTCCCTCACCGATATTGGCAGTTGATCCATGATGCATTTAAGCTGCTATGCGATAAGTTCAATAGCTATGTCATTTTGATCACTGCCACCCAGCCGCTCATCTTCGAGGAGGGAACGGGTGAGATTCAGGAGATAGCTGAGCGGAAAGAGGAGTACTTCCGGAGCTTGGATAGGATCGACCTCATGCCCATGATCGAAAAGGCCCTTACCCTGGAGGAATTCAAGGTCATACTGAAAAAAGACCTGGAGGAATGGGAGGATAAGGATTTTCTGATCGTTCTGAACACCATAAACTCATCCAAGAACATTTATGATTATATCTCTGGTCTAAATTTAGAGAACACAAAGATGTGCTATCTATCCACCAGTGTTGTGCCAAAAGAGAGGTTAAAACGGATAAATCAGATCAAAGAGACTAAGGGTTCTGGGGGGCCAAGAAAGGTAATCGTCAGCACCCAGCTTATCGAAGCAGGTGTTGATATCGATGCGGATAGAGTTTACAGGGATTTTGCCCCCATGGACTCTATCAACCAGGTGGCAGGCAGGTGCAATAGAGGCTCATCCAAGAAAGAGAAGGGATTAGTTTCGATATTTATTTTAAGAGATGATAGAAAAGAATTTTATAAATATATCTACGATCCATTCTTGATAGATAAAACCCTGGAAATACTAAGGCAAAAGCAAGGACCGATCAAAGAATCCGAGTTCTTGGAGCTTAATAACATGTATTTCAAGGCCGTAAAGCGAGGCATGGGCGAGAAGGATTCAAAGGAAAGTCTGGACTGCATCACAGGATTGGCGTTCAAGGATCTAAGCAAGAAGTTTAAGCTCATTGAGGACGACTTCCCAACGGTAAATGTATTCGTGGAGCTGGATGAGACCGCTGAGAAGATATGGAAGCAATACCAGGATCTTCGGCATGAGAAGAATAACCTAGAAAGGACGAAAAGATATCTGAAGATTAAGAAATGTTTCAGCGATTATTTGATATCCGTTCCTAAAAAGTTTGCAGGTCCATTGGTGATGGACGACTCCAATATTGGCCATATCTCAAGAGATGAGCTGTCCAACTACTACGATTTGGAAACGGGCTTCATGCGAGCGGGAGCTGGAACGGGCTCCATGATCACTTAAGTTGGGAGCTTTGCGACATAATCCCTAAAATCCTCCGCCTCACCCCGCGCTCGCACGCGTCCATACGCGGGGAGCCCGCAAAGCCGCAAGATCAAAGACAGTATCAAATATCAATACAGGATAGGAGACTACTATGATGAAGACATTGCGCTATAAAATTATGCTCCGAAAAGAGGAAGATGGAACTTACACGGTGATTGTGCCTTCACTACCAGGTTGCCTGACCTTCGGGCGAACAGTTGAAGAGGCATTAGCGATGGCAAAAGAGGCCATTGAAGGCTTTATAGCCTGCATGATCGCCCGTGGCGAAGAAGTGCCGGTAGAATCCGATGATTCGATGATATGCACGGTTGCAGTCGAGGCTAATGCTTAAATTTTTAAGCAACTTGAATGCATGTTCCTGATTGGCATGGCTAAACTACCCTGCATCCCGCCGGAAAAGCTGGCTAGTATACTTGAGAAATGCGGTTTTGAGCTGGAGAGAATCAGCGGCAGCCATCATTTTTACCACAACCCTGAAACAAAAAAGTCAACGGTGGTTCCTTTTCATGGTTATGATGTTCCCAAAGGGTTGTTGAATGAGATTCTAAAAGAGGCGAGGATTAGTCGTGAAGAGTTCTTCGATAAGAAAGGATAGCTATGATTCTCAAAATCCTCCGCCTCACCCTGCACTCGGACGCGCCCATGCACGGGGACGCATCGAAGCTACGCGGCTTCTTTGCCACCAGCTTCAATGAGCATGCACTGCTACATCAGCATGTCACAGACAAGCTGATCTACAAATATCCTCTCATCCAGTACAAGATGCTGGAGGGCAGTCCCCTGGTTCTGGGCATCAACGAGGGGGCAGATGTCCTGAAAGAGATCTATGATAAATTCGATGAGATAAAATTGGGAGAGAGCAAGTACCGCATCATGGAGCGCGGCATTACCCTGAAGAGTGAGGAGTTTGGCTGCTCGGAAGATATCCACAGCTACAGTTTTGCCTCCCCCTGGTTGGCTCTGAGCCAGGACAACTACCCCAAATACATAAATGCCAACCGAGAGGAAAAAAGGGATCTGCTGAGAAGAATAATGGTAGGCAACCTCCTCTCCGCCTCCAAGGGGCTGGGCTACGTGGCTAAAGAGCACATTCGGCTGGAGGTGGGCCGGATGCAGGATGAGATCTGCCTGCTGAAGGGGACGAAGGTGACGGGGATACGAGGAGAGTTCACCACCACCTTTGCCATCCCGGATTTCCTGGGACTGGGCAAGTCCGTCTCCAGAGGTTACGGGGCGGTTGTTGGACTGAAGCTTCCGGAAAACAAAGGTTAAGACTTTGTCTCTTCAACAATATCGCCCTTCATTTGTACCTGACTTTCACATCCTCGATTGAATAGACATCAGGTTCATCCTCAATAAGTTTAGCTATTGTATGCGCCGAGAGCTTAGTGAAGGCCTCCTCTTCATCCATTCTCTCATCTGCAAAGGGGACTTTGCGCCTGGAGTATTTCTCCGAATTTGAACTCTCGCACATTGAGCATGTCTTATGGACGCCTATTCATAAAAACCTATTTCTACTAGATGGGATATTTAGACATGGGAAATCAGTTTGCAAAGGTTACAGCGCAACTACAAAACGGAAATTGAGCTGCGTCATCTGCTTTTTGGCCAGGAGGCCTATTTTCGGGCCCACCTGCCGGAATGAATTTATAAGCCATCTAATAAATACCACTCATGCTTTGAGGAGGGTGAGAAAAGGCCGGTTTGACACTGAGAAACAAGGAAAAGGACGAAAAAAAGCCGCTCTCCGAGGGCGAGTTCCACAAAAACAAGGATTGAAACGAGCAAACGCGCCGTTTAAATCGCCCATTCCATGAACTCCGAGGGCGAGTTCCACAAAAACAAGGATTGAAACCAAGATGGCCTGTCACCACAAGAGCAAAGCAAACCTCCGAGGGCGAGTTCCACAAAAACAAGGATTGAAACACGCCCTGGCTGGCGAACACAAGACCCTCAATGAACTCCGAGGGCGAGTTCCACAAAAACAAGGATTGAAACTATATAGACGGTCTTTGTGACCGGCCTACTGGCGGCGCTCCGAGGGCGAGTTCCACAAAAACAAGGATTGAAACCTAGGTCCACCAATATTAATCCCGGTCGCGATCTCCCTCCGAGGGCGAGTTCCACAAAAACAAGGATTGAAACTCATCATGACGCCGAGATTGTAGATAGCACCTTGCGCTCCGAGGGCGAGTTCCACAAAAACAAGGATTGAAACCCGTCAATGACGGTCTATGGCATTGGATCGCAGCTCTCCGAGGGCGAGTTCCACAAAAACAAGGATTGAAACGAAATTATGCCCCGCTCTACCGCACTTTCGTTTACCTCCGAGGGCGAGTTCCACAAAAACAAGGATTGAAACAAAGAGCAACTCATGGGATGTACCGCCAAGCAGTCGGCTCCGAGGGCGAGTTCCACAAAAACAAGGATTGAAACCCGAATAGCGTGCTCGATGCATGGGGGAAGTTGGGCGCTCCGAGGGCGAGTTCCACAAAAACAAGGATTGAAACATGTTCAGGCAGGCCTTAACAGCAACGGATCTGTAACCTCCGAGGGCGAGTTCCACAAAAACAAGGATTGAAACCAATAATTGTTCACTTGGTGGAGGATGGTAATGTACTCCGAGGGCGAGTTCCACAAAAACAAGGATTGAAACTTCTATCTATGATTACGACTTTTCTGAGATCGTCTATAAGCTCCGAGGGCGAGTTCCACAAAAACAAGGATTGAAACTCTATGCGATACGGATGTCATGGTGCAATCGGCGCCACCTCCGAGGGCGAGTTCCACAAAAACAAGGATTGAAACTAGGAATAGAAATTGATGCCGCATACTGTGACATAGCCTCCGAGGGCGAGTTCCACAAAAACAAGGATTGAAACAATGGCCTATCGCATCAGATGTAACTCTTCCGGCACTCCGAGGGCGAGTTCCACAAAAACAAGGATTGAAACTAGTTTAGCTTATATTATCAGATATGCATAAGGTGATCTCCGAGGGCGAGTTCCACAAAAACAAGGATTGAAACCTTTCAGGCCATCATAGTCTGCGAATTGTTCTTTTATCCTCCGAGGGCGAGTTCCACAAAAACAAGGATTGAAACCTCATTGATCCTTCGCTGTGGATTCTTTTAGGTTATCCTCCGAGGGCGAGTTCCACAAAAACAAGGATTGAAACCAGAATTCGATCGAATGCAAGCGGGCTTCCATTATCTCCGAGGGCGAGTTCCACAAAAACAAGGATTGAAACTTGAATTTCAATTCACTCATGCTATCATCACTTCCTCCTCCGAGGGCGAGTTCCACAAAAACAAGGATTGAAACAGCATCAAGTCCAGATAGTTTCAAGGCATCATTGGAACTCCGAGGGCGAGTTCCACAAAAACAAGGATTGAAACCAAGATAGTTCCCTGGTTCGGATATTCTTTATTTTTGGCTCCGAGGGCGAGTTCCACAAAAACAAGGATTGAAACATTTTTGCATAGATCGCCTCTTCGTCTGCATCTATCCTCCGAGGGCGAGTTCCACAAAAACAAGGATTGAAACTCTGGTATATCGGGTGTCAACAATGAATAAAGTGTGCTCCGAGGGCGAGTTCCACAAAAACAAGGATTGAAACCCAAACACCTGCTGCCCCGGTTATCTTGGGATCGCACTCCGAGGGCGAGTTCCACAAAAACAAGGATTGAAACGATATCGGCTCGGTATCCTCTTCTCGCACCCGGGTTCTCCGAGGGCGAGTTCCACAAAAACAAGGATTGAAACCGGCGCAAAGGGGGATAAGGGGCAGCCATTTATAGCCTCCGAGGGCGAGTTCCACAAAAACAAGGATTGAAACTGATTACAATTATTATCACGGCTGCCAGAAAGCCGCCTCCGAGGGCGAGTTCCACAAAAACAAGGATTGAAACCCAGTGTCGATGATGATTACCTCATCGCCTATGGAACTCCGAGGGCGAGTTCCACAAAAACAAGGATTGAAACATCTTCTCAAAGAAGGTAGCAAATGCCTGCCCCGCCCTCCGAGGGCGAGTTCCACAAAAACAAGGATTGAAACTGGCGTATTCAAGGAGCGGAAAAGAGGGAAGAAACTCCGAGGGCGAGTTCCACAAAAACAAGGATTGAAACCCCGGTTGGCGTGATCTTCTGAGCAGAATAGGTCACCTCCGAGGGCGAGTTCCACAAAAACAAGGATTGAAACAAGGCGGGCAGGATCATGTCGCTCAGAGTAGCGGTGATCTCCGAGGGCGAGTTCCACAAAAACAAGGATTGAAACTCAAGGACCATATCAACAGCATCAACGTCTAAGATCAGCTCCGAGGGCGAGTTCCACAAAAACAAGGATTGAAACCACCCACAGTGGTATGCGGCCCAACAGTGACCCCTCTCCGAGGGCGAGTTCCACAAAAACAAGGATTGAAACTAGATAAGTTAGAAGCAATCTTTCACTCTCTGTAAATCTCCGAGGGCGAGTTCCACAAAAACAAGGATTGAAACATCAATGCTTTTTCTTTGAAATGCAACAGTTCGCAAACTCCGAGGGCGAGTTCCACAAAAACAAGGATTGAAACATCTTGTGCTTGATAAGCTCCAAGAGAATCTCGTGACTCCGAGGGCGAGTTCCACAAAAACAAGGATTGAAACTACTGAACATCTCGCTGAACGAATTCCGATTCTCGGCTCCGAGGGCGAGTTCCACAAAAACAAGGATTGAAACTATTTATAATTGGTATAGTTTTAAATTGGTGGACAGACTCCGAGGGCGAGTTCCACAAAAACAAGGATTGAAACCTTTGCCCGCGCGAAGTTCTAAAGCCTCGCGATCTGTCTCCGAGGGCGAGTTCCACAAAAACAAGGATTGAAACAGATGTTATAGTTTCATAATTATTTAATATACCAATCTCCGAGGGCGAGTTCCACAAAAACAAGGATTGAAACATCATTCCAATTTAAATATCCTTTAGTAGTCCATTCCTCCGAGGGCGAGTTCCACAAAAACAAGGATTGAAACATCCATATGAACACTCTCCTTAGGCAACCAAAATATACTCCGAGGGCGAGTTCCACAAAAACAAGGATTGAAACCAGCCAATGAAAAGGATGCCCTTGAATATGCACATACTCCGAGGGCGAGTTCCACAAAAACAAGGATTGAAACTCGGTTTGGCCGGATGTTTCAGGCAACAAGAGGGACTCCGAGGGCGAGTTCCACAAAAACAAGGATTGAAACGCACATGAGCCCAGGCAGGGGCTCACACGTGACGGATGGAAAACCACATATTGTTATCCGTTCACGTTAAGCCGGATATGGGCAGTGAAGGCCGACAAGTTTATGGGACGCTTGATCCCGTGATTGAAACAGGCCAAGATCCCCCCGAATACGGGACTGCGTCGTAGAACGCGTATGGGAAATTATCCCATCTCAGGGAAAGATCATCTGCCCATATCAGGCAGAGACGTGTATGAACAAACGAAGAGATAGAGTTTGCGGAGCAGATGTCCATAAAGATCTGATCGTTGCCACAATAACTGGCGATGATGTGCTGCCAATTCGAGAGAATTTTGGGACAACAAAAGCCGAGCTTAAGAGATTCCGGAACTGGCTGGTTGCCAACAAATGCGAACAAGTGGCATTTGAAGCTACTGGCGTCTATTGGATGCCGATTTATGATGCCCTGAGCAAAACCATTGATACAATTGTAGCCAATCCGTTGCAGATAAAAACCATTCCAAATGACAAATCCGACTCTAAAGACTCAAACCGAATCGCAACCCTTTGCTTGAATGGTCAAATCAAAAGGTCTCGCGTATTTACCGACGAGGATCGAGACCTTAGGATGCTGACGCGAGCCAGGTCCGGATATGTCAAGACACGAACTCAGTTCCGGAATCGGATACATAAATATCTCTCATCAAGCGGCATTAAACTCAGTTCTACCATGGACGACATGTTCTGCAAGTCAGGCAGATATATTCTGAACGGTCTGGCAGAAGAAAAGCCCCTCGAAGAGATCTTGAAAGGCATACCCTCCGGAAAGATAAGGAAAAAACAAGACCTGATCAGAGCAGCACTTGAAAATACTCTGATTGATACAAACAGAATGCTCTTAATAGATGCTCTGGAAATCCTTGACAATCTCGAATCCAAAATGGAGAAGCTAAGCCTTGAGGTCCTGAAAAAGGTTCAGCAAAAGAGCAAAGACCTGGCCATAGTCATGTCGATTCCTGGAATTGGATTCGTATCCGCATCGGTCATACTTTCGGAGATTGGAAATTACCATGATTTCAAGACTCCGGAACAGCTTGCCAAATGGTGTGGACTCAATCCTGGAGAAAATGAATCTGCAGGCAAGAAGAAAAAATGTGGAATCACAAAGAGGGGTTCCAAGCACATCAGAGTTGTGCTAGTCCAAGCTGCGCAGACCTTATCAAATATGAAAAAGACAGGGCTGTCCAGGTTCTTCCAGAGATTGATTAAAAAGAAGGAGCACAATGTAGCGATTATCGCTGTGGCCAGGAAACTCATCTGTCTCATTTATCATCTTCTGATCAACCAGGAGTTGTATCAGGAATGTGAATGCAGAAAGAGGGGATCTAGTCAGGATAAGTCCTGCCAGGCACCTTCATTTAAGGAAGAGCATTTAACGGATAGGGTCGCTGCAATTGTGGATGCATTTTATCACCTGAAAGAGAGCAGCCGGAAGAATGCTCTTATGCGAGGGATCGCCGACATTTCTGAGATCAAGGTCGGCCAGAAAAGGCCATCTAAGGGAGGTGGATAATCGCCTCCTGATTTAGGTTTTATGTGGTTTTCCATGGGAAACAAAATGTTGGACAAGTAGATGTTTTGGAGACTGTACTCCGAGGGCGAGTTCCACAAAAACAAGGATTGAAACCGGCCAACGAGGTCATTTCTTCAAGACGTGGGAAGAACTCCGAGGGCGAGTTCCACAAAAACAAGGATTGAAACTTAGTGTTGATATGTCGAGTTATCAATATTGTTGGGCTCCGAGGGCGAGTTCCACAAAAACAAGGATTGAAACTTAAAGGGAGAAGGTCTAAAATTACCCGGCCCGTTCTCCGAGGGCGAGTTCCACAAAAACAAGGATTGAAACTTTGCTACTGCATTAGGGGTAATTTTGGACATTATCTCCGAGGGCGAGTTCCACAAAAACAAGGATTGAAACCAATAATGATATCAAGATTGGCATTGAAAAGGTAAGCTCCGAGGGCGAGTTCCACAAAAACAAGGATTGAAACATAATAACAATAATATCCTTATAAGATATTTCTATACTCCGAGGGCGAGTTCCACAAAAACAAGGATTGAAACTATGAGTGATACGGCGGGCGGTTGGCGGCTAACACCCTCCGAGGGCGAGTTCCACAAAAACAAGGATTGAAACCTTTGAACGGTGATAATTTGGAAGAGTTGCCAACTATTCTCCGAGGGCGAGTTCCACAAAAACAAGGATTGAAACTTCTGACAGATGGATAGTCCAATGTTCCGAGCGCGGTACTCCGAGGGCGAGTTCCACAAAAACAAGGATTGAAACTTTACAACATATGTTAGATTTACGCATCCTTCTGCAATCTCCGAGGGCGAGTTCCACAAAAACAAGGATTGAAACTCAACCATCTGATTATATTGGTCCTCCAAATCAATCTCCGAGGGCGAGTTCCACAAAAACAAGGATTGAAACTAAAGATGTAATGATTCACTTGTACATCCCACAAACTCCGAGGGCGAGTTCCACAAAAACAAGGATTGAAACCATACCATCTAACTCTCCTAATTATCATATCTGTCCTCCGAGGGCGAGTTCCACAAAAACAAGGATTGAAACATATCGTCCAAATCCATAGCACCGTATTCGCAAAACTCCGAGGGCGAGTTCCACAAAAACAAGGATTGAAACCGCATTACCTGGGGCTTCTGGGCAGTTCTACAAGCTCCGAGGGCGAGTTCCACAAAAACAAGGATTGAAACTATAGTAGATCAAATATACCATTTAATGTATTTACTCTCCGAGGGCGAGTTCCACAAAAACAAGGATTGAAACCATCCTGAGTTAACAGCGGATGATTGTGTAGTTGGACTCCGAGGGCGAGTTCCACAAAAACAAGGATTGAAACACCATAATTCCACCAAATATTATTTTTATTAATAGCACTCCGAGGGCGAGTTCCACAAAAACAAGGATTGAAACTGCAGCTATCCAGAGCGAGCCGGAGCTCAGCATCACACTCCGAGGGCGAGTTCCACAAAAACAAGGATTGAAACGGCTTACCTCTTGCCTCTAAGACAGAGATTCTTTTTTCTCCGAGGGCGAGTTCCACAAAAACAAGGATTGAAACTTTTTCCAGCCCTCTATCTGAATCCGATGAGGTCTCCGAGGGCGAGTTCCACAAAAACAAGGATTGAAACAATACCATTAAGTGCTTAATACTCAACGCCGTATAAGCTCCGAGGGCGAGTTCCACAAAAACAAGGATTGAAACCTGAATTCGCGGTCCTTGAACATTTCGGCAAGGCCTCCGAGGGCGAGTTCCACAAAAACAAGGATTGAAACATGGACTATAGGCCTAGGCCCGTTGAAGGAGAGCCTCCGAGGGCGAGTTCCACAAAAACAAGGATTGAAACTCGAAATTGAGCGGGCTGGTGGTCGTGTAGTCATCCAGCTCCGAGGGCGAGTTCCACAAAAACAAGGATTGAAACGATTCTAGTTTGGTATAGTAATCCACATGATTGAGCTCCGAGGGCGAGTTCCACAAAAACAAGGATTGAAACGATAGGTCGTCCCCCCCTGTCCCACCGCCACTTCCTCTCCGAGGGCGAGTTCCACAAAAACAAGGATTGAAACTAGAAAAAGCACTACGCACGCTTTCGAGTGTGCAAGCTCCGAGGGCGAGTTCCACAAAAACAAGGATTGAAACAATTTCCAGCCGCAGATATCACAAATAAAGAAATCCTCCGAGGGCGAGTTCCACAAAAACAAGGATTGAAACCGAAGTAATTGATCCAATACGTATGATTGAGGACACGCTCCGAGGGCGAGTTCCACAAAAACAAGGATTGAAACCAATTGCATACTTTGCTATATCTGGTTCAAAGATACCTCCGAGGGCGAGTTCCACAAAAACAAGGATTGAAACAAAGATCGCCCCAGAAAGTCGATAATCGTCGATGGACTCCGAGGGCGAGTTCCACAAAAACAAGGATTGAAACGCCCATGAGCCCAGGCAGGGGCTCACACGTGACGAATGGAAAACAAGAACCTATCGACGTTAAAATTCAGTTTCCCATGGGAAACTTGCGGAAAAAATAGTTACGGATCTTCGCGATTTCCAGTTTTTAAAGGAAACTCTATGCGTCCTCTGTGAGCTCTGTGTCTCTGTGGTGGGATAGTCATTAGCTGTTGGTTATGATGCAAATGGCCAACGGTACTATCACCTTTGCATGACACGGGTAGCGCACAAAGGACTTGATTTATTCCATGATCTTTTCGGCAGAGTTAACCAATCTCAGCGCGCGTCGCAGTACCTCACCTCATCCACATCCAGCATAAGGGGTGTACCGGGCTCAAAGTTGGTGATCTTTCTCACCCGGCCCACGGCCACAAGTTGCAGTTGTGCTCTTGCCGCCTGAGACTCACGCTCTTCGTAGTAGTCCTCGTTTGATTGAACTGTGCGATGGGTAATGATCTGTAGAGCTTTTATGCTGGCGATGAGCCCCCCGGTTCCTGGAACTATATCCGGGGCACTGGACTGTGTAAGAAAGATCCGGTCTCCCGGCTGAACACGCAGAAGCGTAAAGAAGTTGTTGGGGCTACGAATCTCCACCGTCCTGACCCGAGCAGCAGTAAGCTCATTCATCACATGTCTTGCCAATCCCGTTAGCGCTATGTAGATCATGAGGCATCACCCGTACATAGGAAACTCTTTGGGCATCGAAGCTTGCTGTTCCTCGGAAGAGGTGGTCTTCATCTGCTGGGCCAGTTGCGCCATCTGCACCTCGATCTGCTCAGCCTGCTCGGAGAGCTTGGCCGTGTTTATCCCCAAATCGTAGATCTTATTGAGCGTCTCGATTGTGGCAATGGCAGCTCTAGGGTCTGGTTCCGCCGAAGCCGTCTCGCCCAAAAGGCAGATAGCGGGCAGATTTCTTATGCGGCACTCGTTCATGATGCTGCCGGTAATGCCGGTAATTGTCCCCATCTCAAAGACCTCGGCCTTGTCCTTTATCTTATCAAGCAAATCTTGCCGGCTTACTGCACCAAAGACCCGGTGCAGGTCTCCCATCACCGTTATGCCTGCCAGACAGACCATCTCTCGAGCGCCTATAGACTCTGCAAAGGATACGATCTCCTTTCCAATCTCATAAGAGGCCAGGGGATGTACGGGAATGTCGGCTGTGAGGATTACCAGGCCCTTGGCCGCATCCTCATAAATGCGAACCGGCATATTCACAACGCCGCCTGTGAGAACGGCCAGCGGAGGGAAGTAGCGGGAGCTCATGGCCCCGAGATAGGTCATTTTCAGTTCGTTGACGATGTACTGGCTGGCAATGTTGCCTACCAGGCCAATTCCCGGGAATCCCTCGATCAAGAGTGGGTTCTTGACGGAGGGCTCATTCTCAAGGATTACCTGGACGATTTCCTTATCCATGCAAAAATATTAGGCATTTATCTGAGATAAGAGCATCGCTTCATGAAGGTGGATGAAAAAAAGGATGACAAAAAATTTCCCGCAATTCTGGGCTTTGCACATCATGCAAAACTATATTTGCCCATACTAACTAACCCACCTTCATGGGTCGTAATGATTTTTTTTTAGATTCTGGAGTAATTTATGGTGATATAGATTTATCGGATAAGACGTGGCACAAACCTTGCCACGACCACTTTAAGAAATTCCCTCGTAAAACGCATAATTATTATAGCTCTAAACGAATTATATATGAAGAAATCCATTCTGTTGGCGAAAGAAGAAAGCGTGGCGGACTTATAAAATCGGACAGGATATTAAGATTGATAGTAATGACGGGAAAAGCACTATTTGATAATAATGAGATTAAAGATATAGATTATATTAATACCAAGAAGGAAATATATGATACGCTTTTTAAAATAATAAATGACTTATTGCTACGAAAAAGAATAGACGGCAATCTAAAGGACAGAGACGCACACCTTTTAACCAATGCGTTCTTGTGGAGTAATGAAAATAAAACACTTCATAATCCACATTTCATAACCATAGACTATTCGGACATAAAGAAAAACGAAAAAGAACTCGTTTCCGAAGCAACGGCCTGTCTGGGAGCCACGCCTTGCCTACCGTTTTGTTTAATCCGTCCTAAGCCGGCGAGCTAGATCTTCTTTTTCTTCGTCATTCATAGATTCAAATGTCTCTTCCATTTCCTGCTCGCACTCATCGACCGTGGGTAATAGCCCTCGATTACCTATTTCTTCCTTTAGTCGGGCCATCTCTTCTGCGATCGGTGTAGTATCATTGTGATTGCTTGATTTCATCAAGGAATATATTTTAGAATAACAATTGCCTAATTTTATCAATATATCTTTAATATCTGTTACAGCAATATTTCTTCTTTTTGATACTAAGAGAACTCCCTCTAGCAAATCCGTATAGTCAAAGAAAATATCTGATACGGGGTCTGGCAGGTGCGCGAGATTATGATCATATTCTGAGATTATATTCGAAATTGGGTCATAGATGATGTTTTGTATAATCAGATTATTGAGTCCTTCGGATAACCTAATATGGCAATCGAAGAACTTAATCGTAGGATACATCGTCTCATCTCTCATATTATCTTTAGTGCTAATTTGTGACTTTAAACCTATAATTTTTATAGGATTTATTTCTCTGATCATTTCGTCCGAGAGAGAATATCTTAATCTTACTTTTGCTACTGCGGGATTAACAAACCTTTGTGGACCCCAATCGATTCCAGACCCACCCCGTTGTGTGGCCCTCACCACTGTAGTATCAAATTGGCGACCGTGGCTGAACATTTGTTACTCCTTCGAAGGCCCAAATCTTTTTACAAAAGTCCAGACTACCCAAAGAACGCATTTGGTGACATCTATTGCCGCATCACTGAGTTTCCCCTTTGTAAGCTCGTCATAAGATAGCTCTTTCGTAAATTGGACCCCCGTAAAAGTGCCATCCTTTTTATATTCCTCGTTGAAGGAATATGTGGTGGGCGTAAAAATGATATCTTTTTGTAAATTCCATAATAGTTCTTCGCGATCATTAGCTTCCAGGCCATTAAACGCATCCAAATGCTCTCTGCCAAGCATTACATTCGCTATTACTTTAATAGCCTCGTTTAAATCTGTGGGTTGGATTACATAAAAGGGAATTCCATTTTCCGCTTTTCCAGCTATTACGAAATGAAACCCGTCCGGAATAGTATTTGGACTAGTTGCAGGATCAAAAAAGCCTCGACTATCCATCCAACTTTGAATTAGCTCTCTTGCCTGTTCTGTATTTTCTACGACCATGAAGACGGGTCTCCATCCTTAGTGTACTACACCGAGGTTGTGCCGTTTTATAAAGTTTTGCTTTGCGGGTACAGATTGCGATAATTCCATAGATCGTTTCCTTTGCAATTGAGTATTAAATATACACACCTCAACTACGGAATTAATGCAGAACCGACTTTACATGCAAAGCCACAATTCGGGCAAGCTTTTTAAGGACAAAACCCTGCTAAACAAATGCATAGCTGCAAACTAGAAGATGCTAATTTAGGGGTCAAAATGGCAAAGCAAGACGTTATTGATAGGGCATTGGCCGAAGGAAGAACCTACCTGATGGAGCATGAGAGCAAAGCCGTTCTGGAAAGCCTGGGCATCACCACCACCGGAGCCGGGGTAGCAAAATCAGAGGCCGAAGCTGTAGAGATATTCCAATCCCTGGCCGCTCCCGTGGCCATGAAGGTGCTCTCCCCGGATGTAGTCCACAAATCCGATGCCGGCGGAGTTAAGCTAAATTTAAGGGACGCCGATGAAGTGCTAAGAGCCTATCGGGAAATCACCCAGGCATTCCTGGACAAAAAGGTCGCGGGCATCTCGGTGCAGAAGATGGCCCGACCGGGGGTGGAGGCCATCGTGGGAGTGGCCAATGACGCCACTTTCGGGCCGATTTTGATGTTTGGTCTGGGCGGAGTCTTCGTAGAGGTTTTAAAAGACGTCTCCTTCCGCTCCATTCCTATCTCTGCCTCCGATGCCAAAGATATGATCGAGGAGATCAAAGGCTATGCCCTTTTGCGAGGGTATCGCGGCTACTCTTCCGATATTGAGGCACTGGAGAAGCTATTGATGGCCATCTCGGACTTTGTCATAAAGAATCCCGTCATCTCGGAGATGGATATCAATCCCGTGTTCCTCTATCCGGATGGCTACATGGTGGTTGATGCTCGCATAATCCTGGGAGAGCCGCGGCCCGCCCCGCCGGCTGCCGTCGAACAGGACTTGCACGACCTGTTTTATCCTCGGAGCATTGCCGTCATTGGAGCCTCCGGCACGCCGGGAAAACTGGGCTGGAACGTCTTTACCAATCTCGTCAGCCACAAATTCCGTGGGAAACTTTATCCCATCAATCCCAAGGCTGATGAGATTCAAGGCCTGAAGGCTTACCCCAGCATCAGCGCCGTGCCGGAACCGGTGGACGTGGCCATCGTTCTCGTCTCGGCCGGGGTGACCGCAGATGTTGTTGAGGAGTGCTGCAAGTGCGGTGTGCGCTACATCGTGGTCGAGTCGGCCGGCTTTGCGGAATTAGGCGAGGACGGCAAGAAGATTGAGCTGCTGATGAAGGATATCGCCGACAGGTACGGCGTGCGGCTGCTCGGCCCCAACTGCTCAGGCATCATCAACACCCACTGTAGCATGGTCCAATCCATAGGCATTGTGGATGCTCTATCCATGGGCAATATCGGCCTGGTCTCGCAGGCAGGGGTGTGCGCAGCCGGCATGCTCTGGGGACTGCGCCATATCATGGATTTCGGCATTATCGCTACCATCGGCAACAAGCTGGACATCAACGAGACCGATATTCTGGAAGCGGTGAGCCAAGACGAGAACATCAATGTCATCTGCATGTATCTTGAGTCCGTGAAAGGCGGGCGGCGTTTCATAGATGTGGCCCGGCGTATCACTCAGGAAAAGCCCATAGTCGTTCTCAAGTCCGGCCGAACGGATGCCGGCAAAAAGGCGGTGGCCTCCCACACGGCATCCTTAGCCGGCAACGATCAGATCTTCAGCGCCGCCTTTCGCCAGTCCGGGATCATCCGGGCCCGCGATTATGAGCACATGTTCAACTTAGCCCGTGCCATCTCCAAGCAGCCGCTGCCAACCAGGGAAGGCGTATTCATAATAACCTACGCGGGTTCCCTGGGCGTCATTGCCGCCGACGCCATCACCGATAACGGCATGCGCCTCTCCGAACTGGAGCCACCCCTAAAGGAACGGCTGAAGAGCCTGCTGCCAGATTATGTCTGCGGCATGAACCCCGTGGACTACACCTTCAGCCAGGATGCTGAAACTGTGAAGAAGACCATTGAGATCGGTGTGGACAGCCAGGACGTGGGCAGCTTTATCGTCGTCTTGCAGGCGGAGATCCTGGGCAGCTACGTGGATACTCTCAAGAATATCGATTACCAGGGCAAGCCCATCATCGCCTGCGTGGCGGGAAAGGAGTTTGCCCAGACCGATGTCATTAAAATGGAAAATGCCGGCATTCCCGTCTTTGGCACGCCCGAACAGGTTGCGGACGCTCTGGGCATTATGTACCGCCACCAGAAGAGAGTCGCGAAAGAGAAGTCCTAAGGTCGATATCCAGGAAGTAAAGATTGGGCAAATCCAGGAAATATATCGCTTTCCTGGATTTAGGCCTCTTACGGTACCTCGTAATTGGATGCACAACTGCATAGGGCTGCATCCTTTTCCAGCTCATCATAATAGGCATCCGACTCCGCTGAACATTCCGTCATATTGCCGGTGATATTGAAACCTGGGGGAGGATTCCATGTACCCCAATATCCTTTCACGGGTGTAGCGTTAAAGAGACTGGTGGCATTTATCTTGTTGTCCGCATCCGCGCCTGTGTCCACACCCGGGCAGCAAGGCAGAGGCTGATAGTAAGCCTCAAAGGTGGTGCTGTTCTTGGCCAGAACTATGCTCTCCTTAGAGACGGCCCTGACCTGCACGGTATTCGTATAATAGGCGCGCCCGCCATCCACCTTGGCCCTCATCTTTATGGTCAGCATTCTGCCGATATCAAGGGAGGGAAGGGTCCAATTGACCATACTGCCGTTCGCCTTTGCTCTGATGCTGGAGTTGATGAAGCTGCAGCCTTTGGGAAGAATGTCGGTTATATTCAGTGGTTTGAGCAACTTGTTGCCGTCGTTGCTGACATTGATGAGAAAGAGGACGGTATTTTCATCCAGCATGACTGCCGTCTTGCTGATATTCACATGGGGATAGAGATGCTTGGGCGTCTCGTGGATGCTTATCGCTGTATCGATCTGAAAGCTTCCGAGGAGCGTCTGATCCAGACCGATGCGCGGCCCGTTTTCCATATTTATATCAAGAGTTCCATTGAACTTACCGAGAAAGGAGAGGGAGGATTTCTCCATCATGGCCTCCATATCGACCGATGTTGCATAACGGATGTCCTTGCTAATTAGGACCCCTGCCACCTCATCTTTGGTCAGCATGCCTTCATCCCATAAACTCGCATAGCTCTGGTTTTGGGATCCGGCCCGAAGAAGGACCGGCGCATATTGCACTTTCGTGTATTTGTTGACAGAGCCAAGCTCTGATGTCTCCTCCGATGAGTAGTAACCGCTGCCCGACTCATAGGATCTTTGCAGTCCTTTTACCCTTTTATCAGTGGAGACAAATCCTTTGCCTTTGGCAGATTTGGTGAATTTGACGCTCTCTCCGTAAGAGTCCACTGCCTCTTTTATCCGGAAGCTGCCGTGGTAGTTTTCATCGATCTCCTGGATAACAGCTCTTTCGTTCGGGACGCGCTTTTTATAGCTTATCTGAGCCATGCCGGAGCTGAAATCAGCCTCAGAACTGTAAACGGTCTGGTTCATATCCGCCACAAATGTGCTGTTCTGGTTCAGAGTATCTGCGTATAGATATTTTTCGTTGAGGGAGTCGCCCAGGACCCTGTTCTCAACGCGAGTTCGATCCGACCACAATGAATCGTAATTAAGGCTTCGATTCCCGGGCAGGAGAAAGGCAGTCTTCCCGTATTTGGCAAACAGATTTTTTTCCAGGCTGATGCTCTTATTTTCTTGATGCAGGCTGCTCTTTGCCTCCTCTTTGTAGTAACCGCTTCCATGCTCCAGACTGGAAATACTGGTGCCGGGCGAGCCGAGAATAACTACAGTTGAATTGCTGATGACTTTGTATAGGTATATTCCATAGTATCCGGATATTTTTGCCCTGTTTATGAGAGCTTCTTTCTTTTCCTGAGTGTCAAATCCTTTGCGAACATAAGCATAACCATCGCCCTGCACCAGAGATGTCTCGTAATAATTCGCCTTCGCTTTCTTAGGGATCTGTACTACTATTTGGATGATTCTTAATTCATTTTCGCCTAGAGTTCCAACTCTCCAGGTCAGATTATTGCCGCTAATAATACTCGGAAGTGGAGACGCACTGATGAGAATCACCTCTGGAAGAAGGTCGGTGACATTCACAGAATCGGCAGGTTCGATCCCAGCGTTCCCGTAATTGATTGTATATGTTATATTATCTTCCCGGTTATAGGCGTTCTTATCTGCCGTCTTCCGGATCCAGAGGGAGTGGACCACATCCGTCACCAATGTCGCATTTTTTCCTTGATACTCATTGGAATCAATTTTGTAAGTATTGATAATTTTTGAAACATCCTTTGGGATATTGATATTTGCCTTCACCTTTATGGTTATTGTCCCTCCCTCGCCCGGTTTCAAGACTGTCCAGTTCCACCAGAGATGATTTCCAGATCTGCCGTTAGGCGGGTCCAGAGTTGGATTGGCATCAACCAGATCGACGTAGGGGTCCAGCCAATCGTGAATCGTCACATCGGTCTGGTTTACAGAGCCCTCATTTCGATAGGTTATGGTATAGGTCAGTTCCCTGCCGGGCGGCACGAAATCTGAGGAAGCGATCTTGGTAATATTCAATCCGCCACGAATCACACCCGTCACTAATGTTCCTGTTTTTCCGGCATACAGGAGGGAATTTATTCGATATTTATTAATGATTTTAGAAGCACTCACCGGAATCGAATTATTTACCTTTGCCGCTATGGTTATTGTGCCCCCCTCTCCCTGATTCAAATCTCCCAGCCGCCACGAGAGATATTTTTGGGAGCTGCCGTTGACCAGTTCGACGTATTGGTCCAGCCAATCATGGATCGTCACATTGGTCTGCTTTATTGAACCATTATTTCGATATGTTATGAAATAGGTCAGGTTCTTGCCGGGAGACACGAAATTTGCAGAAGCGATCTTGGTAATATTCAAATCATTGCCACCCACAGTGGTATTGATGATACTAATTGCGGAGGAGTTTTCCTTGCACATCAGCTCTACCTGATTGGTAATTATCGATCCGGGCAATGCAAGGGCACTGACCCTGGCCTGGATTTGTATCCGGCCCGACTCCCCTATCTTGAGGACTCCCTGGCTCCACCGATCCACAGTCCCCATATCGGGAGCAGGGTCCGAAGTAAGGAAGGTGAGGCTTTTATTGTAAGTCTCCTTGAGCACAATATCATGGGCATCTCTGCCACCAGTATTTTCATAACGAATGGTATAGTTCAGGAGACCGCCCGGAATTGCCGATTGTGGCTCGGCGGTCTTTGTCACCCGCAAATTGGGCATGGGCCGGAAGACCTCTAAAGTGAATGAATCGGAATCAGATACTTCTTTTCCGTCTCGGGCCTTGGCCGTCACTGTGGCCGTATTCCTGAGGAAATATTTTTCTTCGTATAACTTATATCCGGGAGTTATTCTATACTCCTTGCTCAAGATATTTCCATTGCCGTCTACAACCAGTACCAGCGTATCACCAGATTTATAATCAATTATAGTAATAGTATTATAACCATTGGCCGGCAAATCGTACTCTATTTTGAGGTACTCTTTGGTTCCGGGTGGGGGATAGTAGAGTTCTTCCGAGAGGATCTTGCCAAATGTTGTATATCGCACAGTCAACACTGCATCCGTGAGGGGATCTATGTAGATGGTTCTATTCAGATTGCCTTTAGAATCAACTATTTTGCGGAAGGATTCTCCCGTCACTTCTTTACTGTAGTTGTAAAATGTATAGCTAAATCCCTGCTGCGTTTCATTGCTTGTGACCAGTTCGGCTGCTCGCATATCGAATTGGCCTGCAAATCGACGCAAGTTCTCCATTACAATCTCCAGGCGAACCCTCATTTCCATCAGCCTTTGTATAGTCTCCGACATCTGTGTGGAACTCATCTTGCTTTGCATGATGCGAAGCAAGGGATAATCGGATGGATCGGCGACAAGATAACGGCATTCATACCACCATGATTCTCCCGGATCAAGCACCCCGTTTCCATCATCACCACTTTTATAAATGGGCAGGCTATTTGGTCCCCAGTTCTGCAGGTCGGTGAGGTTCAAGTTCGATAGAGGCTGTTTTCCCTGGTTTGTTACATTATAAGTGTATAGTACATAGTCCCCAATTTGGACGGGAGCCGTGAATAAGCAATCTTTTTTCAAGCCTATCTTGGCCCCCGATTTAGGGACCACACGAATATTATAAGTATCATTATAATATTTGCAGCAACCATAGGAGTTAGTTATATTTAGCGATATGACCACATTCTGGAGTGAATCGACACCAGGTGCCATCCATCGAAACGATCTTTCCGTGGAGCTCGTTGGGCTCCCACCAGATGCACTCCACTGGAAAGATACACCTTCTTGAGATACGTTATTGGCAATAAAATTGAAAACGCTCCCGGACGGCACCTCTTTTTCCACGCTGGCCACAGCAGGAGCGAACGCAAAAAATGTTAAAATCAGAGCAGAGCTCGCTAAGATTACAAATGTCTTCTCAAGGAAGCATGACTGCGCAAAATGCCTAAATAAATTAGAGCACTTATTCAATCAATCTCCCTCCATGCCCCCTTATCCTGCCTCGCATCTTCCGGTAGTATCGCCATTCAGTTTAGCATATATTAGATTATATCCTTTGGGTCATCTCCTTTTTATTTCACACTACCATGCGAATGATGGCCTCCGGCTCAGGTGTAACGGTTATGGTCATGTTGCAGGCGACCCACTTCTTGGGCCCCTTCTCGGCATTTGCATCGGTCGCATAAGCCTGTAGATCGTGACGGCCCTGCCCAAAATCCGACCAATCGATATCTATGCTCCCTTCTTCCCGTGACAGGATATCGCTTCCGTCCAGATGCCATTGAATTGAGCCTGGAATAGAGCTGATCATAGCAACTTGGTAGGTCTCCGTCTTTCCCAGACATGCGTGCTCCTGCCCGACAATAGTGCAGGGACAGACATTAACGACGAGCTGCCGGCTGGCAGAAGCCCCCTTGCCGGATTGATCTCTTGCCAGCAATCTCACTGTGTAGTTTCCCGGGATCTTATAAGTGTGAGTTGGATTCTTCTCCTGGCTATGAGATTTGTCGCCAAAATCCCAGTCGTAGACATATGGTCCAAATCCTCCCGTCGTCCGGTCAAAGAAACTGGCCGTTGCCGAGCAATCCTCTCGACCTATGGCAAAGAAGGCAGAAAGAGGCGTCTCTACCAGGAACTCAGTTTCTTTGCTTCCATAGCACTTGGTATTGCGATTGCTGCACTTGCGAAATGCCTGGCTGCAGCTTGTACCTTTGGCCGTTTCCCAGCTCAGCACCAATCTTTTGAGCCTAACTTCATCTCCTCTCGTCCAGGTCATATCGTAGAGGGGATGGCTCACGGTGGACTTTGCTTCTATTTCGTCCAGGACGCAAGAGCCTTCGTCATAAAAAGATCGGCTTAGCGTACCATTGAGGTACAAATCGGCCAGCAGGATAGCTGCATACCGAGGCGAATTGGCATTATTATAAAATGTTGCCCAAATATAACAGGATTGCTTTTCTCCCGGCGCTGCAGAAAACAGATCATTACCTCTATCGTCTCCCAGCCACAGCCGTGATACCGTTACATCATTGGCCTGGCACTGGAACTTGCAGTCCGGCCAGCTCTCGGAGAGGGCAGGCTGCATGATCAAAGCAAGAAGGACGAGACGGCAGATGCTGACCCAAATCACAGTCATAATTTACCTACATAAGACAATGAACTGATTATCCTTTTTTTCTTAGTAATGCATATTATCACATATATTTCTATGTTGTCCCTCATTTATAATACATTTATTTTTATACAAAATGATTTAAAATAATTAAATAAAAATATAGTATTTGATTCAAATAATAAACGTTTAGTACCTGAGCACAGTGGCCCAGGTGCTAAACCGCATCATCTGCTTTTTTTTTAGCCCTCCTCCGTCATGGATATGTCCGCCGACGGCTCCGGTATGACCTTTACAGCCATGCTGCATTCTGTGTTGGACCAGGCCAATTCTTTGTAATTCCTGTTTACCTTAACCTTGAGTTTGTGTTCACCCAACTCGAATTTGCTTCCGGAGAGGGTAATGCTCTTGCCGGAACCCAAGGTTTTCTCATCCATGGACCAGTCATAGCTCTGCTTGAACTGGGAATCCTCTTTTGCGGTGTAGCTGTAGGTCTCCTCCTTATTCTTGCAGAGGGCAGAAGGCCCATCTAATCCGCAACCGGCCTGAGAGCATCCGGGGGAGTTCTTGTTGGCCTCGATCGTCTTGCCGTCCAGATTCCAGACAATTGCATCGCCCTTGAATACGACCCCAAAGACTGCTTTCTGGCTTCCCGGTTCAAAGCTGGTGGGCTGTCCCTGGCCGTCTGGTGGCGGCGTGAACTGGTTCTTCTTTCCGATGGAAAGGCTTACTGCCACTGCGTTGGTGTTGCTGTAGCCGAAGAAGGCGGTGTAAGATCCCTGTGTATTGGCAGACCCGGTATCTTTATTCTCTGATGAGCTAACTCCACTGTAAGATACGCAATCCAGGGTTGGTGTAATTGCATCCCTGTAAACGCCGGCAGTAACAGTTGCCACGTTTGACGTTATCGGCTTGCCTATGGAGGTGCCTGAGGAAGTAGCCGTATTTACTATGGTAGAGCTAAGCTCCTCGCCCAGGTCGGTCTGGACTACTTTATGGGTCAGGGTGCCTGTAGCTTTCTCTCCAGCGGCCAGGGTGTTCCTGTCCAGCGTGACTTGACCCAGCTTGTCATCGATGACATTTATTGCGCTAACCGTGGTAGAACCCGTGTTGGATACGACATAGGTATAGACAATATCATCGCCAAGCTTTGCGCCTTTGCCAGCAATCCAAAGCGGTGATGTTGAAGTCGCCGTCTTGGCCAGGCTGATCGAGGAGGTATAAGTTAGAGCGACCGTTGCCGTTGCTGTGGCGCTGGCGGCATTCCTCTGGCTGTCTGTACCTGATACCGTTACGATGTTGGTGAGCGGTCCGGGCAGATCGGCCTCTAGGACGAGGTGAGTGGCGGAACCATTGGCAGTTGCACCCGGGGCCAGAGAATTCTTGTCCAGGGTAATGGTGCCGAGCTTGTCATCCGTCATGGTTAATCCATTGATGGTAACGGTTCCGGAGTTCTTTACCGTGTATTTGTAGGTTATCGTCGTTCCCACGGCTGCGGTTGTCGTCGACGGCACCTTGGCAACTTCCAGTTTGGTGGTGTAAGTCAGAGCGACCGTTGCCGTTGCCGTAGTTGTTACGGCCTGGTTCTGGCTGTCCGTGGCCTTAACGCTGACGATGTTGGTGAGTGGCCCGGGTAGATTGCTTTCCAGCACTGTGTAAGTACCAGTTCCTGTTGTGGTCTCCCCCGATGCGAGAGTGGTCTTGGCTGGCGTTATCGTGCCCACCTTGTCGTCACTCAGAGTCAGACCGCTGAGGGTTACGTTACCCGTGTTCTTCACGGTGTAGGTGTATGTTACCTGGTCTCCTACAGTGGCCGTTGTTCTTGAGGGTACCTTGGTCACACTCATGCTGGCCGCATAGGTCAGAGTGACCGTTGCCGTTGCCGTAGTTGTTACGGCCTGGTTCTGGCTGTCCGTGGCCTTAACGCTGACGATGTTGGTGAGCGGTCCGGGCAGATCTCTTTCCAGGACGGTGTAAATGCCGGTTCCTGTTGTGGTCTCCCCCGATGCGAGAGTGGTCTTGGCTGGCGTTATCGTGCCCACCTTGTCGTCGCTCAGAGTCAGACCGTTGATGGTCACGTTACCCGTGTTCTTAACTGTGTAGGTGTATGTTACTTTGTCTCCTACGGAGGCAGTTGTTCTTGAAGGCACCTTGGCTACGCTCAGGCTGGCCACATAGGTAAGGGTGACCGTGGCCGTTGCCGTAGCTGTAACCGGCTTATTCAGGCTGTCCGCGGCCGTAACAGTGACGATGTTGGTGAGCGGTCCGGGCAGATCTTTTTCCAGAACGGTGTAAGCAATGGTACCGATTGTGTTCTCACCAGGAGCCAGTGTAGTCTTGGCTGTGGTTACGGCGCCAAGTTTGTTGTCGCTCAGAGACAGTTTGTTGATGGTTACACTACCCGTGTTATTCACAGTGTAGGTGTAGGTTACTTTGTCTCCTACCTTGGCCGATGTACTGGATGGCACCTTGGTCACGCTCAGGCTGGCCCGATAGGTCAGAGCGACCGTTGCGGTTGCTGTAGACGTAACCGGCTTATTCTGGCTGTCCGTGCCTTTGACCGTGGCGATGTTGGTGAGCGGTCCGGGCAGGTCCGACTCGACGACGATGTGCGTAGCCGATCCTGTGGCGGTCGCGCCGGGAGCCAGCAGAGCGGTATTGAGGGTGATGGCACCCAGCTTGTCATCCGTCAGGGTCAGAGCGTTTATGGTTACATTTCCTACGTTCTTCACAGAGAACTGGTAGGTAACGGTCTCTCCTATGGCAGCCGTGCTCGCTGATGGTGTCTTGGTCACCTGCAAAGCGGCGGCGTAGGTAAGCTTGACCGTGGCCGTTGCTTGGCCAGTAACCGGCTTATTCTGGCTGTCTGTGCCTGTGGCGGATGCGACGTTGGTCAAAGGCCCGGGCAGATCAGCCTCAACGACTAAGTGCGTTGCTGATCCGGTGGCAGTCTCTCCCGCCGGCAGAGAAGTCTTGTCCAGAGTGATGGGCCCAAGCTTATCGTCGTTCAGAGCCAGAGTATTGATAGTAACCGATCCCGTGTTCTTCACCAGGAATTGGTAGGTGACGGTCTCTCCCACGTTTGCCGTTGTGGCGGAAGGAGTCTTGGTTACTTGCAGGGTGGCGGTGTAAGTAAGCTGGACCGTAGCCGTAGCCTTACCCGTAACCGGTGCACCTTGGCTGTCTGTGCCTGCCGCTGTGGCCACATTGGTCAAAGGTCCAGGCAGGTCCGTCTCGACGACTTTATGAATGGTCGATCCCGTGGCCGTCTCGCCTGGGGGCAGAGAATTCTTGTCCAGGGTGATGACGCCCAGCTTGTCATCGGTCAAGGTCAGACCATTTATTGTGACCGAACCGTTGTTCTTCACGCTGAACTGGTAAGTTACATTATCTCCTACCTTTGCGGTATCTGACGATGCCTTCTTGGTTACGGCCAATGCTGCGTTATAGGTCAGAGCAATAGATGCTGTAGCTGTTGTCGTAACCGGCTGGTTCTGGCTGTCCGTGCCTTGGATAGTGGCCAGGTTGGTCAAAGGTCCAGGCAGATCGCTCTCCAATATGACATGGGTTGCCGATGCGGATGCAACAGCTCCAGGAGCCAGTTCTGTCTTGTCGGTTTTTATGGTTCCGAGCTTGTCATCCGTCAGGTTCAAGCCCTTTATTGTGACGTTTCCTGTGTTCGTAACCGTGAACCTGTAGGTTACCGTATCTCCCACCTTGGCAGTGGTAGAGGAGGGCACTTTAGTAAGACTTAAGGCTGCATTATAGGTCAGAGCCACTGTGGCATTGGCTTTGGCACTAACCGGCTTATTGGTTCTATCCTCAGCACCTGATGCGGTTACTGTATTGTTCAGGGGCCCGGGCAGATCGCTCTCTTTGATAGTGTAAGTACTGGTTGCCGTCGTTGTTGCTCCCGGCAGAATAGTCCTGGCTGCGGGCACAAGCGTGCCGAGTTTGTCATCCACCAGGGTCAGAGCGTTTATGCCTATTGTTCCTGTATTTCGGACCGTATAGGTATAGGTAACGGCCTGGCCTACTGATGCTGTAGTTGCCGAAGCGGTCTTAACTACCTCCATTCCCGTGGTGTAGGTAACATTAGTCCTGTATGTACAGGTTATGCTGCGGAATGGATTAGTTGAACCGGGGGCCACATCAGAATAATCCCGGGTCAAGGACATGCCGATGGTGTGATTGATGGGACTGTATTGGGTCCAATCTATGTTGACATTCGGCCCAGTGGCTCCATCTATCTTCTTGCCGTCAACATTCCACACAAATGTCAGCTTGCCGCCTGTTCCGCCTGTATAGCTGTAAGCGGCTGTTTCATAGGGACCGACTTGCACGGGTCCGCCTATGCCGCAAACCGGCAGGGAATAGACATTAATGTCAGTACTGGTTTGGTTGACACAACCTCCTTCTTTGGTTCTTATGTACAGCGAGATTGTGACCGCCTTTGAGCCCTCATCCTGAGAGACCAAGGGGGCCTTAAATGAAAAACTTCGCGCCGCCCCTTGGCCAATGGTAGCACCGCCAGTTACAGCGGTCCATTGATAGAGGTAATCTCCCGTAGGAGCTTGAAGGGTCACAGTCTGTCCAGAGGTTACGAGCTGAGTTACGGCGAGGCTGGGCACAGCCGCGCCCAGCGACGATCCAGTCAGCAGGTAAACCAGCGATAATAGCATTACTAAAGTTATCGCTTTACTATGATATGACATGATTTTTCCTCCTATATCCCAATTATTAAGTCTGCATCTGGTTATCTTGATCAGAGGCATCTCGTCTATTGCTATCAGGATACCTTTGTCCGAACAGACCCATAATTGTGATAACTATTCAGATCTATTGATATTTATATGGGCAATTCTTTTGGCGTTTATTCATACCGGAAATATCATTGAATACATCCTTTCAAAGACCAAATTCCGATAACCATATAATTGATCGTAGTCTTATCTATTTGAACTTTTTCACCATATTTCGGGAATTAATGGCTCAAAAAATTGCTATTTCAACCCACATACAATATTATATAATTTAACATTCAAATTTTCAAAGTTATATTTGTAATTGTATCATGCATGCAATTCGCAAATCATAAGTTTTATATTTATTTTATACAGATGTAAGGGTTTATGAGGTAAGAAGGATATTAATTTTTCATTAAATTTTATGCGCGAAGGTTTAAATTTTTAACAACCACAAGTATTATTAGCAAGAAAAGCACAAATAATTTAGAAGATTTGCAGAAATTCGCAATTGAATGCATAATATGATAAAAATAAATCATAGAGGTGAAAGGAAAATGTATCTAAAGAGAATGCTGTTTTATACAGTACTGGCCATATTAATGGCACAGCTTATTTTTGCAGGTGCGTCTGCACAGAATGGGACCGGCGTCTTGAATCTGATTATAAAAATGGAGCAGTCCCCACAAGCAGAGGGAAAAAGTCTGGCAGAAAAGGAGGACTTAGAGATGAACTCCACCACAAATCTGCTCAATGAGGTGGACTCCAAAGGGCATGTTGTCTCGATATCCGTCACTGGAGATATTGCCAATAGTATATATCCACTCTATGTCACTATGCTCGGCTCCAAAGAAAATCATGAACTGATGATGGGAGGTATGAACGGGGGCGACAAATTGGTCTCCTTCGAGGATCAGGATGCAAGGCTTAGAAAGACCAAAAGATACGTTGAGGATGACTATATTTGCGGAGGAAAGCAGTCCAAGGTGGCCGGCTACCTGCCAGTGCCCGGTTCCTTTAATCAGAGCCAATACAAGATACTGGATGATCTGGCAATATTGTACCTGGTAGATGAAATGGGATTGCCGGAGAGCCAGGGCAAGATAGCGCCCTATCTCATGAACGGCTCTGCCTTTTATGTGGTTCCTGTGAGCGAGGGGCAGGCATGTCGCATGCAAGACGGGTCGGCAAAAGCGGCAGGCTTGAACGGTACGCAGTGGTATAACCAACTTGCAGGCAAATTCGATGATTCCGCCGGCAAGGGTGAACCAATGGTCGTGGTCTTCACCAATACAGTCTCCGGATCGGATGAATACCTGGATGCCTACAAGAAGTTTGTAGAATATGCGGCCGGCAAAGGTGCCAGCTTTGTCACCACCAAGGAGTTGGTGGAAAGCCATAAGAATGCTTAAGGTCCTTGGGCAATAGAATGGGTCTCTGTGGTGAATGGTTGGTAGCCATTGGTTATAACCAGCGGCTAACGACGTTTCCACCACAAAGCTCACAAAGGACGCACAGAGCGACTAACTAACAATTGCTAAACATCAATCCTTATGCCGAAGAGCTTCTCGAATTTCTCATACTTGGCCCGGGCTCGATAGATGTTTTGCCGGGTATAGGGCGCGCTCAGCTCATAGGCCAGCATGTCTCTGATCTCGGCCTGGGTGAAGACCGTTTCTAGCTTCTCTTTGGCAATTGAGGATACACTCACTTTTTCCGTGCATATCTCCAGATCATAGTCGCCTTGCCAGTTCCACTGCCGATCATAGCGCATCAGAATAAGGTGCTCATTCTTGCAATGAGCACAGACCAGCCAGTTCGATTCTGTGCAATGATATGCCAGGCTCTCCAGGTCCAGGTCACACTTGCTGCAAAATCCTACCATATTACACTCTAATGAGACCGGTTCCAGCCTTCTTCCTTCAAAAATAAGATTACAACTTTTCTCATCAAGTTGGTTCATCTTGACTTTAAGACGTCCGCCATGCTGTAAATTCCTGGCTCCTTACCGACTACCCAATCTGCCGCCCGCACGGCGCCGCTGGCAAATGCAGTTCTGCTGTGGGCCTGATGCTTTATCTCGAGGCGCTCGCCTGCTCCCGCCAGGAGAACCGTGTGATCTCCTACAATGTCTCCACCGCGCACGGCATGCACTCCAATCTCTTTTCCTCGCGGCATGATGCCTTCCCGGCCATATACGACCTGCTTTTCGCCCAGTGCCATCTTTATCGCCTGCACTGTGGCCAGAGCCGTGCCGCTGGGGGCATCTTTCTTCTGATTATGATGGGCTTCAATGATCTCGATGTCGTAGTCCTTGAGGGCCACCGCCGCATCGGCTACCAGCTTCCAGAATACATTTACGCCTAAGGAGAAGTTGGGCGTTATGACGGCAGCCACATGGCCATCAATGGCTTTTTTCATCAAAGAATGCTGCTCGGTTGAAAAGCCCGTAGTTCCCACCACAAGATCAATTCCAAGACTTGCCGCCATGCATACGTTATTTACCGCCGCCTTGGCAATGGTAAAGTCGATGAGCACATCCGGTTTGCTCTCCCTTAAGACAAACTCCAGCGCCGCCGCGTCTTTGACGATGATGCCGCCAGGGAGAACCGCTCCCGCCCCAACAGCATCCAATCCGGCCACAAGCTGCATGTCTTTTACCTTGGCCGCCTCCTGGATGATTAAAGTGCCCATGCGACCCAGGGCGCCGGTAATGGCGATCTTTGTCATGCTCTCTCGCCTAGCCTTTCCAGTATCTCTTTTAAGAAGAGCTCTTTCTCAGGAGCCATTGCTGCCAGAGGTAGGCGCATTGGTCCGCCGGCCCGCCCCAGATATTTTTGAGCCGTCTTCACAGGAATAGGATTAGTCTCCAGGAACATGGCTCGCACCAGGGGGGCAAGCTCATAGTGCAGTGCTCTCGCTTTCTCGAAGTCGCCCTTCAAAATAGCGTCCACCATAGCCACTGTTTTTCTAGGTGCCACATTGGCCACCACAGAAACCACACCTTTAGCACCCAGAGACATGGTAGGCAGGGTCAGATCATCATCTCCCGAGAGAACGACAAAATCGCTACCCTGAGTCTGCTCGATGATCTGAGATTGCTGAGAGAGGCTTCCACTGGCTTCCTTTATGGCCACGATGTTCTTTACCTTGGACAGTTTCGCGACCAATTCCGGCTTGAGATCGATTCCGGTTCTCTTAGGAACATTATAGAGCACAATTGGGATGTCGCACTTCTCGGCGATAGTCTTGAAATGCTCGAACATACCCCGATCATTGGGCTTGTTGTAGTACGGCGTGATCAACAAAGCGGCAGATGCACCGGCTTTAGCCGCATGGCGCGTCAGCTCCAAAGCCTCACGGGTATTGTTTGAGCCCGTGCCTGCAATTACTGGTACCTTGGAAGATTCCACGGCAATCTCCACTACCCGTTTATGCTCCTCAAAGGTCAATGTGGCCGACTCACCAGTTGTACCGCAGGGAACAATGCCAGATATGCCCGTTTTATTCAGGTACTCAATGTTCTTCCTCAGTCCCTCCTCATCCAGGCTCTCATCTTCTAAAAACGGCGTAATTAAAGCGGGAAACACGCCTTTAAGCAGCATCGATCTCGACCTCGCCTCGGCGAGTTCGTCTCTGCCGCATCACATTGGAAATATATCCTGCAACACGATTTCGTATGGTCTTATTTTTGATGTCGGTATACTCTGATACCACCAGTTTATTTTGTTCAAAGTCAGGGCTAAATGAGCTTTCGTAGGTTCTCAACAGATCCATTGCGAAATTCTTGATATAACTAGGTTTTACACTTCCCATAATCAACACTCCAGCTAGAGCAATTCTTTGTGCATCCTTGCCTCACCAATTTATATCTTCCCGTCCCCGGAGGTTGTCCCTACCGCTTGTCTAGCGAAGTTCGTGGCCAATTGCAGTGGCCGCGAACTTCGCACTGCAATTCGCCGCTGCCGCTGCCTGGTTGACCGGCCCCACGCCCTTTCCCACCCGCATGCTGCCGAGAAGCGCCCTTTCTGCGAACCTCTTGGCCTGGCGGGCCGCTTCTTTCAGGGTGAGGCCCATGGCCAGAAATGAGGTTAATGCGGCAGAGTAGGTGCATCCTACGCCATGGTTGCCCCCTGCCACCTTCTCCCCCGGCAGAAGGATGACATCAACACCTGTCGCCAGGAGATCGGTGCAGTCCAGATGGCCGCCCTTAACGATTACCGCTTTCGGCCCAAGCTCTAAGATCTCATGTGCGGCGAGTTTTGCACTGTCTCTATCGCGAACCTCTATTCCGGTCAGAGCCTGGGCCTCGAAGATATTGGGAGTTACAACCGTTGCCAGTGGAATGAGGTATGTTTTTAGCGCCTCTAGCGCCTCAGGTCGAAGCAGCCTGCCGCCCGCTTCCGCCTCGATCACCGGGTCCAAGACGAAGGGGATATCGGTCATCCGCAGGTGCTGGGCCACCGCAGTCACAATCTTATCGGAGTGGAGCATGCCCGTTTTGGCAAAAGCAATGGAGAAATCATCGGTGATCGACCTCATCTGCTCTACTACTATGTCGGGTTCCAGGCCATAGACTCGTTGCACTCCCAGGGTGTTTTGGGCAGTAATGGCGGTGACAGCGCAGGTTCCATGCAGTCCCAGGACACAGAACGTCTTAAGGTCCGCCTGGATGCCGGCCCCGCCCCCTGAGTCAGAGCCGCCGATGGTAAGCACGACTTGTGGCATTAGGAGATCTTCTTCTCGGCCGCTGCCGCCATCTCCTCAGGCAGCCCGTACTTTTGCGCGATCTTCAAAGCCTTGCGGTAAAAGCCGGCTTGCATATGCAGCTCATAGGACTTAGTGGCCGCTTGCAGCAGCATCTCTTGGGGAAGCTCAAACTCCTCGGCGATCTTGGCCGCGTTCTTGACCAGACCAAAGCTCATGCTCTTATTATAAGCTTGAACCGCCGCCTGCCGGACCAG
>Ga0209777_10001468_pt1 | contig 33908 bp, 26 predicted proteins | sample FrelakmetHBP12HB_FD_187147 | JGI IMG/M metagenome (GOLD analysis project Ga0209777, IMG submission 187147) | Freshwater lake sediment microbial communities from the University of Notre Dame, USA, for methane emissions studies -HBP12 HB (SPAdes)... | ecosystem: Environmental > Aquatic >... | reverse complement strand
CGCTCCACCTCGGCCGCGAAGCCCGAGAAATTCCTCCCGGATCTCCGATCTGCCGTGCTCTATGCGGTGAACTGAATGGAAAAGGGCCAAACTCCAGGGCACGGCTGAAGCCGTGCCCTGATACAAACCGACCACCGAATTCCATTTTTGTGTCGCGCACCCCATTCTCGGTGCCGCACTCCCTACGTCAGGAAGAGGATGTAGGCCGGCGTGCCGACGGGCGTGTACTGACCGGTGAAGGTGAGCGCGCCGGTCTGACGGTCGATGCGGAAGGCGGCGATGGCGTCGCCTCTCTGGTTGCAGCAATAGAGGAAGCTCCCGCCAGGATCGATGGTGAAACTGCGCGGGTAATCGCCCCGTGTCCAGGCTTCTCCGGCGAGCGTGAGCGTACCCGTCTTGCCGACGGAGAACCAGGCGATGCTGTCGTGCAGCCGGTTGGCGGCGTACACGAACCGGCCATCAGGGGAGACGACGATCTCGGAGGTAAAGTCGGTTCCGGCGAAGCCTTTGGGCAGCGTGGAGACGGTCTGCTTCGGCGTCAGGGTTCCCGTTTTCGGGTCCCACTGGAAGGTGACCAACGTGGACGCTTCTTCCTGCAGGCAGTAGAACCACGGGCCGTGGGGATGAAATGCGAAATGGCGCGGTCCATCGCCTGGCGGCAGCGCGACGAAGGCGGGATCGTTCGCGGAGAGCGTACCGCTGTCGAGGTCGAGCCTCCAGATGTTGACGCGGTCCAGACCGAGATCGCTTGCCAGCACGAAGCGGCCCGAGGGATCAGACTCGATCATGTGCGCGTGCGGCGTTTCGTGGCCGCTGATGGCGAAGCTTCCGGGCGGGGCGGTGGCGGCGTGCTGGGGGCCGGGCGTGCCCTCGCCCTTTTTCACGCCGGTTGCGCTCCCGAGTTCGCCGCCGTCGCGGATGGGCAGTGCAGCGATGGTGCCGCCGTGGTAATTCGCGACCAGTACGTAGCGGCCCGACGGGTGAACGCTCAGGTGGCACGGTCCGGCGCCTCCCGAACTGACCGTGTTCAACAGCCGCAGGTCACCGGTGGCCCTATCGACGGCGAATGCGCTGACCGACCCGGAGCCGCTCGCGTCGAAGGTGGACGTCTCGTTTGCAGAGTAGAGGTGCGTGCGGGACGGGTCGAAGGCGAGACAGGACGGGTTCGAGTCGCTCGGGAAGACTTTGCGCTTCGCGAGCGCGCCCGTCGAAGGATTCATCTCAAACAGGTAAATGCCCTCGCCGTGGCCGGCACTACCCTCCGGGCCTTGCGGGGAGCTGTACGTTCCCACGTAGAGCAGAACCCGCTTCTTCGCCGGTTGAGGCGGTGTCGGCGCGCCTTCCGCAAACGCCGGCCCCGCCGCCGCGAGCACGGCGCCGGTTTTCAGAAAGCCGCGGCGGCCGGTCAGGCGCGGCGCGTCGCCCTCAGGGGACCGGGAGTTCGTCGTGTCATCCGTTGCGGACCGAGGAAGAGGATTGCGCATGTCCGATTCTCGATGTGGCCGGCCGGGAGTGTCAATGGGCGGGCGCCTGGTGCGATTGAGGGAACCCGTTGCGGCGGGCGAACCTGACTGGCCGTGTTCTCGAAACGCACCGGTGTGCGGGTACACTGAGTTGAGGCCCGAATATCAGAAACGGTAAGAACACAGCCACCCTGCTGATCGACGCGCCCGACCGCAAGGGACTCGTCGCGACGATTGCGGAGTTTCTTTACTCGCACGGCGCGAACATCCTGCACGCGGACCAGCACCAGGATCAGGATGCCGGGCTGTTCTTCATGCGCGTGGAGTGGTCGCTCGACGACTTCGATCTCTCGCGGGAGGAACTGGCGGCCGAGTTCGCGCCCATCGCCGCGCGCCTGCAGCTGAACTGGCGCGTGGAATACTCCGCGGTTCCCCCCAGGGTGGCCATCTTCGTTTCGCGCTACCTGCACTGCCTGGTGGACCTGCTGCACCGCCACCAGATCGGCGAGTTGCCGTGCAGTATCCCGCTCATCGTCAGCAATCACCCCGACGCCGCGGCTCTGGCGGAGTTCTATAAGATCCCGTTCCAGTTCATATCGGTCGGTAACGATGACAAGGCCGGGGCGGAATCGCGCCAAATGGAGTTGCTCGAGCAGCAACGCGTCGATCTCGTGGTGCTGGCGCGTTACATGCAGGTGCTCTCCCCGGCCTTCGTCGCGCTCTATCCGCGGCGGATCATCAACGTGCACCATTCGTTCCTGCCGGCGTTCACCGGCGCGCGGCCGTATCAGGCGGCATTCCAGCGCGGCGTGAAGCTCATCGGAGCGAGCAGCCACTACGTCACCGATGTGCTCGACGAGGGCCCGATCATTGAGCAGGACGTGACGCGCGTGTCGCATCGCGACCAGCTCGAGGACCTGGTTCAGAAGGGGCGGGATCTGGAGCGCGTGGTGCTCTCACGGGCCGTGCGCTGGCACCTCGACCACCGGATCCTGGTCTACAACAACAAGACTGTGGTGTTCGACTGAGGCGTGTCCTCACGCCCTCGCCATGCCGTGCAGAATCCGTAGCGCCCGATCGGGCCAAGGGGCGGCTGCGCCCCCGCTCCATGGGCGACGTCTTCGGCGTCCGCCACTGCACGCATATCTTCGTCAGCACCGAAGAAATCGTTTCACCGGACGACCCGGCGATGTGAGCCGGCATCGGGCTGGCCGCATCGAAAACGTCGCAGTAAGTAGACGGCTCAAGTGCGTTACAGTTATGCTGTCTGAAATGCCCGCTACCGCTGCCATTGAAGTCATCGCGCTGCCAAAGCCCCGTCTGAAGGGCGGCATGTCGCTCGAGGAGGCGATTGCCGCACGCCGCTCCAAGCGTGGCTATCGGGGTGAGCCGTTGCGGCTGAACGACACCGCTCAATTGCTGTGGGCGGCGCAAGGCATCACCGGTCCGGAGGACAAGCGAGCGGCCCCGTCGGCGGGTGCGCTTTTTCCGCTTGAGCTTTACCTGTCCGTGACGAAGGTTGAGGGTATCCCGCCCGGTGTCTATAAATACGATCCGGCTGCGCATAGCCTGACGCTCCACCGGGACGGTGACCGGCGGCGTGAGCTGACGGCCGCCGCGATGGACCAGGACTGCGTGCGATTTTCGGCCGGCGTTCTGATCTTCACTGCAGTCGCGAGCCGCACGGTAGGCAAGTACGGCGAGCGCGGCCGGCGGTACATAGACATGGAGGCGGCTCACGCCTCCGAGAACGTCTACCTGCAGGCGGCCGCGCTGGGGCTCGGCACGGTTGCGGTCGGCGCATTTGACCCGGCTGCCGTGACCAAGTGCCTGGAGTTGCCGCGCGCACACAAGCCTGTCTACCTGATGCCTGTCGGCCGCGTCTGAGAGCGCCAGCCGTGCTTTGTCAGAGTTTGACCACGCGGGTGCGGGCCTCGGGAGCGCCGAGGCCGCGGCGGCTCGCCAGCTCGAGGTAGCGCAGCGTTCCCGGTTCGAGCTCCCAGAATTCGCGCGCCGCCCACGCGTCCACGGCCACGGGATCCGTGCCGGCGATCACGGTCTTCTCCTCGGAGACGTCGGAGAGATTGCCACCGCTCGGCCCGCCGCGCAGCAGCACGCGATACGCATCGATGATGGTCAGGGTCGGACGGAGAAAGGCCGCGAGGTCGGCAAGGCTCTCGTGAATGCGCTGGTGCAGGCGGTAGCGCGAACCGCCCAGAATGCCGTACCAGTTCTTCATTCCCAGCGTCACACCGGTGAGGCTGTGGTGCTTGGCGATGGGGAAGTTGATCACCTTGTCAGCCTCGAGGAAGGGCACGAACACGGGCCATTCGCGCAGGACGTCGCCGCCGAGATTCACGTCGCGGAAGGAAGCGTCGGAGGGAAACACGATGGACGCGCCGGCAGCCCGGACCGCGGGTCCGATTCCGCTGCGCTCCACCACGCGGCGCGGCTCGTTGATGGCGACGTCGGCCACCAGGACTTTGCGTGCACCGGCCTCGAAGGCGAGCTGCACCGCCGCGGCAACCGCCTGCGGATTCGTGTTCGCAGCCTGCTCCGGCGTGCGGTCCCACGACATGTTCGGCTTGATGAGGACCACGTCGCCGCGCGCGACGAAGCGGCGGATTCCGCCCAGTTCTTCGACGGCGCGGCGCACCAGCGCCGCGGGATCGCCTCCGCGGACGACGGCGACTCCGGGCCACGCGGCGTCGGGCGGGGGCGCGAGGTTCCGCGAGACCAGAGGCGGCGCAGGCTCTCGGGAGCGCGTTTCGCGGCGGCTGAGCCACACGGCCGCACCTCCGGCGGCGGTGGCGATCGCTCCGGCGCGGAGCAGGCTGCCCACAACGGCGCGCCTGCCGGGTTCGTTCCGGGATGACGCATCCTGCATCGTGTTAAGTCTAACCCGGACTTCGCACCACGATCGTGACGAGGCGTGATGAGGGGGGTGCAGCTACAAGGCGCGCGAAGGGAGCCGCCCGGAGGCGTACTTGAACAGTACGTCGAGGACGGCGACCGAGCGCAACGCAGTAGATGCGGCCCCATCGCGCGCCGTAGTAGATTGCTGGTGTGAAGTCCGGGTCAGTCCCGTGCACGGCGGGAGCAAAGTGAACGGCGTGATCCTGCGCGGCATCCTGCTGCTCACCGGTTTCGCGGCCGTCATTGCGCAGATCGTGCTGATGCGCGAGCTGATGGTGATTTTCTCGGGGAACGAGGTTTCTCTTGGCCTGATTCTGGCCGCATGGCTGCTGTGGACGGCGGTCGGAAGCAGCCTGCTCGGGCGGGTTGCCATGCGGGCCCGCGATCCGCGGCTGCTGGCGGCTGTGCTGTTTGCGCTGGCGGCTTCGGTGCTGCCCGCAACGATCGCCGCGGCGCGCCTGAGCAGGGTGTTCCTCGAGCGAGCGCCGGGAGAGGCGTTGAGTCCCGGAAGCGAGCTCGGTGCGTGTCTGGCCGTGCTCGCGGTCTTCTGCTCGCTCTCGGGCTGCCTGTTCGCTGTTGCCAGCCGGGTCTGGGCCGCGGAGGCGGCGGCGGGCGCCGCGCAATCCACCAGCGCCGTCTACGGTCTCGAAGCCGGCGGCTCGGCGCTTGGCGGACTGCTCGCCAGCACCGTCCTGCTGCGCTTTCTGACCTCTTTCGAGATCGCGTTCATCGTGGCGACGGCGTGCCTGCTCGCGGCCGCGGCGCTCGGTTGGCGCAGGCGGCGCTGGCAGATTGCGATGGGGCTGGCCGCGCTCGCTCTGGGGCATCTCGGGTTCTGGAACTTGGCGCCGCGGCTCGAGCGTGCGTCGGAGCAGGCGCTCTGGCGAGGGTTCCGCGTGGAAGGCGTCGAGAACTCGATCTACGGCAACCTGGTGGTAGTCTCCACCGAGGGCAGCGCGACGATCTACGAAAACGGGCTGCCGTCGGCAACCGTGCCCGATCCGGCCACGGCCGAGGAATCCGTGCACTGGGCGCTGCTCCAGCATCCGGCGCCGAAACAGGTTCTGCTGATCGGCGGGGGCGTGAACGGCAGCCTCGCGGAGATCCTGCGCCACGGCGGCGTCGAGCACGTGGACTACGTGGAGCTCGATCCCGCGATCATCGGCCTGGCTGCAAGGTACTTCCCGCGCGAGTGGAACCCGGTGGCGCACGATCCGCGGGTGGCGATTCACAACGTGGACGGCAGACTGTGGCTACGCCGCACCCGCGGCCCGTTCGACGTCATTGTGGTGAATCTTCCCGAGCCGCAGACAGCGCAGTTGAACAGGTTCTACACGGTGGAGTTCTTTCGCGAGGCGGCCGCGAAGATGGCGCGCGGCGGCGTGCTGGGGATCGAATTGCGCGCTTCTGAAAACTACATCAGCCCCGAGCTCGCCGCATTTCTCCGCTGCATCCGCCTCAGCCTCGGCCGGGTCTTCCCGGACGTGGCCGTGCTGCCCGGCGAGACGGTGCACTTCTTCGCATCGCCGACTCCGGGAGCGCTGGTTCGGGATGCGCGGACTCTCGCCGGCCGGCTTCGGGTGCGGAACCCGGGGACGAAGTACGTAGCCCCCTGGGCCATTCCCTTCCGCACCATGCCGGACCGCGTGCGCGACCTGGAGGCCGCCGTCCAGCCCCGGTCCGGAACCCCTGTGAACCGCGACTTCGCGCCCATCGCCTACTACTTCGACACCACACTGTGGGCGGCCCAATTCTCCAACACGTTCCGGCGCGCGTTTGACGCCGCGGCACGGGTTCCCTTCGGCATGCTGGCGGCCGCGGTGGCGCTCCTGCTCGCGGCAGCGATTCTCGCCGTCGAGCGCGCGCAACCGGGCGGCAGCCGCTTGCGCGCCATTGCGGGTTTTTCAGCCGCGTCGATGGGCCTCACGATGATGGGCATCGAGCTGCTGCTGTTGCTCGGATTTCAAGCTGTGTGCGGGTACGTGTACCAGGGGCTCGCCCTGCTCACGGCCGCCTTCATGGCGGGAATGGCCGCCGGCGCCGCGCTGTCCTTCGACGATGAAGTACCCGGCGGCTCACCGTCCGCGCGGGGCGAGGCCGTGCGCGACCTGACCAGCCTGGCGCGGATTCACGCGCTTGCGGCCGCCGTTCCTCTCGCGCTGTTCGCCGTTCTCGTGGCGCTCAATTCCGTGCAAGCATTTGTGCCTCCACTCCTGACGCAGGCGGTCTTTCCGGTACTGGCTGCAATTTCCGGCGCGGCCGGCGGCCGGGCATTCGCGGTGGCGAGCCGGCTCTGGTTCCTCGATTCGAGACCACGCGCCGGACTGGGCGCGCTTTACGGCGCCGATCTCGCCGGCGCCTGCCTCGGTGCGCTCGCGCTCAGCACGTGGGTGGTGCCCGTCTTCGGATTCGAGCGGACGGCGATCCTGCTCACGGCAGCGTGTCTCGGACCTGCTGGCGCAGCATTTTGGTTGCTTCGCCGCATGCGGGCTGTCAGCGTCGAATGAGTCCCGAACGGCTCACCGCGTGAAGAGATCCTTCCAGGATTCGTCCATCGCGGTCCAGCGGTCTCGCTCCGCGGCGCTGGTCAGGGCCTCGGGCATGGAGAGCGATCCGTGCCCTTTTTCGCAGAGAAGCTCGGTGCTCACCGGATCGAGCAGCGGGCTGCTCCAGGAACCGATTCGAACCGGCATGGCCAGGCGGTTCAGGCAAACCGGGCAGCGCCGCTTCTGGTCGGCAACGCACCACAGCACGGCCACAGCGGAGGCCACGACAAAGCCCCACGTCGGCAGCAGTCGCGCCACCAGCCAGACGAACTCGCGCAACTCTCCCGGCCGCATGCGGACCCGCACGCCCGAGGTCTCCATCCAAAGCGCGAGCAGGCTCACCTCTACCAACGCCGTCTTCAGCAGCAGGAACGCCCAGGAGCGCGTTGCCTGTTTCCAGTTCACTCTGCCCGCAATCGGCGATTGGCGGCCGATGGCCAAGAGGATGATGCCGATGGCCACACCGAAGCCGGCCAGCCCGAGGAATAGGCCGCGCGGCACATCCTGGTTGGCCGGCAGCGGGTAGACGCGGGCGTCGCGGATGAGCAACTTGGGCTCCGCGGCGGCCAGCGCGTTCAGTTCTTTCTGCGCGGCTTGCATGGTGACGCCCGGCCGCAGGCGCGCGACGGTTTCCATCAGCGGCCACTCGCGATCGGGCAGCGTGAAGTGCGTCCACACGGGCACCGCTCCCGTCAGCCCGGGCACGTTCTCCGGCAACACGCCGACGACACGCAACTGACGCCCGCCGAAAAGGAGCGTACGGCCGATCGCACCAGGATCGGAGCCCAGAGACCAGCGCCACGTGTCATAGCTGACGACAGCGGCATCCTGGTCATCCGGCTGGAACGTCCGGCCCAGCCTGGTGTGGATTCCGATGAGCGAGAACAGGTTCCATGTGGCTCTGCCGAGGTGTCCGTGCTGCCAGTCCACGTGATATGCCGCGATGCCCGCCAGCGTCTTGGACTCCGTTCCGAAGTGCTTGATCTGCAGCGGGGGCAGCGGAGCGAACGGCGTACTGAAGCGCTGCTGGGACAAGGCCACGAGCCGGTCGGGGTTGGCGTAGGGCACGGGACCGTAGAGGTAGCGTATGTTCTGGAACCCTCTGCTGGCGGCGGCCAGCAAGCAGAAGAACAGCCCGGCGGTGATGAAAACGAAAGCCGGTCCCCTGAGGAACCCGCGCAGGCGCTCATGCGGAAAGCGCAGCCAGAACGCGTCCACGAACGCGGTCCAGCAATGAGTCAGGAGCTGCGCGTATGCGGTTCGTGTCAGCTCGTCGCGTTCGACCAGGAACGCCCACCAGTGCAGTGCTCCCCCTCGCCACTTCCGGAGCCATTCAACACGGCTCGCCCGCGGAACCAGCCAGCTCGCCGCCGCGATGATTGCGCGACATGCGACGGGCAGCAGATCGGTTCGCGGTTCGGGCATGAATCTCTCCTCCGAACGTTAGACACCGCCGGGAGGCGCGCTGTTCCGCTACCGCGCCGAAACCACCGGCTATTTGCAGCTCCTACCAGCCCAGCGTCTTGCGGACATACTCCCGGCTGATGCGGAAGCTTTCCCAGAGCGGGCGCGTGGGCTTGAATCCCTGCGGGTGCGCGAGTTCGATGGCCACGTCGCCTTGAAAGTTCACCTCGCGGAACGCACGCGCGATCTCGGCGTAGTCGATGGCGCCCTCGCCCATGGCTTCTGACCAGACGCCGTCAGCCTTGCGGTCGCGCAAGTGCGCGTACACAATGCGCTTTCCGTAGCGCCGGATGAACCCGGCCGGATCAACGCCCGCACCTTTCAGCCAGTCCAGGTCCGGTCCCAGTTTCGCGCCGGGGAAGCGCGCGAGCGTGCCCTTCAGATCGTACTCGTCGTCTTTCACCTCGTAGATGTGGTTGTGCAGGTTGAGCACGATCTTGTGCTTCTGGCCCATCGCGGATATTTTCTCGATCGTCTCGGCCTGGACGTCGAGTTCCGCCGGCGTCTTCTTGCGACCCGCATCTCCCACCGATGTTCCGAACGTCCTTCCGCCGAGCTTGGCGAGTTTCTCGATCACCATTTCGGCGTTCTCGAGCGTGGCGCTCTGCTGCGAGCGGTCCCACATGGCCGCGCCATAAGAGGCGCCGATTACCGGCAGCTTGTGTTTTGCCGAAGCCTCGCCGGCCTTTTCGACGAAATCCTCGTGCGGAAAGGCATTGTGCATCAATTCGATGGCCTCGATACCGGCGCGTTTGAAGTCGCCGAAGATCTGGTCGAGGATCGGGTAGATGTCGTACTTGGGCAGAGGCGCCGCATAAGACCACGGGTGCCCCGCGACAACCGGTTTGCGGGCGGCCGCTCCAGCCAGCGCGGCGCTGCCCACTGCCGCGGGAACCATGGCCAGGAAATCGCGTCGATCGATGACTTTCATAGGGGACGAGCGTATCACAGCCCGCGGCGGGGCGAGGGGATCGCGACCGAGCGCCCCGGTACCGCCTTGATCCGCTGCGCAGGTTCGCATACACTCTCGGAGTTGAAGCTCGTCAGGGTCCGACAAGTTTCGCAGATCGTTTTCCTCGCCCTGTTCCTCTTTCTCCTGTGGGGAACCGAGGTGCACTCGGGCGGCGTGCGCCTGCGATACCCCGTCGGCATTTTCCTGCAAGCGGACCCGCTCACCGCGCTCACGAATGCCCTTTCTACCCGCGCCCTTTACCGCGGGCTGCTATGGAGCCTGGTGGTGCTGCTGCCGGCGCTCTTCTTCGGCCGCTTCTTCTGCGGATGGATCTGCCCGCTCGGAACCCTCCACCACATCTTCAGCAGCCTCCGCTCGGAGCGAAAGCGCGGCAAGCAGCTCATCGAATCGAACCGCTACAAGCGCTGGCAAAGGTTGAAGTACCTCATCCTGATCGCGGGGCTCGCCGCAGCCTTGCTCGGTACGGGAGTGCTGGGCCTGCTGGATCCGATCCCGATGCTCGTTCGGTCGTTCACGCTCTCGGTGTTCCCGGCGGTGAATTACGCCATCGAGCGCGCCACCGGGGCGAGTGTGCTGAGCTTCAAGCAGCCGCACTTCCGCCAGGCTTTTTTGGTAGGGCTCGTCTTCGTGTTCCTCCTGGCGCTGAATTTCCGCGTGACCCGGTTCTGGTGCCGCGCCCTCTGCCCCCTGGGCGCCCTGCTCGGTGCCGCATCGCGCTGGTCGCTGTTGAAGCTGGAAAAGCGCGGCGAGCACTGCGGGGAGTGCAACCGTTGCCTGCTCGCGTGCCAGGGCGGTGACGATCCGATTCCCGGTGCGCGATGGCGCAAGGCGGAGTGCCATCTCTGCCTCAACTGCGTTGACGCATGCCCTGACGCGGGACTGGCGTTCCGGATCGGCGCGGCGCAGGAGGGGCGCGACCTCGCCGAAGGCCCCGAACTCGGCCGGCGCCGGATGGTCGCCAGCATCGCGGCGGGCGCAGCCGTGATTCCTCTTCTGCGAATTGGCGCCGAGGCTCACGAGGACCACGAGCGGCTCGTGCGGCCACCCGGGGCCGCGGCCGAGCCCGACTTCCTCGCCCGCTGCACGCGCTGCGGCGAATGCATGCGCGTGTGTCCCGCCAACGCATTGCATCCGGCGCTGCTCGCCGCGGGCGTTGAAGCGCTGTGGACTCCCGCGGTCGTCCCGCGAATCGGCTACTGCCAACCGAGTTGCGTGCTCTGCGGCGAAGCGTGCCCGACTGGCGCGATTGGCCGGTTTACGCCATCAGAGAAAGGCTGGCGCGGCGAAAAAGCCGGCGCAGAGCAGCCGATTCGCATCGGCACTGCATTTTACGACCGCGGCCGCTGCCTGCCCTGGGCGATGGCCACGGAGTGCATCGTTTGTGAGGAGTGGTGCCCCACATCGCCTAAGGCCATCTACCTCCGCGAGGCAGAAGTACCGGGCGCCGGCGGCACAACAGTCCGTCTCCGCCAGCCGTACATCGCGGCCGAGCGCTGCGTGGGCTGCGGCGCGTGCGAGTACGCGTGCCCTGTAAAGGACCGCCCGGCCGTTTACGTCACCAGTATCGGCGAGAGCCGCTCCCGGGCGAACCAGCTCCTGCTGCGCCGCGAAGGCGGCTCCGCGGTGACCGCTGCCCTTTCGCTGCCCGACTCGAATGAGGCGCGAGGCTGGACCCGCACGGCGCCGGTGCGCAGTTTCACGCCGGACAACCTCTGGCAATACCTCGACGGTGGCGCCGACCGGTTCGTCGAGGCGGGTCTCGAGCACACGCTCACCGCGCCGTACCGTTTCGAAGGGCAGCTCGAGGCCGTCGCCGACCTGCACGCCTTCCGCACGCCGGCCGGCGCCGTGCGCCTGTTCGACGCCGAGCCTCCCGGACGCGCCGTACCGCTGGGCGATGCCGCGCGCCTCTCGGCCTCCACCCTTGTCTTCCGCAAGGGTCCGTATCTGGTGCGTTTGGTGGCGTACGATGACACGCCGCGCACCGCGTCAGCACTGATAGTCCTGGCCCGCGCCATCGAAGCCAGGCTGCCGAGGTGAGAGGCGCCCGACGTACGCCGGATCGGCGCACCCCACGGCGTTCGGTGGCGGTGGTATACAGGAGAATCGGGGGCGATATGAACCGGCGGGAATTCGTCATCACCGGTGCCGGCGCCGCCCTGGCTGGGCAGAATGAGCCGAAGTCGCGCGTGGTGATCGCCCGGGATCCCTCCTTGCGCGGCAGCGGGCGCAATATTGAATCAGCTCGCCTCCTCAAGCTCCTCGACCGTTCCCTTACAGCGTTCTACAACCGCGACAACCCGCTCGAAGCCTGGAAACAGATTGCCCGTCCCGGTGAGGTCGTGGGTCTCAAGGTGAATTGCCTCGCGGGCCGCGGCACCGCATCGACGAATCCCCTGTTGGTGGACGCCATCGCCGAACGCTTGCAGCAGGCCGGCATCGCCGCGAAGGACATCCTGATCTTCGATCGTCTGAGCTCTGACCTCGAGAGCGCCGGGTTCCGCCTCTCCGACCGCGCCGGCGCGGTGCGCTTCGCCGGCAATGACGTGCTGGGTTACGAAGAGGAGTTGTCCATCTTCGGCAGCGCCGGAAGCCTCATCGCCCGCGCGGTCACGCGGACGTGCGATTGCATCATCAATCTGCCGGTGCTGAAGGACCACGGGATTGCGGGCCTCACCGCGGCGCTCAAGAACATGTTCGGCGCCATTCACAACCCGAACAAGTATCATGTCGACGTGGGCGATCCGTATATCGCTGACGTCTACGCTCTGCCGCCATTCCGCAACAAGGTGCGCGTGGCAATCTGCGATGCGACTACGCCGCAGTATGAAGGCGGCCCTTCCTACATGCCGCAATGGTCGTGGCCGATGAACGGCCTTCTGGTGGCGCGTGATCCGGTGGCGCTCGATTGGACGGGGTGGCAGATCATCGAGAAGAAGCGGGCTGAGAAAGGCCTACAGACGCTCGAGGCGGCCAAACGCAAGCCCGCCTACATCGCGACGGCCGCGAACGCCGCGCACCGCCTGGGCACCAACGACCCGAACCGCATCGACCGTGTAGAGGTGTGACATGGTGGACCGGCGCGCATTCCTCAAGACCGCGGCGGCGCCGGTGGCGGTGTGCGCGTGGCCCGCGGCGGCGGCCTCCGACGACTCGCGTTTCATCGTCGAGGCTTCGTTTTACGAAAAGCTGCCAAACAAGAAGATCCGCTGCAAACTGTGCCCGCGGGAATGCGTCATCGACGACCGGGAGCGCGGCTACTGCGGCGTGCGGGAAAACCGCGGCGGCGTCTATTACACGCTGGTGTGGTCCCGGGTTTGCGCGGCGCACATCGATCCGGTGGAGAAGAAGCCGCTCTTTCACTTCCACCCGGGCAGCCTGGCCTTCTCCATCGCAACCGCCGGCTGCAACGTGAACTGCCGGATGTGCCAGAACTGGGAGATTTCGCAGTCGCGGCCGGAGCAGGTGGTCAGCAACTACCTTCCGCCTCAGGAAGTGGCGGCGCTGGCAAAGCAGAACCGGTGCCCCATCATCGCCTACACCTACGGCGAGCCGACGGTTTTCTATGAGTACATGTCCGCGGCCGCGGACGCGGGGCGCGCCGCCGGCGTGAAGAGCGTTGTGGTCACGGGCGGCTACATACAGCAGGACCCGCTCAAGAAGCTGTGCCGCCACGTGGACGCCGTGAAGGTGGACCTGAAAGCGTTCTCTCCGAAGTTCTACAAGGAAATCGTCAACGGCGAGATCAAGCCGGTGCTCGATGCGCTGGTGACGCTGCGCGCGCAGGGCATGTGGACCGAGGTGGTGTACCTCGTTATCCCCACCTTGAACGATACCGACGAGCAGTTCACCGGCCTCGCGAAGTGGATGAAGGCGAACCTCGGGCCCGATGTCCCGGTGCACTTCACCCGCTTTCACCCCGAGTACCTGCTCAAGAACCTGCCTCCGACTCCGGTGCCCACGCTCGAGCGCGCCAAGGCGGTGGCGGAGGCCGAGGGTCTGCGTTATGCGTACGTCGGGAATGTGCCCGGCCATCCCGGCGAGAACACGTATTGTCCGAACTGCAAGCGGGTTGTGGTCGAGCGCACGGGTTTCAGTGTAGGCTCGGTGAATCTGGACAAAGGCAAATGCCGGTTCTGCCGGCAGCCCGTTGCGGGTGTTTGGGGGGCGTAGTGAGACGAACTCTATACAGGACCGCGGGCCTTGCGGCCCTCGTGTGCGCGGCGGCGCTGGCCGCGCAGGTCAGGCAGCCCGCCGTCGCCGGTGCTTTCTATCCGGCGGACGAGAAGGAACTCGCGGCCATGGTGGATGGCTTCCTCGCGCAGGTGCATCCGCCGGCGGTGGAAGGAACCATCCTGGCGCTCGTCTCGCCTCACGCCGGTTATCCCTATTCCGGCGGGGTGGCGGCGAACGGGTACTCGCTGCTCCGGGGCAAGCACTTCGACCGCGTCGTCCTCATCGCTCCTACGCACGTGGTCGGTTTTTCCTGGGCGTCCATCTACGACGGCGACGCGTACGCGACACCGCTCGGCATGGTCGAGGTGGACAAAGCGTTTGCCCGTAAACTCGCCGACGGCTCCGTGATTCGCCTGTCCGGCGAGGGCCACGCCATGTACAACGGCCGAGGCGAGCACGCGGTCGAGGTGCAGTTGCCTTTCCTCCAGCGCGTTCTCGGTACGTTCAAGCTCGTCCCCATCGTGATGGGCGACCAGAGCTATGATAGCTGCCGCGCAGTCGGGCTGGCGGTCGCGAAGCAGATCAAGGCAGCGGGCGGATCCACGCTGATCGTGGCGAGCTCCGATCTATCCCACTATCACCGGTACGACGACGCCGTCGCCATGGACCGCAAGACCTTGCGCGCCGTCGAAGAGTGGGACTACCTCAGCATGTCGGCCAACTTCGACCGGCAGCTCTGGGAGGCGTGCGGCGGCGGTCCGATCATCACCGCCATGATTGCCACCGAGCGCGCGGGCGCCGTCCCGAAGCTGCTCAAGTACGCCAACTCGGGCGACACCACGGGCGACCGCAAGGCCGTCGTGGGCTATGGTTCCATGGTGTTCTTCAAGCCGCTCAAGGCGGCAGCGGCGGCCATGCCGGAGTTCTCTCTCTCCGACGCGGAGAAATCCGAACTGCTCGCCCTGGCGCGCCGCAGCGTGGAGACCGCCGTCCGCCAGCAGAAGCTGCTCGCGGACGTGCCGGTGAAATTCGAATCCTTTTCCCAGGAGCGGGGCGCTTTCGTCACTCTGAAAGAGAAGGGCCAGTTACGCGGCTGCATCGGCTACATCGCACCGAGCAAGCCTCTTGCGGAAACCGTACGCGACGTGGCGGCCGCGGCCGCGGTCGAAGATCACCGTTTCCGCCCTGTCGAGCCCTCGGAACTGGGCGCGATCGAGTACGAGGTGTCCGTGCTCTCGCCCATGCGCCGCGTGCTCGACGTGAATCAGATTCAGGTCGGCAAGCACGGCCTGGTGATGCGGAAGGCGCATGCCTCAGGTCTGCTGCTGCCGCAGGTTCCGGTGGAAGAGCACTGGGATCTGAAGACGTTCCTCGAGGAGACCTGCCGCAAAGCCGGTCTTCCGGCGGGCGCGTGGCGCGACGCGGATACCGACATCTTCTCCTTCACCGCCCTGGTCTTCAACGAGCGGAAGCACTGAACGGGGACAGCCTCCTGGCCTGTACCCGAGGGCCTGCGGCCCGCGAAACTTCATGAAAACCGAGACGGTGAGGAGGGGGCGGTTCTTCGACCCTGTCGTCTTCTTCGTTCGCGCTGCGGTTCGTATGTTCTTTGAAATAAGCGAGGCGTATCTGGGCCAACCGCAGCAGCAAGAGATGGCCTTGTATCAGGGCATGGCTTCAGCCGTGCCGAAACGCCCGGCCAATCACCGGGCTTCAGCCCCCGCGGTGTTTCTTTTCGTCAAGTAGGTCAGTCAATAGCGCAACTCCACCTTGCGCAGGTCTCCGTATTGACGACAAGCGAAGTCGGATCTTGTCGGGGCGGACATTGCACAAGGGTCTCGCCATCACCGGGGCCTAAAGGCCCATTTCTTCCCGTACCAGTGCGGCACGGCTAAAGCCATGTCCTGATACAAAGCCGATCGTATCCTGACGCGCTCCCGAATGTACAAACTCCAGGGATCTGTTCACAAGGGACAGATCAGAGCTGTCCCTTGGCCTCAGAACCCGAGTTCCTGCACCACCCGGCCGGCGTGATACACGTTCCGCAGCGCCTCGATGATCCCCTGAGTGGCAACGTGGACCGCGCGCCCGCGCACCTCGCTGTACACGAAACGGTTCGACATCGCCTCCAGGTTGCTGTCGAACAGGATGCCGATGACTTCACCCTTGGTGTTCACCGTCGGACTGCCCGAGTTGCCGCCGATGATGTCGCAGGTGCTCACGAAGTTGAACGGCGTGTCCAGCTTGAGCGCGCCCTTCGCCTTCAGGAACCGTGCGGGGAGCTGGTAGGGATCCGTGCCGGTGGCGTGCTTGTACATGCCGGCGAAGTCCGTCGCATACGGCGCCTGCGCGCCCTCGGCCTTCTGGTATCCCTTTACCGCTCCGTAGGAGAGCCGCAAGGTCCCCGTCGCATCGGGATACTCGGTCGAGCCGTAGACCATGAAACGCGCCCGCGCGATGCGGCTGCCGGCCGCGCGGTCCACTGCGTCCAGCGTGTCCTCGCGCTCCTTGCGGATCGCGCGCGCCGCCGGGTCGAGGATGCGGGCGAGCTGCAACATCCCGTCCTTAGAGGATTGTGCCGCCTGCGCATTCGCCGCGAGCCGCTTGCGCTCGGAAACATCCTTCAGCTTTGAGGAAGAGACGTAGGCTTGCGCCGCCTGCTCCGGTGTCCGCCCCGCGAGCAGCGCTCTCACGGTAGCATCCGAGGCGCCGAGTTGCGCCTGGATGTACTTCAGCCAATTCGCCAGCACGGCGACTTCCAGCGAATCCGCGATCGGCGCCGGCGAGTAGAGGCCCCGCTCCAGCGATGGCAGGTTTGCGTCCGTGAACTCGCGTAGCCGCGCCCCGTTCGGCTTCGCCTTCTCCTCCGGCAAGCGCAGCACGGTGCGCGCGATGCGGAAGAGGGAAGAGAACAGCGGCCCGCGCTCGAACGCCTGGTACACCTTCTCCTTCGGCGCCCAGGCGCGGTAGGCGGTGGCAGCCTGTTCAAAGGCGTTCCCCACTTCCTTCTCCGCCGCCGCATTCCTGGCGATATCGGCCTTCAGCTTCTCCTCGCGCGCCTTTTTCTCTTCGATCAACTGCGGGTCCTTCATGCCCTTTTCTTCCCAGATCCGCGCCTTGTAGCTGTTCTCGGCGCTGAACAGGCGGTCTTCGGCCACCCGCTTGTTTTCGGCGCTGTGCGCTCCGTAGGCCTTGAACGTGTCGGTTGCCGACTTCAGGTAAGCGAGCGCCAGCGGGTAGTTCGTGTCGCGGAGGTACTCCAGTTCCGCGAGCGTGATGAAGCGATCCGTGGACGCCGGGTTGCCGGAGACGAATGCCAGTTCGCCGTCCTTCGCGCCCTCGCGGCTCCACTTCAGGTAGTTCGCCGTCTTCGCGGGAGCGCCGTTCTCATAGGCGCGGAAGAACGTGATGTCGAGGTCGTACCGCGGGTAGGTGAAGTTATCCGGATCGCCGCCGAAGAACGCAATGTCCTTCTCCGGCGCGAACACCAGGCGGATGTCGGTGTACCTCTTATATTCATAGATGCTGTAAAGGGCGCCCGAGTAAAGGGTCACCACCTCGCAATGGTCTCCCGTGTGTGCCGAGCACTCCTTTTCGATTGAGGCGATCGCGGCCTTGCGCTCTTGATTCTCTTCCGGTGTGCCGGGCGCGGCATTCACTCCCGCGTTCACCTGCCTGGTGGCGTCCTCGATCGATACCAGCACGCTGACCTCGTTGTCGGGACACTTCAATTCATCCGCCTGCGTCTTCGCATAGAAGCCGTTCGCCATGTAATTGTGTTCGGCGGTCGAAAGCTTCTGGATGCATCCCTGGGCGACGTGGTGGTTGGTGAAGATCAGGCCGCCGGGCGACACAAACGAGCCGGACGCGCCCATGCGGAGCGATGACAGCCTGAGGTGGTTCAGGAAATCGTCACTGACCGCGAAACCGAATTCCTTCTGAACCTGTGTCTTCGGGAACTGGTTGTAGAGCCACATCCCCTCATCTGCCAGAAGGGCAAAGCAGGAAAGTAACAGGACGAGCAAGGCGCGCTTTCTCATAAGACAGACAGGATAACAGACGCGTACAGGCCATCCTCAGCCAGGGCACCACCATCCGGTGCTGGGACTGCGTAGGGCAGGCCTCCTGGCCTGTTTCCGAGACGTTGGCGTGATTCGGGTCCGCAGCCCCTCGCGCTCGCGACCCAACATTGCCGCCTTGTATCAGGGCATGGCTTCAGCCGTGCCGCAAAGCCCAGCCAATCACTGGGCTTCAGCCCCTGTTCCCCCTCTCTTCACCAGGGGCTGAAGCCCGATTCCCTTCCGCACCGTTACGGCACGGCTGAAGCCATGCCCTGATACAAGGCCGGCGCTTTTCGGGACGACAGGCCGGGAGCCATGTCCCACCGGAAGCTGTGCGGTTCGCGTGGTATATTGGGCCTGCCCCCTATGCGCACCCTCGTAGCTGTACTTTCGCTTGCGTTTAGCTTGGCCGTACCTGCCTGCGCCGGCCGGCAACAGAAGCCCCAAGAGCAGGGCATCACCCGCGAACAGGCTGACGCTATCCTGAACGAACTGAAGCAGATACGGCAGCTTCTCGAGAAAGGCGCCGCCCCCGCCGCTAACGCGTCTGTCGATTCCTCGGGCAGGGTGCGCATGAGTCTCGGCGACGGTCCCTGGCTGGGCAGGAAGGAGGCCCCGCTGACCATCGTGGAGTTCACCGATTACCAGTGCGGCTTCTGCCAGCGATTCCACACCAGCACTTTTCCGGAGCTGCGGAAGAAATACATCGATTCGGGCAAAGTTCGGTTTGTGAGCCGCGACCTGCCGCTGGACTTCCATTCGAACGCGTTCCGCGCCGCGGTTTCCGCCCGCTGCGCCGGCGACCAGGGGCAGTTCTGGGCCCTGCGCGACCGCATGGTGGCCGAACCCAGCCACCTTTCCCCGGCAGACATTCTCGGGTACGCCCGTGAACTGAAGCTGAAGCTACCCGAGTTCGAAGCCTGCGTGAAGAGCAACAAGTACGCCGAGGCCGTGCGCGCCGACTCTGCCACCGCTTCCTCCCTCCGGATCGACGGCACGCCGGCGTTCATCATCGGCAAGAGCACGCCCGATGGAGTCCTGGGCTCGGTCGTGATGGGCGCACTGCCGCTCGATGCGTTCGAAGGCAAGCTCGAAGAGGCGGCACAGTAAGGTCTGCACACTCCGAAACACAAAAAGGCCGGCCTTCCGCGGGGGAAGCCGGCCTTTCTGATATGAGGACCGCTGATACGACCTCTACAGCTTCAAGATGCGAATGGACCCGTTCGAGCTCGACAGGTCGATCAGCGGTCCGCCGCCGTTGATGTCCCCTTCCAGGTGGTTCTTGCCGATGGTTCCGTGCGTTGCCACGTCGAAGTCGCTCGTGATCGACGCGTTGTTTGTCGATGCCCGCAGCCGCGCTTTCAGCGACGAAGGCAGCCGCAGCGTGATCGACGAGTTGCTGGTGGAGGCGCGAACATCGCTGTTCTCGAGCGATTCGATCTCCAGTTCGATCGCGCCGTTCGAACTCTGCACGCGCACCGGCTGGCCCGGCTTCGGTTTCAACATGCGGATGTGAATCCCGCCGTTGGAGGTGGTGGCCTCGAGGGCGCCGGCCACACGCTCCAGGCGGATGGCGCCGTTTGAGGTTCTCGCGGTCGCTTCGCCTCCCACGCTGTCGCCCTCGATGGATCCGTTCGATGTGCGGGCGTCCAACTGGCCCTCGAACTTCCGCAGCCTGATGGCGCCGTTCGAGGTCTCGAGATGCGCCCGGCCCTGCACGTCCTCAATCCGGATGGAGCCGTTTGAGCTGACCACGCGGTCAAGCTCCACCTGCCGCGGAACGCGGATCACGAACTTCACGCCGCTGCTGTGGTGGCCCGAGGGCCGTACCGTGCGAATGGACAGGTACCCGGCATCCTGCTTCGTTTCTATCTTGATCTCCTTCAGCATCTCTTCGCGGGAGGCGTACTTGGTGCCCGTTACCTGCACCGAGTCCTTCTCCCAGCCGAGTAGCTCGATGGAGCCGTTGTAGCCTTCAAGGTTGAACCGGCTACCGGGTTTCAGATCGTAACTGTATTGAAAATCTTCACGATAGCGATCGGATGCCTGTGCCAGCTCCTCCAGGTCGCAGCCGATCTGAAACGGCACGACGGCAAGTGCGGCAAGGGCCAGATACGGAACTCTCATGGTTCACCTCAACGCGAATTACGAAATGACCTGAAAAAAGTTCCAGGAGGATACGAGGCGCGCGAAGGTCGACGACCGCAGGCGTACTTGAACAGTACGTCGAGGACGGCGACCGAGCGCAACGATGTAGACATGGGCAGATCGTAGACGGTTGCCGTGCGCCGGCCTATCTCGCGAGCACCCGCGCCAGCTCGAAAAGCTTCGGATCGAGCGGCTTATGGCCCGTGACCACCTCGGCGAGCGGCGTGGTGATGATCTCGCCCTTCTCAATCCCGACCAGGACACCGCATTTGCCGCCGGCGACCTGTTCGGTTGCCGCCGCGCCCAGCCGGGTTGCGAGCATCCGGTCGGCGTAGGTCGGCGTCCCGCCACGCTGCATATATCCCAGAATCGTCACCCGCAGTTCGAATCCCAGGCGCTCCTTCTGGTCCTCAACGAACTGTGCCAGCCCCTGCGCATTCGGCTTCGCGCCTTCGGCGATAACGACGATGGCATGGGGTTTGCCGCGCTCGTACGCGCGGCGGATCTCTTTCGTTACATCCTCCGGGTCATAAGGGAACTCCGGCACGGCTACGGCTTCCGCCCCGCCCGCGATCCCCGCCATCAGGGCCAGGTACCCGCTTCCCCGTCCCATCGTCTCCACCAGCATGGCCCGCTGGTGCGACGAAGCGGTCACCTTCAGCCGGTCGATGGCTTCGAGTGAGATGTTTAGCGCCGTGTCCACACCGATGTTGACCTCGGAGCCGCAAAGGTCGTTGTCGATCGTCGATGCGACTCCGACCACCGGGTACCCCGTTTGCGACAAGGCGTTCGAGCCCGTCTGCGTTCCGTTGCCGCCGATGCACACCAGGCCGTCGATGTCTCGCTCGTTCAACTCGCGGAGGGCCCTCTGCTGTCCGGCTTCGGTCTTGAACTCGGGACACCGGGCGCTGCCGAGAATGGTGCCGCCCCGCTGCATGATGCCGCCGACGTCGCGCGCACCGAGCGGTGTGAAGTTGCCGGCAATCAGTCCGGCATAGCCGTGCCCGACGCCGAACACCTCCCACCCCCGCTCGAGCCCGGTCCGCACCACCGCGCGGATGGCTGCATTCATCCCGGGAGCATCGCCCCCGCTCGTCAGCACCGCAATTCGTCTCATGACTCCTCCCGCGGAATCAGCCGCAGCAAACTCAGATTCACCGTCAGCACCCGCTCGTCTCCAGGTGCGTTCCACACCGGCGCGGCCGTGATCTCCACGTTGTACTCGCCGGCATCGGGCAGGTCCGCCTCGATCACGAACATTCCTGGCCGTCCGGGCGAAACTCGCGCCACCACGGCGCCGTTCACCGCCACGGCAAGCGCGACCCTGCCTCGGACAAACGCATCTTCCGGAGCGAAGCCGCGGACTCGCAACCGCTGTGCGCCCGAAGCAACGCGGCGCAGCCGAGCCGTGGCTCGCGGGCCGATCCACCGGTACCGGTTCCCGAACACGCCTTCCACTTCGTACCACCCCTCGCCGAGGAGCCGCTCATGGCAGGGCCGGGACACGTCCAGCACGTCGTCGCGGTCACCCGGGTAGAGCGCGTCACGCTCTTTCGAGGCGAGCAGGTTGTACACGCCGTCCTCCCGCTGCGCGCGAAAGCCGCAGCGGCACGCAAGGGTTTCACCAGGCTCGAGCGCGAGCGCGCCGCGGCAATCCGGGCACGCGAGCAGCCGCTCCATCCGCTCCTCGCCCGCGTTCGGGGCGCCCGGAGTTCCCGCTTTGCGGCAAAACGCCGAGAATGTCCCCCCGAGCAGCCGCGCGGCACGCCAGACCGACCGGTACGAGTCGAACCGTACCGCCGCGCGTTTCACCACCCGCTCGCCCCAGCCGCGCTCCGGCACGAAAATCTCGTACTCGTGCGCGCTGAAGTGCTTCTGCACGAGGGCGTCCCACTCTTTCAGGCCCATCGTGTGGTTCTGCCGGATGCCGAAGCTCTCCTCCTGGCTGGCGCCGATGACGTCGCGCACCAAGTATCCCAACAGCCCCCAGTCGTGCAGTTTCTGCTCCCACGGCTTCATGCGGTCGTAGTAGGGGCAGCGAAACAGGCTGAGCGAGAGCTTGCGCCGCAGCGGCTCCTCACTTAGCACGAAAACGCCGCCCAGCGCCAGCACGCGCTTCACCTCCAGGAAGACCTGCTCGATGTCCATGAACTGGCTGAGCATCTGGAAAGCGAAGACGGCGCGCAGCACCCCGTCCTGGAACGGCAGGTTCACGGCATCGCCGGCCACGCGCACCGGCGCCTTAGCCATACGCCACGCGCTCGCCAGTGCGGAGCCGTAGCGCAGAGCGTCGGCGGAGATGTCGAGCGCAAACCCCCGCGCGCCGAACTCGTTCGCGAGCATGTAGCTCGTGTGCCCTGCATTTGCGCCGATCTCGAGAAACGGCGATAGCGTGCCGGTGAACTCCGCGTGCTTCCTGAGCAGCGCGGCGCGCCGGCGGTTCTTTTCGGCGTACTCCTCCAGCACGCGCGCGGGCTCGCCCAGTGATGCGAAGTTGTGGAACTCCACCTGCGCGCGTTTGACGGCCGCCGATTGCGGGGCTTGTCTCATCGGTTCACAGCAACATGCCGGGCTCGATTGCGCGGAGATCGTCGAGCAGGATGTCGGGACCCTCATGCTGCAGCTCTTCGGCGCTGTTCAGCCCTGTTGCCACCGCGACCGCGCGTGCGCCGTTCGCACGTGCCGCAGCAATGTCGGCGGGAGTGTCGCCGATCAGGGCGATGGGAGTACCGGCGGTGATCCGCCCTTCGCTCCGCGCCTGCCGGATCGCGAGCCGCGCCAGTCGCGCACGCGTCGGAGCCATTTCGCCAAAAGCTCCGAAGGCGAAGAACTCCCGCAGACCAGCCCGCTCCACTTTCTTCCAGCCGATGCGCGTCAGGTTGCCGGTCACCAGAGCCATCAGCATCCCGCGCCGCTCGAACCGGCGCAGCGCTTGGCGGACGCCCGGGCAGACGCGGCGCTCGAGCACCGGGCAGGTCCGCACGTAAATGCGCTGGGCGCTCTCGATGATGGCCGGCATGGCGTCGCGGATGGCGCGTCCGCTCGCGCCTGCCCGCCGCATGATGGCCGCGATGATGTCCGGGTCGAGCATCCCGGAGAGCGGGACGCCGTCGGTTGTGGTCTCGAGCCCCGTGACGCGGCGCACCGCTGCCTCGAGCGCGCGCCGGTGGTGCGGCCCGGCTTTCCGCATCAGCGTGCCGTCGATGTCGAACAACACCAGGGCGGAGGCGGTTGGGCGCATCGGAATCGTTATTGTACCGTCGCGCACCGTGCGGCTGTCCGTGCGATATCGTACAGGTCATGGAGCGCAGCTTTCCCAAAGGACGAATTCTCCGCCTGGCGACCGGCGACATCACGCGTGTTCCCGCGACAGCCATCGTCAACGCCGCGAATTCCGCGCTCGCCGGCGGCGGAGGCGTGGACGGCGCCATCCACCGGGCCGGCGGCCCCGGAATCATGCGCGAATTGGACCGCATCCGCGCCCGCACCGGAGGCTGCGCAACCGGCAGCGCCGTGGTGACCGCCGCCGGAGCCCTGCCCGCGCGCTGGGTGTTTCACGCCGTCGGCCCCGTCTACCGCGACGGGCGTCACGGTGAGCCGGAACTGCTCGCCTCCTGCTACCGGACCTGCCTGGAACTTGCCGACCAGCATGGCGCGGAGGTGGTCACCTTCCCTTCGATCAGCACCGGCGCCTACGGTTATCCTCTGGATGAGGCCGCTCCCATTGCTCTCGCCGCCGTCTCTGCTCACCTGAGCCGCGAGGAAACGAAAGTGCGGGAAGTGATCTTTGTGCTGTTTGACCGTGCAACCCACGACGCCTACGCCCGTGCGCTCGCGCTCTCTGCGGAGTCATAGCGCGCAGAGAACCGCCGGCGCCCCGGCGGTACAATGAACTGATATGCAGGTTGCAACCGCCGGGCAGCACAAGCTGATACTGCTCGAGCTCGACCCGGAGATTCTCATCAACATCGCCCGGCAGGCTGGATTCGACTGCAAGGTCGAGGATGCTAAGCGAACCATCGCCGTCGAGTTGACCGCGGCCAACCGCCAGGCGCCCCTTCTGCTTTTCGATGCCGCCGACCCGGGCAACCTCGGCTGGTTCTCCCGTTGCCAGTTTTATGTGGACGGACGCACCGGCCGCCTCCTGCAAACACCCATGAGCGTGGCCAATCGCACCGACCGCGGCGGCCGCATCGTTCCGGACTCCATCCGCGTGCAGTTCTCGAAGGAACTCCCGGCATCCTTCCGGCTGCCCGGAAAGAGCCCGGTGACCGAGCAGATGATCTACGCCGTGTACCTCAGCTTCCTGAACGCACTCCTGCACACGGGCGTCGGTGTGTGCGGAGGTCCTATCGTGAGGCCCCTCGCCGGACGCACCGAAATCCCGGGTCCGCGAAACTGAGCGAGACTGGCCGCTACCCGAAGTAGACCTGGGCTTCCTCGCCCCGGCTCAGCGTGACCGTCACGCGCGAGGTCTCGCGGGCTTGCTTCGGCTCACAAAGGGATTTCCCGCGATGAGAAAGCGCAGCGGCCAATCCGAGCAGTGCCGAATTCCGATCCGGGCCGTCGTCTCGATCTCGATCGGCGGCGCGTTGAGGCACTCGCGCACTGTCAGTTCGCCCCGCGTCACGTCCGCGCCGTAACGGCGCCGTGTGATGCCCATCGCCGCCGTCAACTTGCCCGGACCCGACGCCAGGTCTTCGACATGTCGCGCCGCGGGCCGCCGCGTTCGCATGTCTTCGACGCCGGCCAGCGGTTCGAGTGCGCGGAGGAGAACGCAGCCCGGCTTGCCCTCGGATTCCGCAACAAGGTTCAGGCACTCATGCATGCCGTAGACGAAGTAGACGTAGGCGTGGCCCGCCGGCCCGAACAACACCCGCGTCCGCCGGGTCAGGCCGCGCGACGCATGTGCCGCCAGATCGTCCACGCCCAGGTAGGCCTCGGTCTCGACGATCCGGCCCGCCAGCGCCCCATGGACCAGCACCTTGCCCAGCAGCGCCTGCGCGACCTCCACCGTGGGTCTTTCATAAAAAGCATGCTTCAAGATGCGGGTCTTCCGCAGGAGTTGCGGAAGAGGAATGCTGTCGGGCCACGTCATTGAAAGTAGGCCGGTGGAGTCCGCGGGTGCCTCGCCGCCGCGCTCCAACGAGTGATTATCCCATGCGCAAGCCGAAGTTCCTTGCGGGGTTGCCCCGCCCGTTCCCGGAGCGCCGGCGCGCCCTTTCCCGCAGGGACCATCCATGCGACTACACTGCGGGTGATGCGTCTCTTCACTGCGATTGACCTGCCGCCCGGCATTCTCACGGCGCTCTCGCGCCTGATCGATCACCTCCGGCCCTCGGCTGGTATCAACTGGAGCCCCGCGTTCAACCTCCACATCACCACGAAGTTCATCGGCGAGTGGCCGGACGAGCGTCTTGGCGAGATCCAGGCCGCGCTCGCGTCTCTCGGCCCCCCTGAGCCGATCCCAATTGAGGTCCGCGGCTTGGGCTTCTTCCCGAATCCCCACTCGCCGCGTGTATTCTTCGCGACCATTCACGCACCCGCCTCGCTGGCTGCACTCGCACGCGAAATCGACCGGGCGCTCGAGCCGCTCGGCATCGTCCCGGAAAAACGGCCGTTCTCGCCCCACCTGACCCTTGCCCGCATCAAACAGCCCGTGCCGATGCAGCCCCTCACCAGCGCCATTGCTGGTCTGCCTTCCGTTGAGTTCGGCTCTTTCATCGCGGACCGGCTCTTCCTCTACCGCAGCCAGTTGAACCCGCGAGGGTCGGTCTATACTAAACTCTCGGATTACGCTTTTGAGAAGTAGAACGGGCGGCTTTGCCGCCATGTCATCATGATTTCCGACCCTATCGCCGGCGGTTTGGTCCTGGTCGCCGCGTACCTCATTGGCGGTATCCCCTTCGGCTATTTGCTTGTGAAGTGGAAAACCGGGGGTGACGTTCGCGCCTCCGGAAGCCGCAACATCGGCGCGACGAATGTGTTCCGGACCACCGGTCGCGCCCTCGCGATCGCCACCCTGCTCCTCGACATCGCCAAGGGCTTTTGCGCTGTCTGGCTGGCCGCCCGCCTCACTGGTGGCGCGCCGGTCTGGCTCGGCGCCGCGGCTGTGGCCGTCATGCTCGGCCACATCTTTCCCCTCTTCCTGCGCTTTCATGGAGGCAAGGCCGTGGCGAGCTACGTCGGCGCGTTTCTGTACCTTTCACCGTTGCCTCTAGCCTTGCTCCTCGTTCTTTTCATCCTCATCGTGGTGCGCACGAAGTTCGTCTCGCTCGCCTCCATAACCGGCGCTGCCCTCCTCCCGCTCCTGCTCTGGCTCGTCCAGCATCCGCCGCTGCCTCTGGTGCTGGCATCCGTCGTCGCCGGGGGCCTCGTGATCTGGCGCCACAAGGAGAACATCGCTCGCCTCCGCGCAGGCAAAGAGAATGCTTTCTCTTTCGGAGCCGGGAGGTGAGCCGCCTCGCCATCATCGGCGGCGGGAGTTGGGGCACTGCTCTCGCCATCGTTCTCGCGCCGCGATTTCCGGAGATCCGCCTTTGGGTTTACGAAGACGACCTGGCCGCGCGCATGGCCACGACCCGGGAGAACGATATTTACCTGCCGGACTTCCACCTCCCTGCGAATATCGAGGTCACAAGCGACATCGGTTCTGCGCTCGGTGGCGCCTCCATCGTGCTGGGCGTCGTCCCTTCCCACGTCGCGCGCGCGATTTACGGCCGCATGCTGCCGCATCTCTCACCGGATGCCCTGTTCGTGAGCGCGACAAAAGGTCTCGAGCGTCCCTCGCTCCTGCGCATGTCGGAGGTCGTTCGGGACGTCCTGCGCAAACGCTTCGAGCCGCGTGTGGCGGCCCTCTCCGGCCCCACCTTCGCCCGTGAAATCGCAGCCGGCGAACCCGCCGCGCTGGTCATCTCGTCGAATGACAGCGACCTGAACCGGGACATTCAGCGCGCCTTCTCCGGACCCACGTTCCGCGTCTACACGAACGCCGATCCGGTCGGTGTCGAGCTTGCGGCGTCCCTCAAAAATGTCATCGCCATCGGCGCCGGCGTATGCAACGGCTTGGGCCTGGGGAACAACATCATGGCCGCCCTCATTACCCGCGGGCTGGCCGAGATTACCCGCCTGGCCGTCGCTCTAGGCGGCAGGCCGCAGACGTTGGCGGGCCTGGCGGGTCTGGGCGATCTGGTCCTCACCTGCACCGGGACCCTCAGCCGCAACCGCCAGGTTGGCATCGCGCTCGGCCGGGGCCGGCCGCTCGCTGAGATCACCTCCTCCACGCGAATGGTCGCAGAAGGGATACAGACGACCTATGCCGCCGTGGACCTCGCCCGAGGCTGCGGGATCGAGATGCCCATCACGGAGCAGGTGCACGCCATACTCGAATCCCGGCGGTCCGCCCGGGAGGCGATTCGGGAGCTCATGGAGCGTTCGCTCAAGCCGGAATGATCCCGGTGGCGGCTCGCCGGCGAGGTCCGGCACACGCCCTGCGGAGCGATTTCGGAGCCGATTCCTCCTGAACACGCCCGGAGCGCGTTCGGTGGCGCGGTTTGCGCCCGAGGGGGCGGACCAGTCCGCAGGAGTACTTAACTCGTTGGAGTAATAGAGCTTACTGTTGACCCGGGCCTTCGCTCGAGTGTTTAGCCGGAAGATACCGTAAACGGCTGCTGCCATCTCCCCTGCAGGGGATCGTGGTTTATTCCTAAGTCACTGATTCTAAGGCAGTTTATTTTTTGGAGATGGTGAACTAACTTTGGTATATAGCACCCTAGTGCCGATGTTCAATCTTGACAGTGACTTAGACGATGTTACCGTTGATACTGCATACGTACAGGCAGACCTATGCTCTCGACTTGTCTTCTCAGAACGCGGACTTCTCGCACCCTTCACCAGCTGCTACGCTGGGGCTTTTGTCTCGGTGTTTGCGCTGCACTGGGCGGTGCGGCTCTTGCAGCCACTTTCGGCGCCGTGGCTGTAATCGGTGGCCAGCCGGCCGATCTCGCGCTCGATGAAGGGCGCGGTGTCGTCTATGTGGCGAACTACACGGCCAATCGGATCGATGTAGTTTCGATGCAGACGAAGAAGGTGGTGACGTCGATGAACGTCGCCCCTCAGCCGGCCTCGCTGGCGCTGTCCCCGGACGGGCGCTTCCTGGTCATCGTCCACCTTTCCAACTTTCAAGCGCCGGACACGCCGTACAACGGCCTCACGATCATGGACCTGAACGCCAACACCAAGCGCACTATGACGCTCGGTGCGCCGCCGCTCGGTGTGGCGTTCGGCAATGACGGCCTCGCACTCGTCGCCACTACGCTCGACTTCCTGCTGCTGGATCCGGCTACAGGGTACCTCGTCAACATCGGGCCGACATCCGGTGTTACGGCGAAGCCCCTGCCTGTCGACACTCCCACCAGTCCGCGGGAGGTTATCCGCGCCTCCATGACTGCGTCGGGCGACGGCTCGGTCATCTGGGGGATTCTCGAGGTGAACAGCAGTCAGACCCTGGCGCTGCTGTTCAAGTATACGGTGTACCCCCGCCAGATCGATGGCACTGTCTGGACCGCGACGCCGCCGCTGGGGCCCCGCGTGGTCAGCACCAACCAGACCGGCACCAAAGCCATGTTCGGCTGGGCGCTCTATGACAGTGGCTTCGGCGCGTACAGCATTGCGGCGTTTCCCGATGCCAGCGGCGATTTCGGCGTCGGCGGCTATGCCATCGATACGGTTCGCAACGTGGTCTACTCGCAGGTGCCTACCAGTACGTGGACGAAGACCACGCCGGCGGTGCTGACGGTAGCCGACGCCGACAACCTGGCCCCGGTCGACCAGCTCTCCCTGCGAGAGAATCTCACCGGACGCGCCGTCCTGGACTCGCAGGGCCAAGTGCTCTACGCCGTCTCGGCGAGTGGCGTGTCGATCCTGCCGGTCGGCTCGCTGGCGCAACTGCCCCGCGTGAAATCGGTGCAGGAGGATGTCGTATTTCGCGGGAACTGGTGTGACCGCAAGGCGGTTACGCAGCAGATCAATGTTGTCGATCCCGGCGGAAACGCGACGCCCTTCGTCGTCAGTGCGGACACACCGGGTGTGAGTGTCTCTCCGAGCTCCGGGACCACCCCGGCGACGGTCACGGTCAGCCTGGACATGAATCAGTTCCAGAATACGAAGGGGACCCTTACCGGCAACGTCATCATCACATCGCCCGCGGCGGTGAACATCCCGAAGACGGTTCGCCTGCTGATCAATAACCATGAGCCGGACCAGCGAGGCACCTTCATCGACGTCCCCGGCACGCTGGTCGATATCCTGGCCGATCAGCAGCGGAACCGTCTCTATGTGCTGCGGCAGGACACCTATCAGTTGCTGGTATTCGACGCCACCAACTACAAGCAGATCGCTACGCTGAAGACCGGCAGCGTGCCGTGGTCGATGGCCATGACCTTCGATGGGAAATACCTGGTCACCGGCGCCGATTACTCGCAGGTGGCTCAAATCTTCCGGCTGGACACGATGACACCTGCCGGCTACGTCGCAATGCCGAGCGGCCACTACCCGCGCTGGCTGGCGGCATCGGGCAACGGCATGCTGGCCGCCTCTCGCGTGGCAGGTCCGGCCCACACGATCGACAAGCTGCAGATCTTCGGTGCCGGCAGCTATGGGACCCAACTGCCGAGCCTCGGTATCTGGAAGAACAGCATCGATATCAATACGGCGCTAGTTGGCTCGCCATCGGGATCCATGGTGCTTGCGGCCGAGGCGAACGGCACAGTGCTCCTCTACGATGCCAATGCGGACACCTTCGTTTCGGCGCGGCAGGACACCACCGCCTTGTCCGGGGCGATCGCCGCGGTTTCCGACGATACGTTCGTCGTCGGCAACTCCGTGCTGAACGGCTCGCTCGTGACCGTGGGTAACCTCGACGACGGCACCGGCTTGACGTCCGGTTTCGCCGTTGCTGACAGTCTCGGCCTGCGAACCACGGCCGTCGGTCCGACGAGCCCCGGCACGATCGAGCGCGTGGATCTCACGCAGGGCGGCATGACGGTGCGGCCTACCCGTACGATCGAAGCGCCCGTGCTCGCGAATATCAGCACGGCGACGAAAGCCGACGTGTGCACACCAGTGGGCGGCGTTCAGGTGTGTGTGCCCGGCGGGACTTCCACGGTAATTGTCGGCTCCGCATTCACGCGGACCCTGGCTCCCCTGCCGAACCAGGGCGTCATCGCCTCGCTGAGCACCTCCGGCATCACTGTCCTTCCGTGGCAATATGATGCCGCCGTTGCTGACCCGCAGATCAACTCGATCGCGAGTGCGGCGGATGGCTCGGCCAGCGTCGCCCCCGGCGGTTTGTTCACCATCGCGGGCACTGCTCTCAGTCCGGTGAACATAGCCACGAATGAAGTACCGTTGCCGACGCTGCTCGGCGAGAGCTGCATGACCATCAACGGCGTCCTGGTGCCGATGATCCTGGCCTCCCCGACGCAGGTCAACGGCCAGATTCCGTTCTCGGTCTCCGGCACGGGCACCATGATCCTGCGCACGCCGGGTGGCGTGAGCAACTCCTTCAAGTTCGATATCGCCGGCACGGCGCCCAGCGTTTTCCAGGCCACCATTGATGGTTGGGACGCTAAACTGCCTACCGTGGTGCGCGCCACCAACGGTGAGGTCGTGACGCCCTCGAACCCAATTCACGACGATGACTGGGTAGTCATCTACGCCACAGGTCTCGGCGTCACGTCTCCCGACGTGAATAGCGGCGCCGGCGGTCCCACGAATCCTTTGGCTACGGCGATCTCGCAGCCCGAGGTTACGCTGGGCGGCACGGACCTGGCTGTGGCCTTCGCGGGCCTGGCCCCCGGACAGGTTGGTGTCTATCAGATCAACGCCAAGGTGCCCTTCAAGGGCGTGCCCACGGGCATGTCGATCCCGCTGACCATCAAGCAGGGAGACACGCAGACCACCATTAGCGTGCGGGTCGTTCATTAAGACGGGGAGCTCGGTCATGAAAAGACTCGCCTCCTCGTTGTTTGTCTTTGCGCTGGCTGCCGGCTCCGCCGAGCAGTTCGACGTCGGTGTCACCGGCGGAGTCGGCATCTACCATAACGCCACCATCACGCGTGACTCGGACTCCGGCACTGCCGGATTCAAGACCGGCCCCATCCTGGGCGCGTTTATCACCCACAATCTTTACAAGCACCTGGCCGGTCAGATCCGGTACGAGTATCAGTTCGACGACCTTAAGGTCGCTGCTGCCGGCAGCGAGGCCACGTTCACAGGCGCCGCCCATGCCATCCACTACGATCTTCTCGTGCTCGGCGGCGACGAAAACTCCGCTCTCCGACCGTATCTGGCAGGCGGGGGCGGCGTGAAGGTTTACAGGGGCACCGGCACGGAGCACGCGACGCAGACGCTCGGCCAGTGGGCCGCTCTGACCAAGACTCAGGAATGGAAGCCGCTTGCCACATTCGGTGGAGGCTTGCGGGTGAAAGCGGGGCATCGGGCGCACTTCTACGTGGAGGTGCGCGACTACCTGACGCCGTTCCCGACACAGGTGGTCGCTCCCGTGCCTCCCTCGAAGATCAAAGGCTGGCTGCACGATTTCGTGCCCCTGGCCGGCGTGAGCATCGGCTTCTAGGAGCAAGGATTCGCATGAAAAGCTGGATTCTCTTCGCCGCTGTGCATGCAGTGCTGGGCGCCGCCTGGGCCCAGGATCCGAGCGTCGTCGGAACTGTGCGGTTCGACCTTCAGGTCTGCGGAGGGTACTGGGTGGACGGCCAGTTTTACGACAAATCCACGACCTTCGTCTGGCCGAAATACACGTATCACACGCTCGCCTACCAGTCCAATTCGTTTCTGATCTCGACCGATATCGCGTGTCAGTTCCCTGCCGGCGCTTATGCGGGCACGACTGGCGCTCCGGTCTCGACCACCATTTTGGTCACCGAGGACCTTGAAACTCATTCCCTTATCGGAGAGCTTTATTACCGTCTGGGGCTGGTCCTCGGTAGTGCGGCGTCCGCCGATCCCTCGCAGTGGCCAGCGGACCTCCAGTGCCCATCGTCCGGCATTTTGATCAACGGTGCGTGTTACGACCACGGCAGTGTCGTGGGTTGGTATACGTACGGAACCAAGATTCAAGTTCAGCTTCTGCCGCCGCCCCCCGGGTGGGTTTTCACCGGCTGGGTCGGCGATCTGCACTGGTACGGCAACGGCCCCGGCGTCTCATTTATGATGGACGGGCCCAAAGTGATTCGCCCGTCCTTCGCGACCGGCACGCGTATCGATCTTGCCACTGACCCGCCCAACATGAAATACCTGGTGGACGGGACCGTGCTGTCGGATGTATCCACTTTCTGGTGGCTGCCGGGCTCGACGCACTACCTCTCGCCCGTCGAACCGCAGTACGGCCAGCGCGGAGAAACCTGGCTTTATAAGGCATGGAGTGACGGCGGTGCAAAGAATCGGACACTCATCGTGCCCAATCCTCCTGCTTCCGCCGCCATGGGCAAACCGTTCGGTGTGGAGCTCACCCTGCTTTACAGTTCCGGTGCGCGCACCAGCATCGGCACGTACCCCTACGGACTGAAGCTTGTCATCGACGGCACCTCCAACTGGCCCACGTACAACTTCCTGTGGACCCAGGGAAGCGAGCACACCATCTCCGCTCCAGCCCGGCAGACCATGAACGGCCGCGCTTATGTCTTCGATCACTGGAGCGACGGCGCAGCCGCGGACCGCACCTACACCACTCCGCCCACGGGCACACCCGGGTCCCCCATCGCGTATTACAACATTCTCGGCCAGTTGAACGTCCTGAGCAGTCCTTCCAGGCTGACCCTCGTCGTTGACGGCCAGCCCTGCACCACGCCGTGCACTGTAGACAAACCGGCCGGCGCCACGGTCGCTTTCTCGGCGCCTCCGCTGTTCCAGGTGGACGCCGGTACGCGCATTCAGTTCGTCGGCTGGGCCGACGGCGGGTCCGCGGCCCGGACCTGGACTGCCGGCAACGGCGCGCAGTCTTTCCTCGCGAACTACCAGACCGCGTACAAGGTCAACGTGTACACGGATCCCGATGGCGCAGCCGACTTTGCTTTTGCGCCCCCGCTCGTGGATGGCTACGCCGCCGCGAATACGCCGCTGGCCATAACCGCCCTGCCCAGGAACGGCTACAAGTTCAAGTACTGGGACGGCGACTTCGACAAGCCGCTCGAGACTTCGCTCACGCTCTCGCCCGCTGGAATGGTGAACCTGCGGGCCGTGATGGAAAAGGTTCCCTTTCTCGGCGTAGATGCGGTGCGCAACGGCGCCGGCGTCACACCCGAACCGAATGTCGCTCCGGGCTCGGTCATTTCCATCGTCGGAGAGAACCTTGCCCCGCAGTATCAGATGGGCGACAGCAGCCCGCTCAATCAGGTCATCGGCGGAGTGTCCGTGGAGTCCGAGGGCCGGCTGCTGCCGCTGTTCTACGTATCGGCGGAGCGCATCGACGCGCAGCTCTTCTCCGACTTCACCGAGGGCGAACACACGCTCACGGTTCACCAGGGCGACCAGCCCGATGTCACCGCGAAGTTCACCGTGAAGCGCAACGCCCCCGGCCTGTTTACGCGTCCCGTGACGCAGGACGGCGTCACGAAGCAGTACGCTCTCGCGCTGCACGATGACGGCAACCCCGTGACTACGGACAATCCCGCCGCGCAGGGCGAAACCATTACCCTGCTCGGCACCGGTTTCGGGCCTTACGCGAGGCAGCCGATCGACGGCTTCATTCTCCCGCTCGTCCCGAAGACTACCGTTTACCCGCTTCTCGATACCGCGGAGCTTCGCAACGGCGGCGATCCCGCTACGGACACCGCGCCGGCAACTCCGCTCCTCGTGCTGCAGCCCGATTCCGTACAGGCGGCCAAGGGCTACATCGGCACGGTTGCGGTCCGGCTCACCATCGGCGCAGGCCTGCCCTCCGGCCAATCTCTCGAAATCCGCGCTGCTGTCAAGGATCCGTCCGACCCGGACGGTAAGACGTACCACGAAAGCAACCGGGTGCTTCTGCCACTCAAGTAGTCCTTTCTCCCTCAGGCGGGCCGGACCTCCGGCCCGCCACATCATCTCGGGTGCGCGACACAAAAATGGAATTCGGTGGTCGGTTTTGTATCAGGGCACGGCT
>Ga0209777_10001467_pt1 | contig 33918 bp, 32 predicted proteins | sample FrelakmetHBP12HB_FD_187147 | JGI IMG/M metagenome (GOLD analysis project Ga0209777, IMG submission 187147) | Freshwater lake sediment microbial communities from the University of Notre Dame, USA, for methane emissions studies -HBP12 HB (SPAdes)... | ecosystem: Environmental > Aquatic >... | reverse complement strand
GTTATGACCCCTTGCGCGCGATTTTGTTCCTATTAACGCGCCATCCCCAAAAAAGATTCATCATCCGCATTGATTGCCCCGTTTTTGAAAATGAGATATGATTTTTCATTATGAATATTACGGCGGTTTGCGAATGCGGCCGCCATAAGGACATCAAGCGAAGGGATGGTGAAGCCATGAATAAATGGGGTAGAACGGTTGGACTGGCGGCGGCGCTCTTAATACTTTTTAGTTCCGCGGCACGGGCGGAGGATGCTTGTAACATCGCAGCGCCCACGGCGGAAGGCCCCGTGATCGGGGCGGCCGTTCCGGGCATGCCGGTGTGCGCTTACAAGGGCATTCCCTATGCCGCGCCGCCTGTGGGAAACCTGCGCTGGCAGGCGCCTCAGCCGGCGCCGAAACGCGGCGATACCCTCAAGGCGCTCGAGTATGGCCCGCGGTGCATGCAATCCGGTTTTTTAAGCGCCCGCAACAGAAAAGAGGAAAAGCCCTCCAGCGAGGATTGCCTTTACCTTAACATCTGGAAGCCAAATAAGGGGGGCAAGTTCCCCGTCATGGTGTGGATACACGGCGGGGGGCTGATGAACGGCGCCGGCTCCGAGGGAATGTACCACGGAGACCGGCTGGCGACCCAAAAGGGTGTGATTTTAGTCACAATCAACTACCGCCTCACTATATTCGGCTTCCTGTCTCTCCCTGAGCTGAGCAGGGAAGACCCGAACGGAAGCAGCGGCAATTACGGAATGCTCGACCAGATAGCGGCGATAAAATGGGTTCACGATAATATCGCGGCGTTCGGCGGAGACCCGGAAAACGTGACCATTTTCGGGGAATCGGCAGGCGGATGGAGCGTCTGCAACCTGCTCGCCTCGCCGCTTGCCGCAGGGCTGTTCCAGAGGGGCATCATCCAGAGCGGCGGCTGCGACGCCACCAAGACGGTCGAGGAGGGTTACGCGGACGGCAAATTATTCCTGAGAAAAACCAGATGCTCAGAAAAAAACACCGTCGCCTGCCTGCGCGCTTTGCCCCCAGAAAGGCTGCTGCAAATCGCCGGGGGGATCACCTCAACCTTCACGGGCCAGATAAAATTCATCTGGCTGCCCAAGGAAGACGGCAGAACACTGAAAGAAACGCCCATCGAGGCCATCCGAAACGGACGTTACAACAAAGTGCCCATCATGGTCGGAACCAACCTGGATGAGATAAAACTAATGACTATGATGACCCCCGGCATAAGGTTGATGCCCAGGCTGGCGGACAATTGGTATGTCAAGAAAAATTTCGGGAAGGAGGCTCTTGTAGCGATAAAAAAATATTACCCCTACAAAAAATACTCGCGGCCCACGGACGCCATAATAGACGCCCTTGGCGACATCGGCCTCGTCTGCAAATGCTGGGACGGCGCGGAAGCCGCCGCGGCTTACGGGCCGCCGGTTTATTATTATCGCTTCGATTACAGCGCCCACAGGCTCCCTAAAATGCTCGCCGCCGGCCATTCGACCGAAATACCGCTGGTATTCGGAAATCTTGACAGGTCTCTGGGAAAATTGATCTACTCCAGCGCCCAGGCGGAGAGGGCGCAGAAGCTCGTCGAAGCGATGATGAGCTATTGGACGAACTTCGCCAAAAAGGGCGATCCGAACGGCCAGGGCCTCATGAATTGGCCCAGATACGATACCGCCTCGAGGCAGCGCATGTACTTCAACCTTCCCATGCGCATCGGCCCGACGGACAATATCGAGAAGTGCGAGTTCTGGAGATCGAAAAATATAAAGCTTAAGTAGGCTTTAAGCTGTAGGCTGTAGGCGGAAAAGGCGCTGCCTGCATGTCCACGGCGTGTTTAATAATAAAGCGCAGTCAGGTTACATCAACCGCTTGTGACAGGCGCCTGATGGTTTCATTCACATAGCCTTCGTTTTCGATTTTCACCTCGATGGCCTCATTGGAGCAAATGCTTACACAGCGGGTGCAGCCGCGGCATGCGTCTGTTATCACGGCGCCGGTCTTTGTCATCTGAATGGCGTTTGCGAAGCAATATGCCTGGCACGTTCCGCAGGCCTTGCAGTTTTCGTTGATCGAGACCGTTACGCCGGGCATTTTGTGAACTTTATCGCCGATGAGTGGCGGGGCGATCGCTATCCCGCGGGTGATGCAGCAGCAGGGGCAGCAGCTGCAAATAGTGAACAGCCGCTCCCCCGGCCCGATCTTGAGCCAGACCGTATCGAGCTTGCTGCGCCCCACAAAATGCACAAGCCCGGCGTCCCGGCAGCGCCTCACGTGGGCAAGCGCCTCATCCTTCGATACGGGCCGCCCCAGCGCCGGGTTTATGCCGCGGGCCGCCTCGCCGAGAAACATGCACCCCAGAGTCGTAGGATAATCCTTGCAAGAAAGCGCATCGCGGCATATACAGAAATTCATTATCCAGCGGAAGCTCGACTTCTCGATAAAATGATCCACCACCTGGGACGGCAAAACCATGTTATCGGGCGCATCGAGCTGCTTCCGGACTTTGATCACGTTGTCCTTCGGCAGGCAGATAAGATCGTCGCCATCGAAAAGCTTCTTGTCGACAAACCTCGTGACCGCCGGATTTTCCAGCGCCCTGCTTTTGGCAAAATTCCTCGGCACAAATTTTTTGATGATGCTAACACCGAACATTGATCGGCTCATAAATCCTCCCGGGATTTTGGATTCTTACGCAGCCAACGTTAGAATTTGTCCCTAACATTTTCCCAATATGCCCCCGGACTGAAGTCCGGGGCTTGAAACCAGATTGTGAAGCTCCCCGGATTAAAATCCGGGGTTTCCATACAGCCGGAAACCCCGCACTTTAGTGCGGGGAGTTTCACAAACTTCTTTAAGCCCCGGACTTTAGTCCGGGGAACGTTGATACAACAGGTTCCATCAGCTTCAAACACACCGACAACTACGCCGGGCAGTAAATGATTATGATACAACAATTGATTGAAATGTGTAGCCCTGCAAATTGGAGTAGATAATGTGTTCAGCGATGACTATTGATAAAAGGGCTTTCCTTTCTCAACCCAATCAATTAACCTCAGTCTTATTTCAATATCACTGTTAATTGATTTTACTTCATGAAGCAACTCCTGGTATTCCATCATGTCAATCGCTTCCTTCTTAAAAATTTCACAACTCTTTTTAATTTCTTCTACGCGCCTATTAAATATTTAAGTATCAATATGTTAGATCAAACTAGATCATTTAATCCTAATTCTTTCAACTTCTCCGGCTTCGGTATACCGGTCACCACGTCCCACCCTCTTTCGTCATAGTAGCCGTCGAAAATTGTCACTATATCGTCCCGTGTCATTTGTCTGCCGTAGTAATCCCTGAGGCGCAAATGTGGGGATTTTTCCTGCGGCTCGAAGAAATTTTCAGGGAATATGTCATCCTTTCGTGAAAATCCCTCGCGGGCGTTCAGCATCCTGAGAAGGTTCCAGCTTCGCTCTCCCACTCTCATCAATTCTTCAGGAGTGAGTTCCATGCCGGTGAGCGCGGCGACGATGGGCGCGATATTGTCCGGGGAATAGGCCTGGCTGACCGGCTGGCGGGCGCATACGCCGAGACAATTTAGGAGGGAGTGCCAGTTTTCCGCATGGGCGCAGAGGCGCCCTGTGTGAACGCTTGGCGCATCGCTGACGATCCTGCCGATATTCTCTTCGCTCACTTTAAGGCCCCGCAGCCATTTTCGAAGCTGCTCCGGCGCCCGGCCCGGCAGGAAATCCGGCCCAAGCCCGCCCGCGATGTATGCGCCCCGCGGATGCACGCTCTGGGAAATCATTATCGCATTGAAAAGCAATCGTGCATCGAACATGGGGTCCATGCCCTTTATCGTCTTCGCCCGGAGGTCTTCCGGCAGATCGAAGAATTCGTCCATCGCTCCGGGACCATCGGCCAGAACATCGCCTATGCCACGGCGGAATGCCACCATCTCGATGAGCGACCGCGCAAAATCGAAAGAATCGTCCACCTTCAGGCCGGGGAGTTTTTCTGCGCTCACAAGTCCTTCCCGCACAAGCCTTAAAAGCCTTTCGGCCATCCAGGCAAGCGTGTAATCGTCAATACCATAAGCATTGGTCAGGGAGCGCAGGAAAATAGCGTCACGCAAATCGCCCGCCTCGAAGCGGCTCATCCAGACGTTCACCGCGTCGGGGTAGTAGGCCATGTCCACTTCGCAGCCTGCATGGCGGCCCTCCTCAATTTTAACAAGCGCCTTTTCGCCGAGAGGGCAGCTTGGGCAGGCATAGCCCTTGTAGCTGACGCCAGGCTCGATCATGCTCGGAGCGGCCCTGCCGTCCGGAAGCACGCCGAATTTCATCATGGCGACGGCCGGGCCGTATTTGAGCCAATCGTCGCGGTACTTGAGGCTTAACATCGCTTGAGCAGGCTCTTTGATCGCCCTAAGAAACCCCTTAGGATCGTGCACCGACACCGCCCCGTTGCCCTGCACCGCGATCGCCTTTAAATTTTTCGCGCCCATCACCGCCCCCAGCCCTCCGCGTCCCAGAGTGATGCCGCGATTTATCATCGCAAGCGCGAATTTCACCTTGTTCTCGCCCGCCGGGCCGATGGCGATAGTGTCCACGTTTGCCGAGAGCCTTTTTTCGAGCGCATCCCTCGTCTGCGGCACGGTTTTCCCCCATAAATCCGCCGCGTCCTCGAAGCGTACTTCGCCATCTTTTATATGCAACCATACCGGCCTTTCACTTGTTCCTTTGATGATAACGTGATCGAACCCGGCATATTTGAGCGTATGGCTTATCATGCTGCCGGAACAGGCGCCTATTGCGCCGGAAAGGGGCAGCTTTGATGTCGCTCCCGCTTTTGCCGAGCCGGGCGCTGCGGTACCCGAAAAAAGGCCCGCGCTCAATATGACCGCGTTTTCAGGTCCAAAAGGGTCGGCCCCGGGTGGGATATGACGGGCCGCAAGGACATGCGCCATCCCGTGACCCCCAAGAAACAGCCTGAGAAGCCTGTCATCGGGTCGCTCGATCGCCACGGAGCGCCCGCTGAGGTCAACCATCGCTATGTTACCGGCGTATCCCTTCATTTTGCTTAATTTAGGCCTATATTTCAGACAAGGGGTTTAAACCCCTTGTCTGGTTATCTATCTCATTCCAAGACACAAGGGCGCAAGAGATATCGGGCCTATCTTTCCAATACCCCATAAGGGCAGTGTATTGCGCACAAGCCGCAGGCATCACAGCTTTGGAGGATGCTCACATCGAATAGCATCGGCCCCTCGGAGTGTCTTATCACCCTGATGTGAGCCTTTGACGGCGCAAATTCGCCTTCATGAAAAAGCGAGCATCTCAACGCGCAGGTCAGGCAGCCGCGGCACAAATCGGGCCGAAAAACGGCGGGTAACGGCCTGTTGGATGCCCTATCCTCAGCTTTTGCAGGCACCGCTCCTCCGGTTCTCTTGCGGTTTCTTGTTTTCATTCTCGATGATATTGGAAATTAAGACAAGGGGTTTAAACCCCTTGTCTGGTTTCTAAAGTTATAATTTATCCGCTGCCAGCGCATTGATAAGCGCCGAGCAGCCTCCGCTACTGAGGAAAGCCGCGTGATCACTAGCGCCGTCGAATTTCCGCCCGGCTATCTCGCCGCATAAATATTTGCCGTTGGCGGCCTGCTGGAATTTCGCTTTAATCGAATTAATAGCCGGATAGAAGTCCACCTCATGAAAAAATTCGTGTTTGAGAGCGCATAAGAAGTTATCGTCCACTTCAGGATGTTGCCTGTACCATTTCGATGTTGTGATCCAAATCGCCGCGGCAAGCGCTCCGCATGCGCCTCCCGATAAGCCAATTCCTCCTGTGAAACCCGCCGCCATTATCGCCTCTTCGTCAGAAGCGCCCATCTTACGCGCGAGGGATCTGGTACAGCTCAGCGGCGAGTCCGGAACGTCTCCGGAAACATTTTCGAGCGCGCTCTTTATCGCTTCAAGCGCCAAAGGAGACCATTTCACGGCCATGCGGGCGCAATTTACGGCCTTGCCGGTAAGCATGTATTTTATCCGCCCGAAAAAGACCAGTAAATTGGAGTCGGTGATCTCGCGGCAATTTACCTTGCCGGCGTAGTTTTGAAAGCTTTTCAGGATGGCCTGAGAGGCGGCGATTGCGGCAGCCTCGGCCTTTGGCCCTGTTCCAAACCGCCTCACCGCTTCCGATCCAGCGGCGAGCATAGCCCCCCACATCATCCCGCATTGATAGCCCATGTGCATCAGTCCGCCAGCCAGCGGATGAGCGCCGCGCTCCCCAACCTCATTTTCATGGCCCATCGCTTTATCGAGAACCGTTATAAGGGCCTGCGAACACGAAAGCGACCGCATGAATATCCTCGATGTCTCGCGGGACGATATTTTTTCCATATTCCCTCCCATCGAAAAACATGTTATATTTTATATTTAGATACCCTAAAATGGCGATTTACGCCAATCACTGAGGATACCAGACATGGCAACGACGCTGATACGAGACGGCAAAATAATCACGGGCGACGGAAGAACCGCCTTTGAAGGCAATCTGCTCATCGAGAACGACAGGATCGCAGGCGTTTTTCAGAAGGGTGAGGAATCTCCCCCGGCTGATGCCGTCATTGATGCGGCCGGCCTGATGGTTTCGCCCGGTTTCATTGACATGCACTCTCACTCCGACTGGCTCGTGCCCCTCGAGGATCATCCCGCGCTCCTGCGATGCCTGATCCAGCAAGGGGTGACAACAATCGTCGGGGGCAATTGCGGCTTCTCGCCCGCCCCGGTGAGGCCCGAAACGCTAAAAATACTGGATCGCTCACTGGCCGCCACGATAATAGACAAGCCTTTCGAGTATCGCTGGAGGACGATGGGCGAGTTTCTGGACAACATTAATGAAAGCAAACCCGTGGTCAACATGGCCGAGCTTGTCGGCCACAGCACGCTGCGTTTTTTCGGGGCGGACACGCGCAGGGGGGCCATGACGCGGGACGAGATGAAACAATGCCTCGATGAAACGCGCCGCGCATTGAACGAAGGCGCCTGCGGTTTGAGCCTGGGGCTGGGGTATGATCCGGGCATGTACTCGCCTCTGGAGGAGCTGAAGGAGTTTTTCAAGGTCGCCGCAGAAGCGGGCAGGCCGGTGACGGTGCACCTGAAAGCCCTCAGCCTGCTTTCTCCCACCTACCCCGTCACTTACCTCAGGGCGCACAATATCCGGGCGTTGAACGAGATGCTCGACATAGCGAGAAAGACCGGCGCCAAGCTTCAGGTGTCTCACTTTATCTTTGTGGGGCGAAGGAGCTGGCACACGGCGCAGCCTGCGATCGAGCTGGTCGAGAAGGCGCGGAGTGAGGGCGTTGACGTGATGGTTGACGCATTTCCCTACACCTGCGGAAACACCACCGTGAACGTGGTTATGCCATACTGGTTCATAGCGGGCCTGCCTGAGAACTATCATAATATGTGGGCCAGAACACAACTCAGGCTTGAGCTGGAGCTGGGGTTCCGCCTGCTGGGCTTCGGATACCGGGATTTCCAGGTCATGGACGCGGGCTTTGAGGGGGGCGAAGACATCAACGGGCTCACAATAGCGGAGATAGCCCTCCGGTGGGGCATGAACGCCTTCAACACATTGTTAAAAATCTCCGAATTAAGTCGCGGGCAGGCGGTCCTGCTGTTCCATGCCTATAGCGGCGAACCCGGCAACGAATCCCCCCTCGAAGCGGTGCTTAGGCACGACCTGTGCCTGTTCGAAACGGATGCGCTCATCAAAAGCAGGGGCTATCCGAACCCCGCCGCCATGGGAACGTTTCCCCGAATCCTCGGCAAGTTTGTGCGCCACAAGAAAATGATCCGCATCGAGGACGCGGTCCGCAGAATGACATCGGCGAGCGCGGAACGATTCAGGCTTAAAGACCGTGGCACTCTGGCAAAGGGTAGGTTCGCCGATATTACTATCTTTGATCCCGACACCATCGCCGACACGCCACCGGCGGGCGCGCTCCCCGCAGGCGCGCCGAAAGGAATCAGGCACGTTTTCATTAACGGCGCTCACATCCTTGAAAATGGTGTGATATCGGCGGATTTGCGCGCAGGAATGATTCTGAGAGTTTAACGGGGTGTTGAAAAACCCGTTATATGGCGGACAAGAATGTCCGCCCCCCTGTTTTTTTTATAAGGGGGACGGACATTCCTGTCCGTCATTAACAATAACAAACCATTTTTTGCATCAACCTGTTAGGCGCGCGAATGCCATGCGACGCGATAGGAGGGTTAATATGCGCGGCGTGAGGAAAGTAACAATGGAAGGCGGCAAGGCCACGGGGGTGAGCGTCAAATGGGATGGGGGCCAGTTCTGTTTCATATCAACCGGTCGCGGTATACTAGGGTGCGGGATTTTCAACATCGAGGTCTTCAACGAGTTCAACATGGCCGGCGCACTTATGAAAGGCACACCCGAGCGCCCTTACATCGAGCCGGAAGACCTGCTGGGCGGCAAAGTCACCATCATTTCAAAGGCCGCCGCCAAGCTGGGCATTAAAAGGGGCATGACCGGCAAGAAAGTCCTTAAAAAATTATTGGATTAACTGTGAAGGAATCATTTTAACGCCTGATGTCTGATGCCTTTGAAGAACCGTACATTCAAGGTTGAGAAGCTGGCGCATGGCGGCATGGGTATTGTGCGGGATGCGTCCCATGCCGTCTTTGTTCCTTTCGTGATCCCCGGCGAGGAGGTGAAGATTCGCGTCGAGGCCGGCTCGAAAAAACCCGTAAGGGCCGCTCTGGTCGAGGTCGTTTCACCTTCGCCCGATCGCGTCGTCCCCGCTTGCCCTCTCTTCGGGGAATGCGGAGGATGTCAGTTTCAACACATCTCATATCCGGCTCAACTGAAATATAAGGCCGAAATCCTGGCCGAAAGCCTTGCGTGGATCGCAAAAATCAAGCATACAATAGAACCCTTCGCCCCTTCGCCAAGACAATACCATTATCGCTCGCGCATCAGGATGCATGTCCGGAGGGGAAAAGCCGGATTCTTTGCAAGGGAGAAGAAGAAGCTTGTCCCTGTCAAATATTGTTTTATTTCCCATGAATCAATCAACCGGGCCATCCCCTATCTGGAGCCGCTTATAGGCGCCGGGGATTCGGAAGCCGTCGAGCTTATCAATGAAAATGAGACGATTGCGGCCGTGGTGGAAAGCAGGGGTGGCGCGACGGTCTACCGGATGGTTGAAAAGGGGCGCGTTCAGGCCTATGAATGGGCGCCCGCTCCCGACTTGAAGACCGCGTTCCAGCAGGTGAACCCCGAGCAAAATCATGCGCTTCGCTCAATTATCTCGGCAAATGTCGCGGATATTCGACCGGAAGGGGTGCTCGAGCTATACGCGGGAGCCGGAAACCTGACCGAGGTTTTGTTGCCGCTTTCCCGCTGGGTGGTTTCGGTCGAGGCCGAGGGCGCGGCGGTGGAGCTTGCCCGCGAAAAGTTAGGCAACCTGGACGAGCAACGATTGAAATTCCTGCATGAAAAAGCCGATGCCGCGCTTGACCAGGCGTTTGAAGAAGGCCTGAAACCCGATCTTGTGCTCCTCGACCCGCCGAGGACCGGCGCAAAAGAGTCGCTTCCCGGTATAATGAGGCTGAGGCCGGGACATATCATCTATGTTTCGTGCGATCCCGCGACCTTGGCCAGGGACCTGAAATCAATGTTACTCGAAGGCTATCAACTGAAATCCATCGTCCCTCTCGACATGTTTCCACAAACCTCTCACATCGAGGCTATAGCAGTATTAACGAAACATTTATAGTTGTATTTTATACGTTTATTTCGCTTACCTTCCAATTATCGTCAATCCACAATCCGATGATTTCCGCCCCTGTGTGCCACATTTTCAAGGTAATTATCGCGGAGAGGATGTGGGTCTGCTGAACCGTCTTATCGGCGGGGTTTCCGGCGCAGTCATGGTGGCCCGCTATGGCGATGAGCGCCGACCCATGCTTCTTGACGGATATCTCAACTCTTCTCCTGATTGAATCGAGCATAATTTTATCTTTATTTTCGGCGAGTATTTTGTTGGGGCCAGGCTCCGTTATTGTGTCAACATGATCAACTCCGTACTTGTTCTTCAGATACTCGATAACGGGAAGTTGAGTTCTTCCGTCCATGCAGTTTATTGCGGTCGCAAATTTTCCATGGGCCATTTTCCACCTCCGGATTTGTTTTTAGTGGCGCCGCTTGCTAGCAAGCGGCGCCACCTCGATTAATTGAAAGGTATCCAATTTGGGCTAAACCGCAAAACGTAGGAGTTGTTTTTTTGCGAAAGGGCGCTGAAATAATTAAAATATCAGTAAGCGATGGCTTTTCTTAAAAAACAGCAGGTGGCGTGGATATCAGTCGCGAGCAACACCATACTCACGGTGGGGAAGGTTTTTGCCGGGGTGATGACGGGGTCGGTAAGCATTTTATCCGAGGCCGCCCATTCCGCGATTGATCTTCTTGCCGCCGGAATGGCGACCTTCAGCGTTCACGTCGCCGACAGGCCTCCCGACGAGGATCACCATTACGGACACGAGAAAGTGGAAAACGTCTCCGGTGTCCTCGAAGGCATCCTCATTTTCGGCGCGGCGGTCTGGATCATTGTCGAGGCATCGAATAAACTGTTACATAGATCACAGCTTGCTCACCTTGGCCCCGGGGCCGTTGTGATGGCGGTTTCCGCCATTATCAACATGGCGGTCGCCACCGTGTTGCAGCGGACCGCCGCTGAAACGCGCTCGGTCGCCCTCGAGGCGGACGCCGCGCATCTCTTCGCGGACGTTTACACTTCGGTCGGCGTGTTTCTGGGATTGGCCGGCATCACCGTTGCCCGTTATTTTTTCAACAAGGACATCGCCTATCTCGATCCGGTGATCGCCATAGGTGTAGCCGTTTTTATCATGAGGACCGGCTCGAAGATCACCTGGAAAAGCTTCCTGCCGCTTATTGATTTCGCCGGAACGCCTGACGAGGAGACCGGAATAAAGGAGGCGATAAACCAGTTCAGGGGCGAGGGGGTGGACTTTCACAAGCTCAGGACGCGCCGCGCGGGCGCCACCTTGCACGTTGACCTCCACATGGGCGTAAGGCCCGGTATAACCCTCGAGCGGGGCCACGAAATAAGCCACCAGCTAAAGGCCCGGATAGTAGATAAAATCCCAGGCGCCAGCGTGCTTATTCACGTAGAGCCGTCCAGCAGGATCGAGGTTCTACCCCCCACAGATGAGCGCATCTCCCGAATACGGGAGGAGCTGTTGAAGGATGACAGGGTAGCGGATGTGTGGGGCCTGAAGGCAATGCGCTATAACGGCGAGTTGCGCGTGGAGACAGATCTCTCCGTTGACCCCAAGGTGACGCTGGCGGAGAGCCGCTCCCTCTCGGACGGCCTGAAAAGACGGTTGTCTTCGCGCTTCACCGACCTCAAAGACCTGGTGCTGGAGTTTCATCCGGGGGACGGCTGGCAGAACGCGATACACGATGACGACAAGCAGAAAATCAGTGAATTGGTCGGCGAGCACGAGAGCAGCTCGGGGAAAATCCACAGCCTCCAGGTGTCATCGTGCGGCGCCATGCACCGCGTTCGCATTAACCTCGGGCTTCCCCCCTCTCTACCCCTCTCGGTGGCGCACAGCATCGCCCGCCATCTTGAGGAAGACATCAAGGCGCTGTTTCATGAGGGGGGCGAGGTTGACCTGCATGTCGAGCCTTGTGATGAGAAATGCGAGGCGTGTGCGGCATCCTGTCCCAAAAAATCATTTAATAAGCAGGCGTTATCTTCATCTGAAAGGGGCACAGCATGATCGTAAGACGGACGGAAGAGGTTAAGGCCGAGGATGTGCGCGACGCGGGCGCAAGCGGCGCAAGAATAAGGGTGATGATCGGGGAGCCGGAGGGGGCGCCTCACTTCATCCTGCGCCATTTTCAACTGGAGCCGGGAGGATTTACCCCGCGCCACTCCCACCCGTGGGAACATGAGGTCTACGTCCTCGCCGGGAAAGGGGCTGTGCTGGGCGGAGACCGGGAGGATAAACTGGAACCCGGAAAGGCGGTCTTCATTCCGCCCGATGAGGAACATCAATTCAGGGCCGCGACGGATAACCCGTTAACGTTCCTTTGCATAATCCCGCGCAGATAGGAGGCGCGTCATCCCGCACCGGGCGGAACGCCCCCACAAAAAACTAAAGACAATGGGCTTAAGCCCATTGTCTGCAATCATTTGAATCAGACGATTCACTTATGTAAAGAGAGGGTAGTGTATGAGCAGATTCGACCTCGGCGGTAAAACTGTGGTGATCACCGGCGCAAGCGGCGGGATCGGAGGCGCGGCGGCCATGTCTTTTGCGCGGAGAGGCGCAAAGCTTGTCCTGAGCGGCCGCAACCGCGAAGCTCTTGAAGCGGTAGCGGGGCGCGTGAAGGCCGCAGGCGCCGAAGCCCATATAGTCCCCGCGGACGTCACCAATTCCGACGAGATGGTTTCGCTCGTCCAAAGTGCCATCGAGTTGACCGGGGGGCTGCATGTCATGTGGCTGGGCGCAGGGTACGGCGTCCTGGGAGATGTCAGCAATATCACTCTCGAAACATGGCACAGGCAGATGGATATAAACTTCTGGGGCGTGCTGCACGGCTTTTACGCCGCCCTGCCGCACTTTATCGCGCAACGCTCGGGGCAGTTCCTGATAATAAATTCAATCGCCGGAAAACTGGCCATGCCGTTGAACTCCCCCTACTGCGCGAGCAAAGCCGCCCTGTGGGCCTTCGCGGACAGCTCACGCGCCGAACTCAAAAGAAAAAATATTGACCTTATCAGCATATATCCGAATTTCACAAAAACCCGCTTCCAGGCGAACATTGTAAGTCCGGACCATAAAATTCCCGGGGACATCTCATGGAAATTGCATGGCCAGACCCCCGAAAAGGTGGCCGAATGCGCCGTTAGGGCTTGTGAAAAACGCAAGGGCGAGGTCGTCTTCACCTTAAATGGCAATATCGCCGTTCGACTCGCCCCGCTGAGCTACAACATCTCCGAAGCGATACGAAGAATCTCGCTCCCGCTTATCACAAAAATAATGGGAGGCGGCAAGGCGGAAAAGATTAAAATTTGAGGGCCATGACTTTAAAAATAGGGGACGTTAAATAAACAAATTGAGCTTTTTTATGGAAAAATCGTAGATTTTTATAAAATAAAGCATTATGATAAGCGTATTTCAGGTAATATGAAAAACTAGGGGGAAACCCTGTTTTTAATATGGCAACAGTATGTTGTCGAATTATTCCTGGAGGTAGGATAAAATGAAAAAGTTGTTTGCAGTCATTATGGTGGCTATTATGGCTTCAACGGCTGTTGTGGCCACGGCTCCGCTGGCGCAGGCGAAGGGCAAGAAACATCATCATGCAAAGAAGGCCAAGAAGGAAAAGAAGAAGCCAGAGGCCGGCGGTATGTGAAAATTCTTTCAGTTATCTGATAAAAATACATGCGTTCGGTAAAATATCTTTACCGGACGCTTTTTTTCGTGAAAAACGTCGGTCGAATAAGCGTATGATTAAAATATGGGACCTATTATTTCTTTGAGACGCTTACCTAAATGGGTAGACATCCCCCTACCTCTTATTCTTGTAAATTGGTTGGGAAACTCATTCAACCCTGCCCATGATATTTTCTTTCATTTTCTTGATTTTCTCAATGTTCTTTTCGAATAAATTCAAGATATGACTTTTGTTTTGCTCGCTGTTAATTATATTTTGCCACTTGCATTCTAATATGTCCTCGTAATAATATAAACATATTCCAATAATTAGAAAAGAAACAAAAGGCATCTCGAATAATGTAATCCATACTCCACAACAGTAATATTGATGATATTTGGGGTATAAAATTTCAAGTGTTAAAAAGTAGGTCAAGAGAGTTGCAATTAAGGCACCAATTAAATAAATACACGCCTGAGCTTTAAACATCTCAGGGTAAAGTTTCCCTTTTTTCCAATTTAAACATGGTTCATGATTTTCCTCTTTCGTCCATTCATTTAAAACTATATTTGTAAATTTACCTTCTCTTTCAAGTTTTCGACAATGTTCAGTTATCGCCCGGTAATTATAAGCCATAGTGCAAATATGCCAGCGACCAATGGCAAAAAAGGCAGATAAAGTACATCCGCTTATGACTACCAAAGTAGGTTTAAGGTTTTCTGCGTATGTCATTAAAAGCCCTAAACCAGCGACAGAAGGTACAAAGTATGCAAACATTTGAATTACTTGTGATTCGCGTCCATAAAGGGCGTTAAGCATAATTTCATATTTGGATTTAATAACGGATTTTTTAAAATCATTAATTCTTCTTTGTCGTTTAACCTCAGAATAAACAATCCTCCAGAACCTATTGCTTGACCTCAACATTATTTTGGCCTTTCCTTTTGTATAGAATTAGGAAAATATGCATTATTACGTTTGTGGGTCATTTCAATCATTTCATAGTTTTTTGCTATCTTGGAAAAATAGGGAAAAATAGAGGACGTCCTATAATTTCCTTGAGACTATTACCTAAATAGGAAATCGTCCCCCTATCTCCCTATTTCCTATAATTCATCGTTCATAATACCTAATTTTTAACTAAATATCAAACCATATTTTCCCCATTTTGAAGAACAGGCCCGCCTGTCCCTTCTTTCTTTTCTCGATCATGGCGGGGATGCCATGGGTGAATTTGTGAAACTCGGCGAGAGCGCGTTCGCGGTCGGTAACGGCCATTGCCGCTATCTTGCCGGAGATCATCGCGCCGGTTATGCCGAAGCCGAGGTTGGTTTCGATGAATCCGGCGAGGGTTCCGGCCAGTATGAATCGCCCCTTATGGATAAGCTCCGGGCCGCTCTTCGGGGACGCGCCCGCGAATCTGCGCCATTCCGTCACTTCCTTGTTTTCGTATTTCATTAACATTTTCTCGAAGTGTTCGAGGTTTTCGCGCGGCAGGTCGTTGCGCGAGAAAAGGAGCACGTACCATATTCCGTTGCAGGCGCTGCTGTAGCCGTATTCCTTGCCCAGCCCGCCGAGGTAAATAGCCGCGTCGGCCCTGCCCGCAGGGTGTTCGTGAAAAGCGTGGTAGCCCATGTATCGGGAAAACGGTTTGTCAAGGATGTTATACATTCCCGCGGTGAGGCCGGTCGCAAGGATCGTATTGGGAGGGGCGCTGCGAATTTCGTCTTCGCCGATCTTCCTCCCAAACTCGAATTTCACGCCCTCCTTTACGGCGATCCGATAGAGAAATGAATCGAGCGATGTTTCCCTGCCTCCCCGCTCGCAGGTGAACGTCGGATCGGGCGTCCGGGTCAGCGGTGCCCGGTTCCCCATCATCACCAGGATGAGCTTTTCGCTTATGTCAAAGAAGCACGTCGAGCAATCCACACCGATATATTCCCACGTCGGCCCTGCTTTCAGGGGCGTCGTGTGCGCAGATGGATGCCACTCGGGGTTGCCTCCCACCTGTTCTTCCTGCTCCGCCACCCTGACATCATACCCCTCGCGCGCAAGATTTATAGCGGCGACAAGCCCCGCCGGACCGGCGCCAACTACCAGCACATTCCTGTCCAACTTTGAACCCCCTTTCAATAATAACTCACAGTCAATTATTTTACCTTACTATCACCCTTTCACCATCTTAGACAAATTTGTCCCTGGCCATGATTTCGCGGATGGACTTGCCGGAAACCCTTTCCATCCGCGCTTTCAGGACAAAAAATATCGCGACCCCCGCAATAATCCAGCCGACAAAAAACACGAGTTCCGCGTACCCCCGGTGGGTCGAATCGTAAAGCAGCATGCCAATGGCCATTACCGACAGCAACAACCCACCAATGGGAGCGATCCAATAGAGCGCGCCCCTGAGCTTGAAGGGCGCCTTCTCATACTCCGCGGGCCTGCGTTTTTTTAACATCATCGCGCTGATCATTACGGGTATAAAGATGATAAGCCCCCCGATGGAGGCGAAATTTGCGAACATACTTATCGGAAGTTCCGCGAGTATGGTTATCACAGAGATTCCCCAGATTACTGTCAGAAAAACCCAGGGTGTGCCGTATTTTGGATGAATCCAGGCGAGAAAGTTGGGCAACATTCCGTCGGAGGACAAGATGAGCATGCTTTTTGTTGCGACCATGAATGTCGAGTTTATGGTGGTGGTGATTGCCAGGGCCGCTCCTCCCAGGATGAAGAAGGCGAGCCAGGGGCCTTTCATGAACACCGATGCGGCGGCGGTGAGGTCGCCTGCTTTTTCCACTTCGGAGTATGGCGCCACCCCCACCGCTATGAACCCGACAAGCACGTAAATCGTGGTGACAAGCGGTATCGTGATGAGCAGTGAAAGGGGCATGTTCCGGCTGGGATTTTTTATCTCGCCCCCAAGCTCGATGACGGTGTTGGCGCCGAGGTGAGCGAATGTGAGGAGCGCGCTTGCGGCAAGAAGTCCGCCTGCGCCATGGGGCAGAAATGGGTGAAAATATTCCCGGTTAACATGAGGCAGCCCGCCGATACCGTAACTCAGGAGCGCGACGATAAGCACGACAACCATCGCCATCTGCGCCACCGCCGCTATCTCGACGCCGAAAAGGTTCGCAAGGAAAAATACTGTGAGAAGGCCCACACTGAACGCCGTCTCCGGAAGCGAAGGCCACAGCGATTGAAGGTAATGCGCGCACGTAACCGCCATCAGCGGAAACGTGCCAAACACCAACCCCACCGCCAAACCCCATATCCCCACAAAAGCCCATAACGGGCTGAACAGACGGCTCGGGTAACGATATGATCCCCCGACGGTCGGCAGGGCCGCGCTCAGCCCCGCTATCGTCAACATGAGGAACACAATGGGAATCGCGGCAATGATGTACGCGATAAACACCGCCGGGCCGCTCATCCCCGCCGCTATCGGTGTCAGGGCAAAAACCCCCGCCCCTATCGTCATGCCCACCTCGACCGCGACGATTTCCTTCAGCCCCAGTGCGCGCTTGAGCACCGGCCCTGTCATTGGCTCCTGCATAAAATCGCTAACATAAACATCTACATGAAAAACCGGCCGAAGTCAAGCTGTTCGCCGCGGTAAAATTGGCGGCCTCGGGGAAGTGTGCTAAAATTTTCTTATGAATAGAACACTGTCAATCGCGCGCGCCGCCTCTCTGTGCTTTATCATCTTCGGCCTGTCGGACTGCATTGACACCGGCGCAAAAGTGGGATTGCCTGCGCCGGCTTTGAATCTGGAAAGGCTGGGCGGCGGAAACGTGGACATCGGCGGCCTGAAGGGGAAAGTGGTGCTTGTGAACTTCTGGGCCACGTGGTGCGGGCCGTGTCGAGAGGAGATGCCAGACCTGGAAAGACTGCACCGCGCCCTCGAGGGGCAGCAGTTCACGATACTCGCCGTGAGCGTTGATCAGCGGCGCTCGGACGTCGAGAAGTTCGCTGCGGAAAAAAACCTCACCATGCCCATACTCCTCGATTCCAAAGGCCAGATCGCGCGCCTGTGGGGCACGTCCATCTTCCCCGAATCATACATAATAGGTCCTGACGGCAACGTGGCGGATAAAGTTATCGGTATGATTGATTACAACAAAACCCTCGCCGCCGTCAAATCCATGCTGCCTAAAAGGTAATTTGCCGGCCGCCGGTTGTCGTTTTCCCTTCAGAACGGCTGAAACGGCATCGGTGTAAAAGTAATAATAAAGACGATAAGCGACGCAAGCCCCACCATTTTACGGAGGGGGTCGAGCTTTACATCGGGGTACATGGGCGGCGGATGACTAAGCCCGATCGCAATGATAAGTACTCCCCACACAGCCCATCCAATCCACATGCCATCCCACACGAAACCGAGGACGCCGAGCGGGAAGAGAAGAACCACCACAAGACGCGCCAGACGCCGCGCGCCCGTCTCGCCAAGCATCGCGTAGGATATGTGCCCTCCGTCCAACTGGCCGGCGGGAAGCAGGTTCAGGCTGGTCACGAACATGCCGAGCCAACCCGCGTCAAACAGCGGGCTTACGTACAGGATGCCGGGTCTCAGATGAACATCGAAAAGGCGGAGAAGTCCGGTAATTGCAAGGTTTGGCCCGAATGATATTCTGGGGTTCCAGAAGCCCCACTCGGGCACCCTGCCGAGGGGAATAGTTTGAAAATGCGTTATGCCCCATGAACAGGCTATCAGGCTGAGCGCAAATCCTGCGAGCGGCCCGGCGGCCCCGATGTCCATCAGGGCGCGGCGGTCCCTCATCGGCGATTTCATCTTGATGACCGCGCCGAAGGTGCCTATGTAATTGGGGAATGGAATAAAATAAGGAAGCGTGGACTTCACGCTATGAATCTTGCCCGAGATAAAATGCCCCATCTCATGAGTCAGCAATATCGCCATTAGCGGCACACCGAATGAGGCGCCACGGAGAAGTTTCGCAGGATTGCTCAAAATATCGGCGGGGGTGAGAAACTGCATCAGTGCGCCGGCGAAAAGGGTGGTAAAAATAGTCACAATAAACAAAATCGCCGGTACCAAACGGCCCCGCAATCGCTCCCGTCGCTCCATTTCATCCAGTCGCTTTAAATATTCCTGGAGATCATCCATTTTTAATGAATATAGGCAGTAACCATATCATTTTCAACCCGGGCCAACCGCTTTTACAAAATTGTGGCTTAACCGTTAATAGTTTATAATAACTGGAAAATCTAAAGCTGGATTTGACTAAGAGATGAACAAGGAAGGAAAAGAACACCGCCGCTTTATAAGAATGCCCGTGAGCATAATGATCCGTCTCGGGTCCGAGGAAGACGCGGAGGACTTTGTATCCAACTATACCCGCGACCTGAGCCTGGGCGGCATGTTCCTCAAATCTCTTTCCCCGAAGCCTGTGGGGACTCCGGTATGCATCCAGTTGCCCCTGCCGGAGCCGCCGGGGTATACCGAGGTGCAGGGAAAGGTCGTTTACCAGAACACCACCGTAGAGGGTGGCCTTCTCCCGGGCATGGGTATCGAGTTCACAGGAATGGGCGACGGGGCGAGAAGTGTGCTTTTTCACTTTATAAATGATACCTGGCGCGAGCTTTTCCATGTGGCGAAGGAACCGAGCGAAGACACATTTGTGGGTTCCATGGAAACTATATTCGCCCTCATCAATTATGTAATGAATTTCTTTAACATCCCCGGCAATTGAAAATTGGAGACCGATCCCAGATACGGCCGTGAGGTGGAGGCCAGGTCCGCTTTGAGCAAGACCGGTATCCCCGGGTTCGATTATTGCCTCAACCCATATATAGGATGCCGCCATGCTTGCAGGTATTGCTATGCCTCATTCATGAAGCGTTTTACCGGTCACGCCGAGGAATGGGGCGAGTTCCTCGATGTCCGGATAAACCTCCCCGAGCTGTTGGAACGGGAAGTCCGCCGGAAAAAGAAGGGGATTGTAATGGTGAGCACTGTTACAGACCCTTATCAACGCGCCGAGGAGACATACAGCATAACCCGACGCTGCCTCATGATACTGGCAAAAGCGCGATGGCGAGTCTCCATCCTCACCAAATCGCCCCTTGTGCTCCGGGATATTGAAGTCCTTAGTCTCTTCGAGGATATCGAGGTGGGCCTTACCGTCACCACCGACGACGAATCCGTGAGGAAAGTTATCGAGCCGAATGCGCCGCCGCTTGCCGAGAGGATGCGCGCATTGAGTGAATTGCGCGCGGCGGGGATTTCGACCTACGCATTCGTGGGGCCTATTCTGCCGATTAAAGACCCGCCGAATTTCGCAGCCGAACTGGGCAAGATAGCCGATAGTGTCCTGCTGGACAGAATGAATTATTCAGGCAAAGTAAAGTCTCTCTACCGCCGAGAAAAGTTCTCGGAGTATCTGGAGCCGGAGTATTTCGATATGATCGAGAGGATTTTAGTCAAGGAGTTGAGCGATAAGGCGGAGGTAATTTAGCCCTGAGTCGGCTCCCGACGGCGGTTCTGGGCTTCCCGTTCAGAAGCTGGCCCGAAAAACAAAACCCGTAAATCCCGGCTCCAGGCTGACCATTGGAACAAATTCCGCTTTTTCGAAAAACGGAAAGTTGGTCTCCAGGTAAATTATGTGTCCGGCGACCCGATAGAACTTGTTGTCGGAGTTGACGAGCCTCAAGCCGGCTCGTTCTCTCGCCCAGCCGACTGCGCCCCCGAGTATGGGCGTCACGACAAAGTCGTTTGTGCTGAACGGTTCGCTGAAAGTCTCAATGGTCTCCTCGAAGATGGTACTCACGATGGCGGTGTTGATAAAGGCCCATTTCGGGGAGTAGCCGCGGCTGCGGAAATATAGGTAGAACTCGCTGCCATAATAGGGATGGGCGATAAAATTCCAGGCAAAAGCATCGTGATCCCATAATACCCCCCCTCTTCTGAAAACATTATCCTCAAAATTCTTGAACCGGATACCGGACACTGTATCCGGCTGTGAAACGGCGTAACCTACCCACAACACAGCGTACGAAAGCCCGAAATCCTCCACTTTCTCTTGCCACGTATGGGGCCTGCTGACGGGGGTGTACTTCTTCGGCGCCGTGTCCGCGGCGGCGTTCACCGACACTATTACGCAAAGAAATACCATTATCAATAAAAGGCGATTCATTTCAAATTCTTCCTGTCTGTCAAAATAGCGTTTGGGAAAATGTATCTGCCTGTTATTATTTTAAAACCTGACATTGGAAAAAGCATCTGCGATGAACGGATCGAAATCTCGCTTTGCTGTTCAGTTCTTCGTTTTTAAAGCACGAAAAGTGTTTATTTATACAAATAATGCGCCATTGAATACAGACAACCTCATCGCGAGTTGATATTCAGGATGCCGGGAAAAACGGCGTATGGCGCGCGGGAATTAAAGAGGTTATCATACACGACATGGCGGAATTGGTGTTACTCCAGCCCCGGATAGGTCCCTTGGACTCGCTGCGGACCAGCCCCACGATGCCGCTCGGGTTGCTTCATGCGGCAAGTCTTGCGGCGCGTGAGTTCGATACGCGCCTGATAGACCAGCGCCTTGATCCAAACTGGAAAACCAGTCTTGAGAGGGCCGTCGGGCCGGAAACTCTGGCTATTTGTTTTACCGCTTACACCGGCCCCATGATCCTTTCCAATCTCGAAATGGCCGCCCACGCGAGAAAGATTTCGGGAGCGCCGCTCGTATGGGGGGGCATTCATCCCACACTTGAATCCGAGACGACCATTTCCAATCACTTTGTTGATATAATAGTTCGCGGAGAAGGGGAACAGGTATTGCTCGAACTTGCCAGGGCGCTCAAACGGCGACAATCCCTGGATAATATAAGGGGAATCTGGCGCAAAGTGAATGGAGAAATCAGGCGGAACCCGGATGCGGACCTGCTCGATCTCGAGGCCCTCCCCGAAATTCCTTATCATCTGGTGGACGTCAACAGATATATGCCGCGCCACGGGGGGAGAAAGTGCCTTTATTTCCAAAGTTCACGCGGTTGCCCTTACGCCTGCACTTACTGCTATAACACGCGATTCAACAAGCAAAGGTTCCGCGCGCAGAGTGCGGAAAAAACTCTCGAGAGGCTGAGACTGGTCGTCGAAAAATTCGGAGCGGAGGAGGTTTTTTTCGTCAACGACAATTTCTTCGTGAACCTCGAAAGAGATCGCACTCTCCTCGCTGGATTAGAAAAATTAGGCATAACGTGGCAGATACAGGTGGATATAATCGCCCTGAAGCGCATGGACGATGATTTTCTTAATTTGCTTCAGGGTAGCGGTTTGAAAAAGATGTCAATCGGCATCGAATCGGGCAGCCCGAGGATACGGAAGCTGATGAAAAAAGCCGGCTCTGTCGAGGACATCGAAACGATAGTGCGGCGCCTTGCCAGTCGTAATTTAATTGTCTGGGCCAACTTTCTCACCGCCTGCCCCACCGAGACACGCGAGGAATTGAAGCAGTCCACCGACCTGTTGCTGAAACTTCACGAAATAAACCCAAACCTCCGCAATTCCCCAATGTACAGCTATACGCCATGCCCCGGCACAAGTATGTATGAACTCGCGATCAAAGAGGGTTTTCGCCCTCCGAAAACCCTCGAAGAATGGGGAAGGATCGGAAGCTGGGAGGTGTTCAGTTGGCAGGACCGCCCAGGGCGAAAACTGCACGAGGGGCTTTATTTTGTCTCAAACTTTATTGACCATAAAACACGGGAATACGATGTGCCTGCTGTGGTGCGATTGCTGTCGGATGCTTACCGCCCCATTGCGAAGTGGAGGATAAAGCACCTGAACTTCGATTTCCTCGTCGAGAAGATTCTTGCGGATTGGGCCTTGCGGCTGCTGGAACGAAAAAAGGCATCCAACGCGCCTATACAGCATTAACTTTAATAATAGAGCATTTCATGGCGCAATAATTATTTGTGTATAAAATCGAAAATCAATTGAAAATCATCCAACGCGCTATCCTTCGGGCGATGTAATAAATCTGCAACGGATGTTTTATTGAGGCGAGCAGCGACGCGAATTGTTCAGGCCGCAGGTAGAATCGCAGAAAGGCCGCGTGCTGGGAGCGTTTCAGTTGTTTTTCAGTCAGCCCCTTCTCCACATAGGCCACCGTCTCGAAGGCGCTCTCAATTCTCCTCAGGCATTCGGCCCTTTCCCTGAGAATGTGTTTGTATCCGCGGGTGCCCGGTATGGGGTGGTAGAACATGTACTGTGCGCGGGTGAGGGGCAATTCCAGGGACAGCTTTACTGTTTCCTTAATGTCTGAGGGCGTTTCCCCCGGCAGGCCGAAAATAAAGAAGCCGACGACACCCAGCCCCGCGCGATGAATAAGCTCGACCTTTTCCCTGATCAGATCAACGGTCTGCTTCTTGCCCGCCAGATCCAGAACAGGTTGTGAGCCGGATTCGATGCCCACCGCAAGAATGTAACAGCCGGAACGCTTCATAGCCCCGAGCAATTCTGAATCGAGAGTGTCCAGGCGCACGCCATTGGGGCATGTCCACGGTATATTGGGGAATTTTCGGGCTTTTTGTTCGCAGAAATCCAGCACGTAATCCCGGTTATAAGTAAAGTTATCGTCAATCATGTGAATTTCGCGGACGCCATAGTGATTTACCAGCAGGGCGATTTCATCGAGCACGTTTAAGACGCTGCGCGTCCTTAACTTTTTGCCCTGGGTGAGGCGCGCGGCGCAGAAGTCGCAATCAAAAGGGCATCCGCGGGTGGCGGTGATGCAGCCGACGGGAAATGCCCTGGCAAAGGCCGCATGGGGGGCGGGCGGATATTTCCGCGGATCCATCATATCCCACGCTGGGAAGCCTAAGGCATCGAGGTCTTGTTCCCTTCTGGGAGGATTGGCGAGGACTTGCGGTGTCTCACGCCACACCAGTCCCGGTATTTCTCTGAGTCGCTCCGCGGCGGGGCGCCTGTCGGAGGACCCCTCGATCGCGTCAAGGAGGCGCGAAAAACCCTCTTCGGCCTCGCCGACAAACGCATAGTTCAATCGGTCGCCATACCAATGCAGAGTGCCCTCAGGCTCGCCGGACGGCTGAGGCCCCCCCACCACGGTGATCGCCTGGGGAAGCTCTTCCCTTATCTTCGAAAGATAGCGCCAGACGCGGACCATATCCATCGTCAGCAACTGGAAACCGACCACATCGGGGCGAAATTCCTTGAGAATCCGGCTGAGCATGGCGAGGTTCAGCCTCATAAGAGGCCCGTCCAGAATGCGCACATTATGCCTGCCCCGGATTCGGGCCGCGAGATACCCGAGCCCCAGAGGTGGAGTAATGGCGTCTGTTTTCGTGGTGGGCTTAATTAAAAGAACTTTCATACCGGAAAATAACGGGCATTGGAGGCGTCAAATTGAACGCCCCCACTGAACACTTGAAATTTAGGATATGCCAGTTTCGGGATTGAATCAAACGTTACCGCCGATTTAACAGCTTTATATCTTATGTTATCCTCAAGCGCAATGAATGCCTCTGCGCGAACTGTTCGTTGGGAATTTCCCCTTGCGGCGCTGCTTTTTATTTTCCTGGTGGCGCTGTTTTTCGGCAGGGAGTTATCAAGTGGGGCCAGTCTTTATGAAAATCACGGAAACGATGCGAGTTATTATTTTGCAAATTATCCATTTGTCATAGTGTATCAGCGCCTGCTTCGCGAAGGCTATTTCCCGATTTGGTGGGGAGTTACAGGTCTGGGGATGCCGATGCTCGCTGTATGGTGGTCTGGTTGTTTTAATCCGTTACTTATTCCGTTCCTTCACTTCGATTTTCTCAAGATCGCCAATATTTTTCTTTTGAGCCGCATCTGGCTGATGGGTGTAACGGCTTATATATTTTCGAGAAGGTCGCTTTCGCTGTCGGCCAGCGCGTCGGCGCTGGCGGCAATGACTTTCGCCTTCACCGGTTTTGCCATGGATCGGCTTGTGACGTGGGAGTTGAACGCGCCGTGGGTTTTGCCTCTTTTTCTTTATGCGATCAGCGAGCAGGTTCCGCGCCCTCGTTGGGGCTTTATTCTGCTCGGGGGCCTCGCGGGCAGTGTGCCGATATTGGCGGGCCATCCGCCCCAGGGGTTCTATATGTTTCTTCTCGGTGGACTCTGGTGGCTTTTCAGATGGGCGAATGTCAAAGAGGCGCGCATAGGATCGGCGCTGGGGGCCGCCGCCATATGCGTGCTTCCAGCGCTTGTCTCTGCCGTTCAATTAGCGCCGAGTTTAGAGGTCGCGGCTATCTACTGGAACCACCATCCAGCGGCTAGTGGTGGAAAGGGAAGTCACGATCCGCTCAGCATGTATTCCGTCATCGCGCCTTGGTTACTGGGGGATCAAAAGACCTTCCCATTAACCGCTTATATGATGCAGTACATGGGATTGATCCCTGTCATTTTGGCGGGCTTCGGCCTTACCCGGTTGAAGCGCATCGGGAAGAGTGGGGCTTTTTTCGCGGCCTATGCTCTCGTGTTCACTGGTGTAGTCTATGGCCTTCCGATATTGAAATGGGTAAATTACCTTCCCGGTTTCAATCGCCTGGAAAATCACAAAAGCGCCGTGATAAGCATCGCATTTTGCGTCGCATGCCTTGCGGGGATTTCCCTGGATCACGCCGTTGAAAGCGCGAGGCGCAGGGATGCATTTGCAAAATATTCGAAGTGGACTTTGCTCGCTGTGCCCGTGTTGGCGGCTTACGGCCTTCTGCTGATGAGATACCTGATGAGCCACATCATGAAAAGAGAATTCTTGCCTTCTCCCGCGGCGTTTCATGAGCAATGGCGTTCCCATGCGCTGATTGCCATGGGGTTGTTATTGCTTCTGGCGCTGGTGGGCCTTTTAGCGCGTCGCGGTCGGCTGAGCGGCGCCGCCGCGAAATGGTCAATAGCGGCGCTGGCTTTTCTGGGCTTGCGGTTGGATCATTGTGGGTTGTATTTAACAAATCCCGGCGCTTTTGAGCTTCTGAACAAGTCTCGCGCGATTTCAATGCTTAAAGCCTATGTTACGCAATCAACAGCCATGTCTCTCGGCAGGGTAACGTCGGATTTCATACCGCCCGACATGACATGGGTCCCCGGCTTCAATGACATACGCGAAACATCGGCCTTCCTGCCGGCCAGGTACATGAACCTTATCGCCGGGCTAAACGACCTGGATATCGAGCGGTCTCAGGGCGATTACAGGAAATTCGTTTCTATGACGTTAAAGTGGTTTATTCTGAATTATCCCCTCGATCGGATGGATACGCCTGTGGGAAACCTGCTTGGAGTGCGTTACGGTATTGCGGCGCCGGGTTCCAAGCCGCTGAACTTGCCCATACTGTACTCAGGGGAAGACGCAATAGTGTATGAAAATCCACATGTGTTGCCCCGGGCTTTCGTCGCCAGAGGATTTCATTTGTTCAACACCGCAAGGGACGTCCTCGACTTTATGCTGGGCAATTGGGCGGGCTGGGAGAGAATCGCGCTCCTTGCCAGCGATGACTATCCGCGACACAAACCCTGGGAAGAAATCCCGAAAGAGCTTAATCCATACGACGGCGCAAGGCTTGAAATCACCCGCTATCACGACCAGGCCTCAAATTTGGAGGTGACGGCGCCGCGCAAATCCGTCGTCATTGAAGCGGACCTTTATACGCCCGGCTGGAGGGCCGAAGTGAATGGCAAGGCCGCGAGAATTCTCTGTGTGGACTACCTGTTGCGCGGGATAATAGCGCCTCCCGGCAAAAGCGAATTGAGGATATGGTATCAGCCCGTCTCGTTTGCAGTAGGATTGTGGACGACGCTGACCACCCTTGTGTTTTTGGTCTTGGCCAGCGTGATCAGGCGCAAGAGAAATACGATCAGACTTTCATAGCCGAGCGAACGCGCTCCCCCATAGCGTGTGTTCCGATGACCTCGTCGCCGGCCCTTGCGATGTCGGCGGTGCGCGCGCCGGAATCGAGAACCCTGTCCACCGCCGCTTCTATCAGCGCGGCGGCGTTCTCGCGCCCGAAGGTGAACCTGAGCATCATTGCGGCGGATAGGATGGCGGCGAGCGGGTTTGCCTTGTCCTGGCCCGCGATGTCCGGGGCGGAGCCGTGCACCGGCTCGTAAAGCCCACCCCGTTCGCCAAGGCTTGCGGAGGGCAACATGCCGATCGAGCCGGTGATCATCGCCGCCTCGTCGCTCAGTATGTCCCCGAAGAGGTTCCCTGTGACGATGACGTCGAACTGGCGCGGGTCTCGGATGAGCTGCATGGAGCAGTTGTCCACGTACATGTGACGGAGTGTCACATCGGGATAATCCTTTGAAACCGCTATGACCGTTCGGCGCCACAGCTCCATGACCTCGAGCACGTTGGCTTTGTCAACGCTGTGGACGAGTTTGCGCCGCCGCCTGGCGAGGTCAAAGGCCTTGCGCGCAATGCGCTCGATCTCCCCCGTGGTGTAGACCATCGAGTTGACTCCGCGCTCGGAGCCGTCACCGAGTATTTCGATTCCCTTCGGCTTGCCGAAGTAAATGCCGCCTGTAAGCTCCCTCACAATCAATAAATCCGCCCCGCGCGCCACTTCCGGCTTGAGTGGGCTGGATTTGAGCAGGGACTCGAATATTCTGGCGGGGCGCAGGTTTGCGTAGAGGCCGAGTTTTTCCCGGAGGCCTAGCAGCGCTCGCTCGGGCCGCCTGTCGTGGGGCACATCGTCCCACTTCGGCCCGCCGACCGCGCCGAGTAGCACGGCGTCGGCCTTCCGCGCTTTTTCGAGGGTCTCATCAGGCAGGGGTCGGCCCGTGGCGTCAATGGCCACGCCGCCCGCGAGCGCTTCCCCGAAATGAAAACCTATCTTGTGGATTTTATCCGCGACTTTAAGCGTCTCGACGGCCTCGCGAGTCACTTCGGGACCGACGCCATCCCCGGCTATGACCAGTATTTCAGGCATTTTCAGGCGCGCTCCATCATGAATTTCATCAGGCCGCCCTCATCGAGTAACTCGCGCATGAAAGGCGGGATGGGGTCCGAACGGTACACCTTGCCGGTGGTGAGGTTCCGAATGACGCCTTCTTCCGGCTCGACCTCGATTTCATTTCCGCTTTCGATGTCCGAGGCGGCTTCCGGGCTGATGAGTATCGGGAGACCTGTGTTGAAGGCGTTGCGGTAGAATATGCGGGCGAAGCTCTTTGCTATGACGCAGGAGATGCCCGCGCCTTTCAGCGCCATGGGCGCATGCTCGCGGCTCGAGCCGCAGCCGAAGTTTCGCCCGGCGACAAGTATGTCGCCGCGCTTGACCCTTTTCGCAAAACACGCGTCGGCGCCTTCCATGGCGTGTTTCGCAAGCTCCGCCGGGTCGTTCGACACGAGGTAAGGCGCGGGGATGATCACGTCGGTGTCAACGTCGTCGCCGAAGAGATGCGCTTTGCCGCGAATCATTGGCTATTCTCCTTCATTATTTCTCGAGGGTCGGTTACGCGCCCCGTTATGGCCGAGGCGGCCGCCACGGCGGGGCCGGCGAGCACCACCTCGCTTTTCGGGTGCCCCATGCGCCCCACAAAGTTCCGGTTGGTCGTGGATACAGACCGCTCCCCTTCGGCGAGCACGCCCATGTGGCCGCCGAGACACGGCCCACAGGTAGGCGGCCCGACCGTTGCGCCGGAGTCCGCGAAAATCCCGATCAGCCCTTCCTCGAGAGCCGCGCGATACACGGCCTCAGTGGCGGGCAACACGATAACCCGCAGGCCCTTCGCAACGCGCCTCCCCTTCAATATGCGCGCCGCAATGCGCAGGTCTTCGATCCTGCCGTTTGTGCAGCTCCCGATGATTACCTGATGAATAGTGAGGTCTTTAACCTCTTTCGCGGGCTTTACGTTGCTCGGCAGGTGCGGGAGCGCAACGACCGGCTCAACGGACGATACATTGATCTCAAGCGTCCGGGCGACGGATGCGTCCGAGTCAGACGCATAAAATTTATATTCCCGCTTTACGCGGCCATCCACGTACTCGCGAACAACGTCATCCGGGATGAATATCCCCGCCTTTGCGCCCGCCTCGACGGCCATATTCGACATAGTGAAGCGGTCTGCGATGTTCAGCCGGGCGACGGCCTCGCCGGTGAACTCGATTGCCATGTAATTCGCGCCCTCGACGCCAATCTTTCCGATAATTGTAAGGATAAGGTCCTTGCCGGAGACCCATTCGCCGGGGCGGCCATTCAGAATCACCCGGAGTGTCTCGGGGATTCGGAACCAAGCCTTGCCGGTCGCCATCGCTGCGGCCAGGTCGGTTGAACCGACGCCGGTGGCGAAGGCGCCGAGCGCGCCGTAGGTGCAAGTGTGGCTGTCCGCGCCGATCACGAGGTCGCCGGGGGCCACAAGCCCCTGTTCAGGCAGAAAAGCGTGCTCAACGCCGCCGCCCGCGCCAACTTCGTAAAAATGTGCGATCCCGTGCTTTTTCGCAAAGCGCCTCATCATGTCCACCTGAGAGGCGGTCTTGATATCCTTGCACGGGGTGAAATGGTCCGCGATAAGCGCAATGCTGTCCGGGTCGAATACCTTCCTTGCGCCCGCATCCTCGAAAACCTGAATCGCCACGGGCGCGGTTATGTCGTTTGCCAGCGCAAAATCAACCCGCGCCAGCACAAATTCGCCCGCCGAGGCCTCCTCCCGGCCCGCGTGGGCCGCAAGAATCTTCTCTGAAATCGTCATTCCCAAGGTTATTTCTCTCCTTTTTCCGGGAAAATTAAATTATAACATAAATGGGCCGCTTCTTAAAACGGGGAATAATTCCGACTATTTGCTCAACAGGCGCATCATGTCACAGGCGGCAGGAAAAGGCTTGTGAGGTTGTTAATAAAATCTGCCTGGAGGGATATTTGTGCGACAGTGATGTTCCTTGTTTCAAGCTGGTAGGAAGGGAACCCCACGCACCTTACGATCGTGGCCGGATGGTGTGGCGGGTAGGCTTTGTTGAGAATCCCGGCGAGTGGCGCGAGGTTGGTGGCGGGGGCGGTCGGTTTTGCGCTGAAGGGCAGGCCGACCTGCCCGATGAGACAGGCGTAACGGGGGTTCGGCGGGTAGCTTTCGGGACGCTCGACCATGCGCGAGGCGTTCAGAATAGTGAGGCCTTCTTCCGGGTCTATGCGGAGCGCGACATAGAGCTGCTCGAGAAAGCTCATCCCCGGCACAAGGCGCATGGCAATGCCGAGCGGCTTTGCCAATTCTGCGATAAAACGGGGAGTCTTTTCGAAGACGTATGGATTTCCCGGCAGCGCGTAAACGGCCCGACCTCTCAATTGGGCCTCCCGCACAATCGCCCTGCTCATCAGCTCATAAGCCTTGAGGTAAGTGAGGTTGGGATCGGCGTAGAGCAGCTCGAACGCGACGACCTCCATGCCCAACTCCTTAAGCCTGATGAAAACGGGATGCGTGCCGTAGCGAAAATAAACCCTTTTGGAACTGGTGAGGATATCGCGGGCCTCGAGTGTAAGCATCTCCCACGGCCCCGGCCCCACTCCCACCACGACGATCTCACTCACGGCGCGCTTTTTCCTCCCATTCTTTCAGTTTTGCGATAAGCTCATCCATGGGCAGTGTGTCTTTTCCCTCGATGTATTTCCTTGACAGCAGGTGATAGCTGATGGCGCCGGAGCGTATCATGTCGCGAGTGCCCGCCCGCGCGGGCTTGACGGTCGCCGGATTGCCGCTCACGAACGAATCGGGCGGAATAATCCTCCCCTCGCCCACCACGGCGCCCGCGGCGATGAGAGTGCCGCTGCCCGCCTGCGCCCCATCGAGGACTATCGCCCCCATGCCCACCAGGACGCAATCCCCGATGCTCGCCCCATGTATCACCGCGCCGTGTCCGACGGTGACGTAGTCGCCGATGGAAAGGGGGTGAAGGGGCGCGCAATGGAGCACGCACGTGTCCTGGACGCTCGATAATCGGCCGATGCGTATAGTGTTGAAATCGCCCCTGATCGCCGCATGCGCCCAGATGCTCGATCCCTCGCCGACCTCGATGTCGCCGTGGAGCGCCGCGGTGGGATGAACGAACGCCGTTTCGTGGATTTTCACTTACGCCTCTCTCGTATTATACGGAAACCGATAAATTCATTATACATCGCATTTTGGCGCCCTTCATCCGCGCGGGACTATTTCAGCGGGCGGGATTGGGAAAATCATGGACGGGCCAGTTGCGGCGGCGGGCTTCGCGGCGAAGCAATGGGTCGGGATTTACGACGACCGGGTTCCCGACGCGGAGCAGGAAATCGAGGTCGGTGATGGAATCGGTGTAAAAGTAGCTTTGAGAGAGGTCGAGGCCATGTTCGGCGGCGTATCGCTCTGCATGGAAAACTTTGCCCTCTTCGCTGCACAATGGCTCGATCATCATGCCCGTGAAGAGGCCGTCCTTGACTTCGAGGCGGTTGCAGATGTATCCGTCAACGCGCAGGTCTTCCCCGAGGGGCCGCGCCAGGTAAATCGAGGCGGCGGTGAGAAGGGCGAGGTTGTGGCCCTGCGCCCTGTGCCACTCGATTTTCTCGACCATCTGCGGCCTCACCCACTGCCGCACCATCTCGGCGTACCAGCGGTCGCAGTCAGCGATCATCTCCGCCTCGCTAGCCCCCGCGAACGGGGCCACCACCTTGCGCGTCATCTTCTGGATATCCAGACGCCCCACCTTATAACGGGCGTACCACCACATCGTCTTGAGCATCTGCGTCCAGCCGACCTTCCCCTCCCTTATCAAGTACTTTGTGTAAAGGGGGCCGGAGGACTTGGCCAAAACCGTATCGTCAACGTCGAAAAAAGCGCCTATCTTCATAAAGAATCAACGCTCCCCGGACTAAAGTCCGGGGCTTAAAGAAGTTTGTGAAACTCCCCGCACTAAAGTGCGGGGTTTCCCATATCTTCTAGAAAACCCCGCACCAAAGTGTGGAGTTTCCCATATCTTGTGGGAAACCCCGGATTTCAATCCGGGGAGCTTCACAATCTGGTTTCAAGCCCCGGACTTCAGTCCGGGAGCACAATTTAAAATATTAGAGAAGATTTCCCACATCAAGCAGGCAATAATCTGAAGCCTAAAGCCTAAAGCCTAAGGCCTTAATCTAATGTCCTTCCTTCTGGATGATTTCGAGTTTTTTCCTGGCGAGTGGGGCTGTGTAGCTTTGAGGATAATCGCTTATGACTTTCTGGAGGGAGGCTTTTGCGGCGTCGTATTTTTTCAGGTTATAGAAAGAGAGCCCCAGTTTGTAATATGAGTCGGCGGCCTTAGAGGACTTGGGGTATTCCTTGACGACGCGGGCATAGTTCTGTGCGGCCTTGGTGAATTCATTTTGCCTGAAGTAGCATTCGCCGATCCAGAAAATCGCGTTGCTTGAAAGCGGGTTCTGGGGATATTTATTTAAAAAGCCCTGGAAAGCGACACGGGCGTCGTCCAGTTTCCCGGCGTCGAGGAGGCTGTATGCCTGTTTATATTCGGTTTGCGGGTCGCCTTCTGCGGAATTTGGGGGAGGTTGGGTGTTGCGGGCGACGCTGGAGGGGGGTTCCGCCGTGCTGAGGGCTTGCGCGCCGACGAGGCTTTCGAGGGTGGCGATACGATTTTCGAGCGCAGCGATGCGGTCTGAGATGTCCTGGGCTGGCGCGCCTCCCTGTTGGCCCATCTTGTAAGAGAGGTCGTCAATCATTCCGCGCAACTCGCGCACCTGGCTTGCGAGTGTCTGGAGGTCTGCGCCTGCGCCTGCGATGCGTTGGCCCGTCGAATCCGTCAATTGGGCCAATTGAGCCTCCAGTTTTGCCTGACGATCCTCTGCCGCTTTCACGCGCGCTTCCAGCCGCGTAACGCGATCCGGAAGCGCCTTAATCACCTTGTACGATGCGCAAGCGGCTCCCATTATCCCGAGCAGGGATAAGAGAGCCGCCAGTTTGATGGCTCTGTGCATCGGTATTGTTTAGGTACTGGAGGGGTATAGACCCCGTACCCCTCCAAAAGGGCCTGTCTTACTGAACCTGGAATACTCCGCGGCGCTCTTTCCACCAGCATTCTTCGGCGCCACAGCTCGGATCGACCAATTCCATTTTGCCTTTAGACACGACGCTTATGCGGTCTTCGGCGATGCCGGAGTTGACGAGGTATTCCTGAATCGCTTTTGCGCGTCGCTCGCCGAGGGCCATGTTATATTCCTCGGTGCCTCTCGGGTCGCAATGGCCAACGACGGTGACCTTGACTTTGGGATTGCTCTTCAGGTACTTCGCGGCGTTATCCAGGTCTCCGCGGTACTCCTGCTTAATGTCGGACTTGTCGAAGTCGAAGTAAACAGCCTTGAAGGCGTCGGTGGAACCGGAAGCGGCCTCGGCGTGCTCCGTCGGCTGAGCTGGCGGCGCAGCTTCCGTGGGGGTTGTTGGAGGTGGTGGAGCGCCTTGCTCATGGGCTGCGGCGACCTGGGATTCCTGCTGAGCTTCGTTCGCCAGTTTCTTGGCCAATTCGGCCTGGGCCACCGCTTCACTGTAATTCCTGTTCTTCCGAGCAAGCTTGGAGGCCTCGAGGGCCTGCTGGGCCGCACGCAGTTTCGTTGGCGAATACTTCCCTGCATTGGCTCCATTGGCGGCGGAGATGGCCTGTTCCGCATCTGCTATTTGCGGCACCTGCTTCGAGGGACATGCGGTTATAATCAGAGCAACAACGAAAAGCGATAATACTAACTTCCACTTACCCATCTCTATTCCTCCTCCTTGGTTCTTTGGCGGTTTGGCATTTGCCGAAAGATTCCAGATTATTGCTGATTAATATAATCCTTTTCTTCACTTTCGTCAAATATAAGCTACGTATTAGACCAAGCTTTTTTTGCCTTGGTTTCCATATTATCAGATTATCCTACGGAATGCCACCATCGCTTTAATCAGGCATAATGGCAGCGATGGCGAAGAGGGACATTTGTCATGTCCGCCCGGATTATTTCAGCCATTGGGACCAATCCGGGGCTGTCTCCCTGCCCGGCATATGGGTGATCTTGCGCGGTTTGAATTGCCGCAGGCTTGTCATGTAGAGGTCGTAGTTATTTTGAGTGCCATGGCTGTAAACTACAAACCTGCCGTCCGGGCTGAATGAAGGGGCCTCGTCGGCGCCGCCTCCGGACGCCACGTCAATGGTCTGAAGCGGCTGAAGGCTCTTGTCCAGGCGGACGGCCAGTATGTCAAGTCCTCCGGAAGCCCGGCCGCTGTATGCCACCAGGTATTCCTGCTCGCTCCATCCAATCGGGCTCCACGTGGGGTCTGTGTTGTAACCGCCGGAGCGGCTTATGCGCAGGGCGGTGCCGCCGTTTGCGGGAGTGACCAGCACCTGCGGCTTGTCGCCGTACCGGCTTGATACGAAGGCGATATATTTTCCGTCCGGAGACCATGAGGGCGAAACATTTATTGACCACTGCTCGTGGGTCACCTGGC
>Ga0209777_10001466_pt1 | contig 33931 bp, 27 predicted proteins | sample FrelakmetHBP12HB_FD_187147 | JGI IMG/M metagenome (GOLD analysis project Ga0209777, IMG submission 187147) | Freshwater lake sediment microbial communities from the University of Notre Dame, USA, for methane emissions studies -HBP12 HB (SPAdes)... | ecosystem: Environmental > Aquatic >... | reverse complement strand
ATTTGGCTGATTGATAGGGAAGTCTTCACGCAAACACTCAAACAAAAGGCTCAAAAACCCCAACCCCGGATTAGCAAGACTGGCGAGAAAAAATCCCGCCATGATCTTGACTAACCACCCAACCGCCCCGTCTTAACGACGGGGCTTTTTATTTCCGTAAAAGTGATAGTGCGTGTAAACGTGATAATGGTTTTGATTACCGTAATTCTTTTTCTTCTTTTTAGTTCCAGTTAATTCTTTTACAACATCTGTCGTGCATGCCTGTAAAAGCCATCCTCCTTGTCGCTTAAACTCGCTCCACAAAGTAACTTTTTTGCTCATGTTAACCTCCTTATTTATTGGTTAACTTGAGAATAAATTTTACGGTAATTTTGCGAAAGGGAAAGGAAAGGAGTATTTAGGAATTTATAAGTCTTTCGACTTCATCAACACTCCTGACAATGCAATAACGATGGCCGAGATTAGCAATTTTCATTTCATAATTTATTTGCCTAACATTTTGTCGGCCTTTTTCATTCTTAACTTCAAGGTGCAAACTCTTGCCGTCTTTTAAAAAAATTAGGAAATCTGGACTGCCGGGCCTGCCCATTTTGAAAAACTTACCTTTGGGATTTATAAAAGCGCCGGAGTTGTTGCGGATAAAAACAAGCTTTTCCTGATTTTCAAGGGAGCACAGATAATGATTAATAGCGGTAATAATGCTACTTTCCTTCATATGGATATATGGGGGCACAAAATTAATAAAAAACGCAAGGCGGGGCAAATAGGGGCTAAATTCTTGATTTTAAAAAGTTGATTGACGAACGCCCCAGCCTCATCTTTATGTGCGAAGCCAAAGCGTCGTCAATTTTATTAATTAATCCTTGCGGAACGAGAAAGGACAAAGGTTTCCCTAGTGAGATATGATAGGCGATCCTATGCACCTAGCCGATCATCTAATTTAATTATTAGGTATTTTTTGATACTTGTCAAATGTGCTAATATTAGATGAAAATGGGCTAAGTTGAAATATTTTAATAAAAAATAATAAGGGATGTGGATAACTTTATGGTTCTTGATAAACCAAGTCTTAGGGACTTTTTGCCACCTAATACTATATAATGAAATATTATTACTAGCGCTTTTTAACATTATCAGTCAAGAAGACCTGATTTTAGAGTGCCAGCGCTACTAGTACATTTCCCTTTTGATTTAATAATTATTTCTTTATCAAGATGAGTTTTCTCTTTTAGAAGTTTAATAAGCTTTTCTCTATCACGATTCAAGGAACTTAATAAATCATAATTACTTGACTGGAATGTTTGATATTCAAGCATTGACGCAACTTGCTTTAAGAATGCCGCAGTCATTTTACCTTGCATCCACAGCGAACGCTCTTCCTCATATGTGTAACCACCAGGCTTATTCATGGAAAATGAATTAATTTTGGGGAGAATGCTAGTTAAAAATTCGCTTAACTTTAGTCCTGTATTTTGTTTTCCTGAAACACCTATTACCGCCATGTCAATTCCTCCTTTGTCATCAGATACTAAAGATATATTTTTATCGCTGATACTTAAAGGTTGTCTTGAATTATTATAATTCACCTTATCGAAAATCCGTAGAAGAGAAAATGTGGGTTTATCTAAGTCCTTTATTTTTGATATTGCTTGAGTTCTGTTTAACTCTTCTGATTTACATAGATCTTCTAAAATTAACATGAATTCATCACGCATAAGTTGGATTAGTTGCAAATATTGATATGCTTTATGCGAACGAAAATGAAAGAGATTTTTTCTCATATAGTCGTCCCATATTGGAAATAAATTGGGGTTATACATATGCAGGACTTTAGATGCTGATGTAGGTCCTAATATACCGTCAAAGGTATCATAAATAAATTTAATATCATTTGAAGTATTATCATCTGCAAATTTGATATCAACGAATTCAATTGATTTATATTTGTTTAATATGTTTTTTAGAGAATCGTTTGCAGCAACTTCCTTAAACTTTTCAATATAGAGAGTTTTATTTGCTCTTACTATTGTAGTATTCCAGTCAATTAAAAATTGAATTTTGGGATTTATATCAGCACCAAGATTCAGCCAGTCAATATTTTTACGAGCAGCAATATAGGTTTCATTATATTTATATGTATCATGGCGGTCAAATTTTTCAACTTCTTGTAATAATAAATCAAATTTATATCCACCAGAACCTATAATAAAATTATATCTCATTATAATGCTCCTATTTTTTTCAGCATGGATATTTAATTCTGCGCATTTCACGAAACAACATACTGCTTGACCAAGAATCCAAAGCTCATATTCAACTGCACTGCGCCATGTGGAATAAGAATATATTTCCAAGGTTTCCCACTGTTCTTGCTTGTATAATCTGTGGCATGTTTACAATATTCAATCGCTGACCTTGATTTGTCTTGAACCTCCGGCGTATCAATATCTCCTTCTTTTTTTGTTTCAATCATATAAATTGAATCTACAGTTTCAACAACAAAGTCGGGATTATATTGTCGTGAATTATGTTGCCAGTAAATATGAAACTGATTAATTCCCGGCCTGAGCCATTTTAGCACTTCTTTGTTATCCTCAAGGATAATTGCAAAATCTTTCTCCGTTTTAGAATCAAATTTATATAGTGTATGATACGCTTTTGAAAAACCGGTAAATACTTTTGTTGGAATACTACTTGTCGGAGTAACAGTTTCCCGATATTGAATAATCGCGTCTTTCGTATATTTGGAATAATTTGGTTCTTCAATTCTGGTAAATGGTTTTACGCTTGGTTGCTCAAACGTAGGTGCTTCACAATAAAAGTGTTCCATCAATTGCGCATAGATAAAATCACTTATTTCTTTTTTATGATACTGAACGACATTGATGAGTTCATCACTATCTTTTAAATATCTTTTGAATTTTGCTATTGCCTGTTCTGCTAGTTGGAAAAGTAAGTCAGCTTGTCGATCATAATCTACTTCTGGATGATTAATGAGTTCATTGACAATGATGTTATCTAATTTATCAGGAATAATTCGTCCTTTGCCAATGATTGTATCTGTGCTGTTTTCCTGTTCTCGCAATTTTTTAATGAGAATCTCTTCGGATACTGGCTGATAATTAAGGTTCTTAACATCCAGATTAAATTGCTTAAAACCAGATATAATTTCTTCGGATTGCTGAATCGTTATGCGCGGAATTTCTATTATATGACTAGTAAAATCAGAAACAGCGGCATGATATTGTTTTTTAGCTTCGTTAATAAGTTCGCCCGCAAATAAATTTGTTTGAGGGTCAGAAGTAATTTTGTCCTCAATCTTTTTGAAAGCAACCTCCATCACTTCTTTTTTAGTAAGTTCGGAAATATTCTTGGCTGTAACATTTAGCTCTGGGAGAATGGAAATGATCGTGTTTTTTGCTTGTAACTCAGACTGAGCTTTCTGTTTTTGTTTTGGATCAGTTATTGTTTCTATCCGTTTTTGCTCTTCCTGAGCTTTTTGCTCAACTTGTGATATGCTTGTCACTACTTCTTTTTGTTGTTCAAGCTCAGCAACGTCTATGACAATGATATTTTCTTTCCTGATAATTGAATCAGGCTTGTTTGCTTCATCAATGATTTGCTGGAATTTGTCATGCGCAACGATTGTGAGTTTATCAACCTTATCAACATTGGTTCGCTTTACATAAGGCAAGCGAAGGCCGCGACCAATTGTTTGTTCACGTAACGTCTCTGAAGCTGCCGTGCGCAGAGGAATGATTGTATATAGATTTGTTACGTCCCATCCTTCTTTCAGCATGTTAACGTGAATAACAATTTCTATTTTATTATCGGGATGTTCCAGAGATACAAGCAATTCAATATTTTCGTCCTTTTCTTCGCCCCTTTGATTGGAATGAATCTCCATTACTTTATCCGCATAATTGCCTTCAAAAAAAGATGGCGACTTGATAAGTTCCATTAGTTGTCCGGCATGTTCAGTATTCTGAGCCACGACCAGAACAAATGGCTTTACCTTGTGTATTTTATAATCGCGGGAATAAATATCCAGTGCAGCTTTTGTGTCTTCGTGTATTCGGATTCCATCTTCAAGTTTAATTCTGTCTAATTCCACTGCCGTGTATTGAGAAGGGTCAAAGTCTTTTCTGGTTGCCACAGCCGGTTCTTTGACAAAACCATCACGAATTGCTTTTGCCAAAGAATATTCATACACAACGTTTTTAAACTTCACGGTACCACTGCTACGCTCTGTTTTAGGTGTTGCTGTCAGTTCAAGTCCGAGAATTGGATTCAGTTCATTGATTACATCCATTCCGCGTTCGGCACGGTAATGATGAGATTCATCCATCAGCAAGACTAGATCGTCAAGATTGGCAAGATAGTTGAAATAAGATTCTCCCAAATATTCAACAAGCCGTTTGATTCGTGGAAGCTTTCCTCCGCGTGTTTCTGAGTTGATTTTAGAAATATTAAAGACATTGATATGGATTTCGGATTCAAAAAGCGCCGTTTGCGATATCGTATCGTAGTTGTCGCCGGTAACAATGCGTGGATGCGAATGAACAAATTCGCCGATACCTTGAAAAACATACTTTGGGCTGGATGTATTCTCGATGTCGTCAATAAGTTTGTTGTAGATTGTAAGATTTGGGGCAAGAACAAAGAAATTCTTTATGCCTTTTTCAAGATACAGATAGGCAATGAATGCACCCATAAGCCTGGTTTTACCAACACCAGTTGCCAGCGCAAAGCACATGGAAGGGAAATTACGCTCAAAGTCCGTGCAGGTTGGGTAAAGAGCTTTTACCTTGTCAAGTTCTACTGCAAGGTCGGCACCTTTTTTCAATTCGAGTTTATCTGTAAGTATCGAAAGAATATCGAGACTAACAAATTGTGGGGCACGTAAGCTAAGGCGATTCTTGATCTGGTTAGCAATGCGGTTCATTTTTTACCTCCATTCCCGGATTTAAAGAGGTCCGCGGTGGCATTTTCCTTTTTCTTTTTCGCCTTTGCCGTATTGGAGGCAATCGGTCCGGTTGGCACAAAATTTGGCTCATCGTTTTCGCGTGGAAGGTTAACGATATTGAGACTGTAATCTTCCTTGCCGAATTCGCACCTGCCAAGAAGCATTTTGGGAATTTTCTTGATGGTGATGTTCGGATATTTATCGGCGGCTTTGCTGAAAGATGTGCAGCAGATAAGCAGACTTTCATCTTCCTTCATCTCGCCGTGAATTGTATCAATAAATTCGACTGAAACAAAATTTGTTGTCGTGAAAATGAAATCTTTCTCTGTGGACTTGCCCTGCTTCCAGTAATAAGTTTCATCCGGCATGAAGCGAAAGCCCTCATGCTTTGCCATTGCAGCGGCAAGCTGCGCAGCATTGTATTCTTTGCTGATTATCCAGTTACCACGGCTGTCTTGTTTAAGAAGCGAAGGAGCAAGATAGTAATACTTGAATCCGCCGCCACCCTTCCAGTTTTGCGCTTCGCTGATACCGCCCTGATCTGTTCCATCGCAGACCTTTTGTAAACGCGGGAGGCAATGCGTGTGGCAGTGCTCGCCAAGCTCGATGCCGATCCATTTTCGTTTCATCTTATGTGCTACGGCTGCTGTTGTGCCGGAACCTAAGAAAGAGTCAAGAACCCAATCATTTTCTTCTGTTGCAAGATCAATGATCCGTTTTATAAGTTTTTCCGGCTTTGGCGTATCAAATGATTTTTTACCATCAAATATAAGTTTCATTTCTGCGCTTGCATTTCTTGTACTGCCAGCAAATTCATAAGGCCACCACGTTTGATTAACGACCCCTGCCTTTACCTCCGAAATAAATTTTTTTTCCATAGGGAAATCAGAATTGCCATCTTTTCCCCACCAAATGCGATTTTCCGCAGCAAGTTCTTTCATTTTTTCTGGAGGCCGTCTCCAACTACTTCCTTGGGGAGGGTATATTTCTCTGCCTGTTAAATTTTTAATTGCATAATAATCCCTGTTTCTATGCTCAACCCTTGTTAGTGGTGTTCCAAGCCATAAACCTCTTGGATCGTTATCTGGGTTTGTATAATTTGCAAGTTGCTTTTTGTTTCTCTCAAGAAGATTAGGAATAAACTGTCCAGATTTCTTATACGCCAAAATATGATTATGTGTTTGGGCAATGCCAACACTATTATTCCCCGGTGTATCTTTAGATTGCCAAACAATGTTAGCAATAAACCCCTTTCGTCCATAAATTTCATCACATATTACTTTTAAATAATGCACTTCAACATCATCAATAGCTATCCAAATACTTCCGTCTTCACTTAAAAGATTTCTTAATATCTCTAAACGTGGCTTTATTAAACTTAGCCAGATTGAATGCTCAATGCTATCATCATAATGCTCAAAAGCACTTCCTGTGTTATATGGAGGATCAATAAAAATGCATTTAATCTTCCCTGCAAAATCCTGCTCAAGGGCTTTAAGTGCGAGGAGGTTGTCACCATAAATAAGCATATTCTCAGCATTCTTATCGCCATAAGACTTTGTCGGGTCTTCAATAAGAATGCGCGGTTCCAGCTTAGGTTGTTCGTCCTTGCCAATCCAAGTAAGTTCTAGTTTGGGTTTATGGTTCATGATTATAGAGCTCCATTATCTTTTGTATCTGATTACTAAACAACTATTGTGCTGCAGAACTTGTTAAACAACTTTTTCCCCATGTTACTTTAACTGCTTTCTCAATAATTTTCTTTATGCTTTGTGGAACATACGGCGGATTTTGAGATGTCAGTTTTCTCGCAATATAGCGGGCTATTAAGGGCTTGCCGGAATCGTCGCTCAGCCCTAGTTCTTGTCTGGCATCTTTTGTCAGTGCTTCTATATCTGAAATCTCAGCTTTTAAATCTGCTTCCCATTTCTTTAAAAAGCATGCCATCCCTTCCGAAACAAATAGTGCGGTTGGTGGCTCATTGCTTTCACCTGCTAATACAAGAAGTTCTTTCGATTTATCAGTTATATTTTTATCGGTATTCCCTTCGTCATAGTCGAAAACAATATAACATGGGATATGGAGTTCGTTGAATATTCTGAATAACCGATCCATAGATCCTTTTCCGCCACATTCTACTACACTGATACCGTGAGGATCGAAGGAACATTCTGGAATTGCATCTGCATATATTGGAAGACTATACTCTTCAGTTAACCCCTCAACAAGAATGATTTTTGAAGCAAAGAATCCCTCGTTGCGACGTGGATTGTATGCGTGTGAATAAAGCTCTCTCATGGAAGCATCTGTAATTTTACCTTTTAGCTTTGGAATGCGAGTCTCCAGATCGACAATGAGTTTCTTCATCGATAATTGCCATGCCGTACTTTCCACTTTTTTATTAGATCCAGTTTTTTCTACTTTACTTTCCATTCGGATAATTTCATCAAAATACGCTACATCTACTAAAAGTGAGGAATGGGTTGAGAAAAATATCTGATCCCCGCCACTGATAATTTTTCTAAATACTGTCCGAATTGTTCTTTGAGCTTGAGGATGCATATAGAGCTCTGGCTCTTCAACCGCAAGTATTAGATTACGTTTTTCCCCTTCGGCTGCTGTAGTCATAAAATCAGCATAACATCTAAGAATGGTAAATATAATAGCTCTTTGTAAACCATGACCTTTATTTTCGACTGAGTTTTTAAATCCATCATCTACAAATATTTTGGGGGCACTGAGTAGCACTTCAAGAGTCGGAGTTTCAAATTCTATTTCTAAATCGCACCCAATAAAGAAATCACCTAATAGCTTGTTGAGCGCTTTTTCTGTATCTGCAATTAATGGAACTCGCTCCGCACCACCACACCGATTCATCTGTTTGGAGACATCTAAGAGCATTTGTTCAATCTTTATTTTCTTTTCTTCGGTAACAGATTGGACTATTGCGGATAAAAGTTTCCCAAATGGGCTGCTTTTTGTTCCCTTTGACTCTTCGGTCACATTACGCACTGCTGGTATAAAAACGAAAAACGGAAGAGTTCCTTTTAATACATTAGCATAACCTTTTGGGTTATCTATCCAAGCTTCCTTTTGGGGTATTTGATTATTGTGTTGTGAGATAAATTCTCGCGTCTTTTCTTTCCATTCTTCAACACTTGGTTTTTTTGTCATACCTTCACAGAAATTCAAGCCAGCTATTGTAAGTTGGTCTTTGACTTTCCACCATTCAGCAATATTCTTTGCGTTGATAATAGTTTCTTGTAGCCATTCTTCTTGTGGAATAAGTTTTTTATAGTGTTGCCCAATTTTAATTTTGTCTTCATCCTGTTCCGCATCGTCATCATCATTTCCACTTTTGGCTCCCATTTTTGCTGAACGAGCCATGAAAAAATTCCCATTTTCCATTAAATAAGGTTTAAGTGCTTCCGTTTCTTTTTCTGTCAGTCCAGAAAAAATGGCTTCGACTCTGATTTCAAGATTAGTGTCTTTATTCCAAAAGGATTCTTCATTCAGAGTTTTTGAGCTAGGATTGAATAAAAATTCTAAAGCACGAAGAACGGTGGATTTACCAGCATTGTTTGCTCCAACCAGCGCATGGAGATTGTTAAAATCAAGCTCGATCTCACGACAAGAACGAAAATTTTGAATTCGGACATATGATAATTTCATTTTTATTCTTCTCCAGTGGTTGTTTTTGACTCCAACATTTTTAATTCTAATCCTTCAATTTCTCGTAGAGATTTGCCTGCAATGCCTTGCAGGTCGCCATACATACCCAAGGTTGACTGCATGACTCGGTCTATTTGTTCTTCTCGCTTCGCTCATTGTTTCGTTATCACTTTCTTTTCCTTATCAAGATCTTCCTGCATCGAAGAGAATGCTTCCACAATAGCCTGAACTTCATACCTGCTTTTCTAATGGATCTTCCAGCGAACAGTGAAAATCGGTTCCGTATAAGATTTCTGATTAAGCTGAATCTCCACTCTTGCAATTAATTCTTCTTTTCTCTTATCTACATCATCCTGCGCATCATATAGTTTTTTGCGCATTTCATTTCTGCGCTTTTCCATTTCTCTGATACTGCGCTGTGCTTCTAATTTGTCAGCTAAATTAAAATTCTTTTTAGCCAGCGTTTTAGCGGTTTTGATATCGATATCCAATTTTTTCAAATCCAGTTCCAGCGCTGTTTTCATATCGTCAGCCCACTTATCTAACTTATCAACCTCATCTTCAAAGAACTCACTATTCCGCTCAGCACTGCGAGAAGAGATTAGATTTATTGTTTCCTGCTCTATATTATCAAGCTTCTTTTTTTCATCATCAGTAAACACTATGCTATCTTTTTGTATCTGCCCCGCGAGAGAAAACAACTTCCTTGAGATATCCTGTGCGATAACATCCCCTTTTTCATCGATAGCGGAAATTAACACATGATCCTCCGCCTCAAGCGCTTCAATTGTGTAATTGCTTACGCGCATGACGCCGCTTCTTCCTATAAGTGGTTTCAGTACAGATATAATGCTTGGGTTATTAGAATAATCAAATACCATTTCCGCACCAGCTACCTGTTTTTTCTTAACCGCATTAAGAATGTTTTGCGCTAAAGGATGACCGGGGCGATATATATGAGCGTCTTCAATATTTTTACCTATTCGATATGGCCCACGATGAATATCTTCCTTAGAAAAAGGATTGCTTTTTAGCATAAAAGAATACTCATGTTCGGCAAAATCCGCATTGTCGCCAAGATAGAAACGAGTTATATCCCATAACCAACGCTCATAACAATCCAAGTATGATTGACTCTCCTTGATATTAACTTTTAATTTCTCATGCACTTCAGAATCAAAATTCTCTAAAAGTTTTTGACGGGTATCTCTTAAGCTACTTGTGATGCTTTCATCCATTTCATTTTGAAGGACATCAAATGCAGTATTAATTTCATCTTCCGTACGGCATGACTGATAAATTGCTGCAATACGCTTCTCAAAATCAACACCGGATTCAATACTACCTAATACTTCATCGCTTGCCCCAAATACACCCTTGAAGAGCTTAAACTTTTCATCTAAAAGTTCATAGACCCTCTGATCAGCTGCATTTTTGCGATTCACAAAATTCACCACGACCACATCATATTTCTGTCCATAACGATGACACCGCCCAATACGTTGTTCGACTCGTTGGGGATTCCATGGCAAGTCATAATTTATCAGAAGCGAGCAAAATTGAAGATTGACACCCTCAGCGCCTGCTTCAGTGGAAATCATAATTTCTGCTTCATCTTTAAAATAATCTATAATGGCGGCGCGTTTATCCGCAGTCTTTGAACCAGTAATCTTATCTGTATCCCGATACTTTTTGAACCAAGCTTCATATATAGCTTTAGATTTATCATCATTGTTTGAACCATTAAAAAGGACTATCTTGTTCTCATGGCCATTCTCCGAAAGTAACCTGACAAGATAATCCTGAGTAATTCTTGATTCAGTAAAAATAATAGCCTTTTTCTTAGCGCCCAACTCTGCCGCCATCTCAAAACCTTTTTCCAAAGCAATTAATAAGGCATCCCCTTTTGAATTTTTCCAAATCTTTTTTGCCAAGTCGCGATAATTCTCAAGCTCAACCTTTTCTTGCTTCATCAAGGCGACATCTTCTTTCGTATAAACTACTTTCTTGGGGATCGGCTCTTCATCATCCGCTTCTTCATCACTCCAGTCATCAGAAAGATCATCATAATTTTCAAAATCTTCACTGAGTCCTTCAATTACTAACTCTTTTTCATTTATTTGTTTTGTCGCTTTTTCGATAAGTTTCACTAACCTGTATATAATGCTGTTTAGTGTGCTTGCGATAGCAAACGAAGAAGATGCTAATAATTTTCTCAAAATAAGAGTTATTAACTGTCGTTGACTTGAGGGAAGAGCAAAAAGTTTTGGTCTTTGAAGATACTCGGACATTCCATTATAAAGTTCGATTTCTTGTTCTGTTGGTATATAGTCCTGTGTTAAAGGGATACGTTTTGTGTATTTTATATATTCAAGTACCTGGCGGCGAAGTGTACGAATGCATATCGGCTTTAAGCGATTGCGCAAGTCTATGAACATTTCCTGCCTGGGCTCAACCAAACCAAGCTCGCTTTCAAATACGTCTTGCTCTTTTGAGACTTTGGAATAATTCACCTTAAAGCTTGTCAGATCCCCAAATACATGATCGTCAATTACGCTGACAAGTCCATATAACTCTAGTAAAGAATTTTGTAATGGCGTTGCTGTAAGTAATATTTTTGGTATTTCACTTAAGGCATTCTTAATTTCCCGAGCTATCTTATTACCGGTTTTATAGACATTTCGGAGATGATGTGCTTCATCAATTACTGCTAAATCCCATTTTGTTTGTTTTATGTAAGGAGATTTAGATCGTGCAAAATGATATGAACATATAACAATAACGCTTTCCTGATTGAATGGATTAAGATTACCGTTTTTTATATTTTGGTTAAATGATTTTGCTTCCAGAATAATTGATGGAAGGAAAAACTTTTCCTGCAATTCCGCGTTCCATTGTTTACGCAAACTAGAGGGGACAATCAAAAGAATTTTTCTTTTTCGTTCTGCCCATTTTTGAGAAAGAATAATTCCTGCTTCAATTGTTTTACCAAGACCCACTTCATCAGCAAGAATAGCGCCCTTTGAAAGGGGCGATCTAAATGCAAAAAGAGCCGCCTCAATTTGATGTGGATTTAGATCGACCTGGGCATTGGATAGTGTTGAAGTTAGTTTCTCTAAGCTGTCAGAGGCACAGCGTTTGGTTAATTCATAAGCAAAATATTTTGCATGATAAGGCGTTAAATTCATAGGAGTATGATTTATCTATTTTGCCTTTCATATTCTTTGAAATTAAAAAATGAAAATAGTTTTTTAAAAATACATCTTTATTGATGATTTAGTCAATGAATATTCTTTTTTTAGATAATTTAAAATACTACTTGAACTATAGTATCACTGGTTTCTAATAAGCCAAGGAAAGACTTGACCACAACTCTGGACTTTGGATTTATCTTTTAGATTTACTTATTCAATGTATTAAACATAGAATCAATATCACCATCACTGCACAACTCAGAACCACGTCCCGAGCTATAGCCTTCATGATCATCTGGCTCGTCAGGTCGTTGTTCTTCTTCCAATTCGGTCGCTCGACTTTCCAACGCTTTTATTGTGTCTGACATATCCACTTCGAATTGCTTGGCCAATTCCTCTATTTTATATGCATCATCACGGTAGTAATCCGGATCTTCGTCATGATAATTCCATATATCTTTCTGGGTATAGTCAATAAACTTTTCTTTCATGCCGTCCACGACATCATCAGTAATGACTTTAGGGAAAAGGCCTTTAAAGTCACAAAAACACTCTATACTATCGAGGGAATCAATGTCAGTAGTTAGATAATCCTTTACTCGATCCAAGAAATCAGAACTTAAAACAGATAAAACTTTCTCTGTTTTTTTTAGTTCTTTTAGAAAACGAACAAGATCATCACGTCTATACACTTGCTTATCAATTATTCTCTTATTAATAATATCCATTACCTGTTTTAGCAGCTTCATGGATAAATCGTTTTTAAGTTCAAAGGCGACAGAAGCAACCAGCGTTGCTCTGGCTTCAAATGACATATCCCATATGTCCTTATACATGTTGCCCTTACCAAATCGATGATTTATCAATCGACATGTCCTAAAATTAAGACTTAAAAACAGTGCGCTAACAAATTCTGAATTATACTTAACCAATGTTTTTCTGAATGTTAGTGATTCATGTTGTTCTTCGCGAAACTCCCAAAGAGTCATATGTTGGTCAAAGAATGTAGCTGCCAGAACAAGGGCACGCAACAGTTGCTCATGAGAGGCTAGATAGTCACGAAGAAAGTCTCTTATCGATGGATTATGAAGTCGTATAATTGTTCTATTGTTTGATTTTTCTGTTACAATGAAATTCCCTTCCAATTCTTTCAGAGCATGTAGAAAGTCATTGGGGGAGGTTTTGAACTGATATTCTTTAGCTTGTTTTAAATGATAAGATAAAAAAGCTTCCTGTAAATCTTCCAAAAAGACTTGCTCAGGCATACTTGTCATAACCACGAGAACACTTCGCGAGCCATCCGAAAGTTGCTCTTCAAAAGCATGCCGCCATATTTCTAACGGATTGTCTAAATTTGACATGAAAGATTTAAAATAATCATGGGGTTGGACGTATTGAAGACGTGGATATTGTGTCATCAAGTCGATTATCCTTGGATTGTAATTATGATGGTCAATTATTTTGAGATAATTACGTCCATGAAGAATAGCGTTCTTAAAAGCAACGGGTATATCAGAAAAGTAAATGTGATTATAAAGAATTTGCGCACGATTAAGTCGATTATATTTTGTTAAATCTATTATGCACGTCTCGGCATCAAATTTCTCTCGGGAAAGTTTTTCGTAGATCATTTGCGCTTGATGAAGGATATATTCTCTTGTAGTAAGAATAAGCTTAGACACTTTAGATTTGTATATGGCATGGATGAAATCTATGAGCTTTTGGTCTTCGTTTTTATTCAGCTTCTCAGAAAGAGCTGTCTGTCCAAGAAAATCATCATAGTAAATAACCCTTTTTTGTTTAACATAATCAAGCGCCGTTGCTTCTGATATATCGCCATTGATTTTAACAATTTCATATCCTAACCTTACATAATGTAAAGAAAGCATTTCTGCTAGTATCGTTTTACCGATACCTGGTATTCCTGCGATAATACAGAAATTACATTTATCGAGAATCTTAAGAGCTTCGGGATAACTTTTATTTTGCACATAATACTTAGCATGTTGTTGGATCTTTTCAAGTGCATCTCGTGAAACATTCTTTACCTTACTATGTAGTATTTCTTCAAGAACAGGAATGCCGGAAAACCAGAGTTTAAAAGTATATCTTTCGATTTTAGGATATTTTGTCAACAGTCCATTTAAATCATCTTTACCAAATATGTCTCCGGGAGAAAGGATATAAGGCACATGGACTTTTACGAGTTCATCTTTTTGTTTGGGAGTTAATCCCAAAGAAGTTGCCAGCACATAGCGCTTAGGTTTAAGTTTTTTTATTTTTTCCAGTTCTTCCTTCTTTATTTTGCTGAGCAACGCTTTATATGAAGACTCTGCATAATGCTTGCATTGAATAATAAGAGTATTATCGGGGCTTGGACAATACCTTAAATCTATTCCTCCGTCGCGTCCTGATTTAAAGCTTTCCAACCTTACTTTTAGCTCTTCTTGTAGAAGATCTCGAACTAATATTTCAAAATCAATTGGTGAAAGTGCTTTGAAATCGTAATTGGCCATTTATTCTCTCTGCATCAGTCTTCCCGCAAATTTTTTTCAAGAAGATGGGGACGAGTTTAATGAGATATATTTATTAGAAATTGCTTGCTTACTTTTGAAATATAAAAATTTCAGGTTCGTATGTCAGTTAAATATTGATAACCTATTATTCATGATCGAAAGACCGCGCATCTCCGACTAAACGGGGAATGCACCACCGTCTGTAACGTTCCTTTCCTCCCTCAACAGGAAACCATGCGTACTGCGTATCACGGTCATTGTTATCGTGCTCATAGGTAATATCCCAAATTACATTACTAAGGAAATACGCATGCGACAAGCCGTCAGTTAAATTATATGAATGCCAAACACCACCGTCGTATATGCTCGCGACATGAATGCCGTGCGACCAATACCTAAAGAACCGATTCGCACCGAAAGCAATCCAGTTAATTGCTTTGCTCGCCTCTCCATTTGCAGCAGATTGGAGTTCCTCAAGAACTTCACGGTCTTGAAGTGTGTTTCTATTTTGATTATCTTCATAGATGAAAAGGCCGGCAAGGCAGCGGTCATTGCAGGCACATCGGATCCTTTGGGCATTATCGGCCAGCTTTATCAGAGCTTTCCGGAGTTTTGCCGCCGTGCTTATTTTGGTCTTAACTTCAATTATAGCATGAACCACGTCAGGAGTTACCAAAACCAATTCCCCGTCCTTGAACAGCGTAGGTCTGTCTTGGCGTGTGATGAGAATGTCTATCTGGGTTGAAACATCATTACTGAAACAAACAAACCCCCTTGATACGCGTACTGACTCTGGCAGATGATTTCGAAGCACCTTCCGAAGCACCGCTTCCTTGTGCTCACCATCCGTTAGCCAATGTCTATTACCGATAAGCTGTCGAATTCTGTCCTTTGTTGCATTAAGTTCACGCGCCAAGGACTTGTGATATTCTATGTAGTTACTAATTTCAGGCATTCTCAAATCCTTTCTTGTATAACATTTAATATATTTGGTTGGTTTTTCCGATATTCGCGATTTTCATACTATGTTTAAGTAATAATGAAAAGATAAAAAGTGCTTAAAAATAAAACGAAATTAACTTTCGCTACTGGGCATTTGGTCATTATTTCCACAAAATACCAAGTTGACAATTTATGGTAATTTGTCTAACAGAAATCAGACTTTCTATACGATGAATTATCACCGTCATAATTATTGCAAAAAATGGTCAATAATTATCGCTTGTAATGGTGAATTTTAATAGCTGTTGATGATCTGTAAATTTCAGGAAGAATGGACATCCGTATTTTTATGAAAATATTTGTTATACTGCTTCTAAATTTTCAGTTCCACTAAGGCTGGTTCATGAAAAATTATCGCAATCATTTCTTTTCTACTAATTTCACCACTGATAATATTTTAACAGCACATACATCTCAAACTGCTATTCGCACCGTCACCGTTACAGTAACCAAAGTTTCCGAAGGCGATACAATTCATTTAACAATACAGGAACAAACCAAACTCAAGGTGAAATTATATAGCATAGATGCTCCCGAAACAGATAAGATCAATCATCGTACAGCGCAAGTCAATAAACCCGTACAACCTTATGGTGAAGAATCCTTAGCAGAAAAAGAAGCAAGATTGGTTAAAAAGGGAATCTGGTCATTGCCTGAATATGAAAGGCCGTGATATTTCCGTAAGAAGTTAAAAGTAAGAGGTGCAGAGTAATTGGATTGAACAAGTGAGTTAATATAAAGGAAGATAAAAATATGGTAGCGGTAAATTCTAATTGCAATGAATAACATAATCAATTTCCCCTATATACAATCTAAATACAAGGGTATGATCTTTGACACTGATATACTTATCAAACTTGATCAATTGGATTTATTGTTAAATTTTTTGAATGAGGCTAAATATTACAAAATTAAAGTATATTATCCTATAAAATATGAATATGAAGTAAGATCAAAATTTGGAAATCTCAAGGATAATATATTGAATTATCGATCAAAAGAGCTACTTCATGATATCGCAATAACACCAGATGTTGAAAATTATAAAAACAATTTGCTGTCTCTTCCTTTTGATAATGGTGAAGCATATTGTTATGCAATTGCAGAAAAAAATAATTTTGTTGTAATGACCGACGACAAATTAGCAGCTTATAGTTATATAGCATTAAAGTATAAGAGGAAACTTCTTAAAGAAAATATTGACAATGAATTATTATTTGAAGAATTTTTTTCAAATTCAACTTTTAAAAGTGAAATAATATTAAGACTAAATCTATATACCATTCTCAATAAGTTGCTAAATAAGACTGATAATGAAATAGATCATTTTAACAAAAATATAAAACCCCGTACCAAACAATGGTTTTTCCCTAAAGAAATTGCAGAAGAAAATGAATGGTTAAGGAATAAGTTCTCTACTTTGGAAAAATGTTATCTTGCTATAGGTTCCATTGCGGCGTCAATTTATGCTCTTCCTAATAACACAAAAAGAAAAGATTTTGAGAAATGTAGACATTGGGAAGCAAATATTGGGCTAAAACTTAAAAGTACAACAAGAGATATTTCCAATATTATTTTAGTAAGAAAAGAAGATGTCAAATATGGGAACAAAATTTATCCTAGACGTTCTTATAACTTTATTGCCTATAATATTATAATAAAATACCTAACTAAAAATGACTTTTTATTCGATTATTTGAACAAATGTGAGGGGCAATACATAGGTTATTTAACGCCAAAAGAATTTGAGCAATGTAAAAAATTTTGTGATAAATTTAGAAACATGTATGACCAATTTAGAAAATATGAATAATTTTATTCATTAATATATTCTAATTTAAAGTTTAAGGTGATGTTGTCAGTCACCACGTGAATCTCATCAGAAATAATAAAAGTTCTTTAGGGGGTGTAAAATTGGATATTAAAACAATTATTGCCAGTATCATTTCCTCATTAGGTATCTCAATGGCAACGGCAATCTGGTTATCCAAACAGCTCATTAATCATCGACTTACCAAAGACATAGAAAGATTCAAAGCTGAATGGCAAAAAGAACTTCAAAATGAAAAGGTAATAAGAGAAGGAGAAATAAGAAAAGAAGTCGAATATTTCCTTGGAGAAAAAGCTGCTGTACGTGAATACGAATTGGTGGCTCGCAAACGACTATACAATGCTATTGGACCTTTGAAATTTCAACTTCTTTTAGCCTGCCGTGATCTCGCAGGGAGGATACAACACCATGGCCTAAGAAAAAGCTATTCGACTGATGTTAAGGGATATTATGGAAAAAGTACATTATTTAGGATTTTGAAGCCATTAAGTATTTGTGAGTTGATTGAACGTCAAATCGCATTTGCAGATTTCTCATTGGATAATGATTCGATAAACTTAATTCGATTTAAAAAAAGTGCATTTGCCGTTTTTTCTGGTTCAGATATCATAGGGGATCATTCGCGGGTGAACTGGGAATTACAAACAGAACATGTTTATTTCGATTATTTGAATCGCGCTGCTAACGCTTTAATAGTTGACGAAGAAAACCATGTTCAAAGGGTCATGATGTTTCATGAATTTGATAATTTATTTAATAATGATGAAGGATTTACTCGATTAATGCCGTTTTCAGATATTCTAAAATCATTCTCACCAGAAACAAAACCACTTTTCTGGATTCGTCTCGTAGGATATGGTTATTTATGCAATGAGTATATTAACACAGCAGGATTAAAGATAGGATTTGAATCTCGCCAATATCCTATCAGGGAGCTTATCATGCGATCTAAAGATAAAGAAATTTGTGAGGAAATTACTGATTATTGTGAACGCTGTAAAAATTTACCACTAAGTCCTTTATAAAAAGAAATCATTTGCAGTGTTTGGATTTTTATACATACGTACATTATAGAAACAATCATTTCTTTTAAAGAAAATATTTATCTATACTGTTTAATAATTTTTACTTTCCATTAGGCTAGAAAAACCAAACAGCCTGAGCAAAAGACTCTCAATAAATAGTTTTAAAAATGACCTCTTGACTATGGATTGTGCATGCAGGTTAATAAATTATTTTCAAATGAATATATTTAAAATCTTTTTTGGCGAGATACCAGGATTAAAAAATCAGATGGAAGGATAGCCTCAAATAAGTTCTAGGAAATAAGAGAAAACTTTAGATTCGGGCTTTCACCTACTATATAAGCCACCATTTATATCTATTGTTGCACCAGTCATATAACTATTGTTTTTATCCAAGAGAAAGAGAACCGCAGAAGTCAACTCCTTTGGTTGACCAATACGTTTTAAAAATGAACTCTCTAATGTCACTTTTTTCCTGACCTTATCCATTTTATCCGACATTTTCGTTTCAATAACTCCTGGACTAATCGTGTTAACTAAAATTCTTTGACCAAAATGTTTTGCTAATCCTTTAGCAAGGCCATGAAGTCCAAACTTGGAAACGGAATAGCCAATATCCTGGCTTCCCAAATAGGATGCACCAGATGAGATAAATACTATCCTTCCACCCACTGAAATTTGAGAGCTCAATTCTTGTGCAATAAGAAAGCATGATTTAAGATTAATATTCATTACTTCTTCCCATATATCTATGCTGTAATCTTCGAATTTTTTGATCGGATAAACACCAGCTGAAAATATCAGCCCCCATAGCTTTCCATTTAATTTAATAGATTTGCAAACTTTTGATATTTGATTTGTTGAATTGAGATCGACAGAATAAAATTTATCTTTGCGGCTACATGATGGCGTGCCTTTTTTATCTATCCCTATAATATAGTACCCATTCTCTTTCAGGGCATCACATATTGCTGTACCTATGCCGCCATTACAACCGATTAAGCATATTTTTTTCATTATAGAAAACTCAATTTTTATCTAACGCGCCATTAACATCGGCAATCATTTCGTTGATGTTTTTTTCTATGCTTTTTACAAAATCGGATTCTGAAATTGTGTTAGACCCATAATTATAAGTGATACTTCTTGATGCATTGACTACGGCCCCTAGCTTATCTGGATTAAAGCAATTTACAATGTCCTTGCCTTCTGCACCTTGTGCCCCATAACCCGGAACTAAAAAGATATTATTTGCCATTAATTCCCGCAATAATTCTGCTTCCTTAGGATATGTAGCACCAACTACTGCACCAATAGAACTGTATCCTTTTTTACCGATTAAATCTTTACCAAGCTTTTTCACCAATTTAGCTAAACTTACATAAACTTCTTCTCCAGATTCAGCAATTTTCAAATCCTGAACATCACCAGAACCTGGATTAGATGTCTTTACTAGAATGAATATTCCCTTACCATATTCAGAACAGTCTTTGACAAAAGGGATCAAACTATCTTCACCTAAAAAGGGTGACACCGTGATGCAATCAACATCATAAATAGAAACTTTTTTACTAAATATATCTGTTTTTCCTAAAAAAGTATTTGAATAAGCTTGCGCTGTTGATCCGATATCATTGCGCTTTGCATCGACAATTGTTATTAATCCTTTTTTCTTTGCATAAGCTAAAGTGTTCTTAAATGCCTTCATCCCTGGTAAACCATACTGCTCATAAAAAGCCACTTGTGGTTTCACACCAGGAACAATATCAGCAATGGTGTTAATAATAATTTTATGAAAGTCGCTAATGGCTTCAACAATTCTAGCAGGTGTCGATTTGTTTTTATTTTTCTGGAGAAGAAAATCCGGCATTTGATCAATTCTAGGATCAAGACCAACTATGCAAGGATTCCCCTTTTTTTGTATAGCGTCTATTATTCTGTCAGCATAATTTTTCATAGTATTCCTAATTTATATAATGGTTAAAATATATTTTTTTATTTTCTAAAAGTTGTTTTATTGACTGGTTAGGATTTTTCATAACAATCGGTATACGCTCTAACACTACAAGACCACCATCTACACAAGCCATGATCTTAGCAGGACTATTAGTAATGAGTTTAATGCATTTAACTCCAAAATCTTTGAGAATTTGAACTGCGAAATCAAATTTTCTGGCATCAGAAGGCAATCCTATCATTTCATAAGCGTCTGCTGAGCGTAAGCCGATTTTTTGAAATTCAAAAGATCTGATTTTGTTGAATAAACCATTTCCTTTCCCTTCCTGACCGGGTAAATATACAATAATTCCTACAGATGACATACTTATAATTTCAATTGCGCGATCCAATTGCCACTTACAATCGCAATTATCCATTCCAAAAACCTCGCTTGTTACGCATCCAGAATGAATTCGTACTATTACATCTTCCTTAATAAAATCTTCAGGGGTTCCTTTGTATATACAAAGAGCCTCTTCTTCATCTTTTTTAAAACTTGCACACAGAAACTTTGTTCCATGTAAAGTAATTGGTATGCCGATTATCTTTTCCATGTTTTTATTTCTTTGATTTTTTGTTGACACTTATATACGTTTTTTTTGCAATTTTCAAAGCTTCATTACCAATTAGCAAACAAGCTGCTCGTTTTCCTGCCGGTAATTGATCTTGCTTATATGATATTTTTAGAAATTCGACCCCAAGCGATAACTGAAATTCCCAAAGTTCAAAATAATTGCTAAAAATGTTTCTCAAGTTATCAATATTCGTTAACCAATTAATTGTAGCAATTACTCCTTTATTTTTTCCATTGTTCGCAATTTTCCTATTATTAAGAATCTTTGAACCGAGCGATTTCCATTTTTTTATATTGCTAATGCCAAAATACTCTTTTGAATCAGCATCAATTCCATGAGCAAACAAATCTACTATAAACATACAGATGTCCCTGCTCCAATGATCAGGCTTAATATTAGCTGGATCGATGATGATAATATCTTTTTTGTTAACTATTAATATATTATTACCATGAAAGTCACCATGCACCAATATTTTTTTTAGATTTTCTTTTGAAAAAAATATCTCGCCTAACTTTGATGACTTTTGATATTTCAATATAGCTTCTATGATGTTACAATTTCCAGTGAGAACTTTTAATTCTTTTATCGATTTTTTAAGAAAGGAAAGTCTTCTTGTTTCGAAAACAGACAGAATGTCATTAACTATTTGTGTTTTCTCAGTAATTGCTTTCTTCTTTTTGTAAAAAGGTGTCATGCAATCAGTCATCAATTCTCTTATTATCTTTACTGACCTAGCACCAGAATTGTCTTTCAATATCGTTTGCCTAATTGAAGAGCTGCCTATAGCAAGTTCAGCAACTAAAACAAAGAGTATATCATTTATTGAAATGGGCATGCTGATTTTATAAGCTAAACGATATTTCGGAGGAATAGCATCAAATTCTTTCATCACCTTATCTATTTCTAGCTCCAATGATTCACGATCACGCGAGATTTTAATAAACCAATTAGAATTATTACCAGCGTCATCCTTAATTATAAGTTTGAGTACTATAGCACCCGAAAGCCCTTGACTCAGTGCTTCAATTTCAAAAACATTGACTGCAACATCTAATTTAAGCACTTTTTTAAGCTCAAGCATAAGCTGCTTTAATACATCTATGCCACCGAGAGATTCAATTATATATTCTAAATAAATGTCTGGTTCAATTGTTAGTTTAATATCTTTCGTAATCCCTTGTTTAGTTTTTTTTAATGCTAATGTTTCAGATAAAACATTTTCACAACTTTCATCGTCGCTTGGATCATACAAACAAGCTTTATACACTGAACGGCACTTATTATAGCGCGTTTTTAGTGAAGTAAATTGAGAACCCATCTTTTTTGAATCCACTGTTACAGCAACTACCTTTAAATCTGAATTCAATCCTGCTAGGGCATCTAAAGCTTGGGAGACTACTTCATTATCACCTTCCAAACAATCAATTATCAACAAGTGATAATTTGCGTGGTTATTCCTTAAATGGTCAAGGAAACTTTCAAACTTTTCTAATCTAACGTCTATAGTTAGAGGCCAAGCATGAACTTGCTTTGCTGTTTCGACCAATCCTTTAATATGTGCTGCATCAGCTTCTTGATCATCCCATATTAGTATTTTCTTCTTATCCATATTTTAATAGCCTCATTCTAACAAAAAAATCACCTGGTACATTTGGATCATAGTTAAGACAACCTTCAAACTTCGGTAAATTTTCTTTATGCTTAAGTAGCCCTGTTCTGCTGCCCACTTTCTTGTTTTTAGTATTTTTATATTTAACCTTTAATTCAATGTAATCAAGCGTCTCAACTTCAACTTCAAAAATGATTTCCGGCAAAGAAAGTCCTATTTTCCTTTCAGCAGCATTCTTATATAATTGTTCAAAAAGTCCTTCTGCCCAATCTTTTGGATAAAAAACTGTGTGCGAAAGTTTCTCAAATCCTTTGGATAATACTTGATCTTGATATTTTTGTTTTACTTCTACACAGATTTTTGCAAGATTTGCTTGTAAACCCCCTAGTATCTGAATAACCGTCGATTCCTTTTTATTATAATCTGGATGCGATATAAATAAATCTTCAATTATAGAATACTCTTTATTATAGTCATCGACAAATAAAGGATCATGTAAACAATCAAAATTAGTAGATTCGATTCGTTTAATTAATAAAGAAAAAGGATCGTCAAATCCGATATTTTTAGTATATAAATAGTGGTTGAGGTAGTTGGAGCCTTTCTCAATTGCCCAACCGGAACTGAGGACAGACCTAATTTCGTTAAAATGCAAGCCAAATATGTTCTTTATAAATCCAGCAACATATTGCCAATCTTCTAAATATTTTAAATGAAAATATTTCAATTCATTATCATTGATTGACCCTATAGTGGTGCTTGGAATTCGGAGCCCAATAAATGATTTTAATAATTTCGTGTGATTGTACCTGTATCCATCAATTCCTTGTTCGATAATAGCCAAACAATTGGAAACAATTTGCCGCTTTCGTAGTTTTCTTAGTTGGCCTTTTACAATGAGGTTGTCTGCGTTTAAGCTTAATGACCAAATTGCATCCTTTAATAGTGGATATTTTAAATGTTTTTCTCTAAAAAGTTTATCGACCTTTTCTAGTTCCACATAAAGTGTGTCCAACTCATCATGTGCATAGTGATATTCTTTTGATATAAAGGTATTTATGTGAACTAAAATATTTTCAATAATTGAATCCGAACCTGCATCCTCTATTTGGGTATTATTCAAAATGGTAGAAATGTTTTTTATAAAGCCTTCTTTATCAGCCATTCGGAGAACGGTTATTGCTGCATATTTTATCCTAATTATGTCTTTGTCTTTATTAGTGTCATCTATACTTTTGGCTATTCTCAAGTTGTTATTAAAGATTATAGCTTGAGCTATCAAGCTAAGCATTTTTCGCATTTCACCATTTGAAAGTGGTGATTTTTTCATCCAAGATGTTTCAACTGACAATAAATAGATCAACGCATGTGTTCGAGAATTAATTATATCAATGTCAAAATCATCCGGCTTGATTGAATCGTACATTTCCGGGCACATAAGGGCAAAATGATCAACAAGTGAAGTGCTTTCTTTAATAATTATGTCCCAGACTTCTTTTTCCATTGCTGATTCTTTTTTGATTCTATTTGTTTCCACTGGGGTAATTAATGATTTTAAAACACCGATCAATTCTTGTTTCGCTCTTAACCTCCAATAGGTACTAGTTTGAGCATTCATTAATAAAGTCTTAAACTCAAACATTCTAAGAATTAACTCTTGATCAAGTAGAATATTTTCACCAGCATTCAAACTGTAAAAATCAAATGGCTCGGTGTCTGTCATTTCACGCGATCTAATATCCAAAACTTTTCTTCTATGTCTTGCATATTTTTCTAATGTTGAACTTGGGATTTCGTATTTTACTAAATCTTCTCTAAGTTCACAAACGTTGCATTCATAGGAAGACTCATAACAGGTCAATGGAAAATCATATATAAATTCGACTTTTACATTTGATGAATGTGATTTTGTTGATATTACCTTATCTTGCGAAAATAAATCTTTAGGTGGCTCATGAACAAGTATTTCAGTAGTAAGTGATGTTATTTTTGAAATATATGATTTTTTTGTGTCTGATAGTTGATTTAAAAAAATACATACTAATATATTTGTAAATCCTTTTATATGAGCCTTATAAATAAGTTTTTCTATGGATTCGCCAGTTATAGCCCCCCAATCAACAATTATCTTATTGTCATTTATATTTGAAAAATTTTGCCCTTCCTTAACTGACTCATCGCGTGGTGTTCGTTCTACCGATGGTTTAAACTTAAAAGCCTCATCTATTCCGTCTCGTATTATCACGCTGAGTTCATGCCCAGGAAATCCTTGCTTAGGTTCTGGACTAGGACTCCAGATGGATATCCGACTGTTTACCATCGTACGGGCTTTTATTAAGCAAGTTTCTCGGTTAGCTTTGGTGTCCTCTTGATTTTTTAATAAATTTTGAAACTCAGTTTCGACTAATTTATTATACCAGTTACTAATAACAGGTTCAAATTTACTCCATATCTTAAGTCTATTTTCAAGATTAATAAATCTTTTTGCATTGAAATAAAAAGTAAAATGCCGTCCATTAGATTTACCAATATGTGAGAAATGAAGTGATTTAGATTGCAATATCCCATTCCTAAGTTCCGGTTCTATATAAAAAGATGTGTTTAATGGGATACTTTCTTTTGTATAGTCAAGCGGACTTATGAATACTAATTTGTCTTTAGGCTCAGTAGCTTTAAGTCGATGGTCAGAAATAATTGAAAAATGCATGACTCGCGTGCCCCAAACTTCTATAAATCTTTCACTTAGATTTTCATTTTTGATTGAAAAATCAGCTAATGAAAGAAAACAGATAGGCGTTGCTCCCGACCTTAAAACTGATTTCACCAAATTATTAGCAGTTTCTTTTGTTGAAACGACAGAAGAAATTATTATGACATAATCAGATTTTTCAAATAAAGGGTTTCGTCTTGGTCTTTTGCTGTCAACTTCATCAGATAAGACCTTGAGATTGTTGTGTGTTTCAATGTTTAATAATTGTAAAAATGTTTTCCCAATTTCGACTTCGCTCTCTACCAATATTTTTAAGTTATCTTTTAAAGTTGATTCTTGAATTTTATCTAGTGTGTCATTTGATATTGTTTCTTGTTGGTTGATATCTGGAAAGCTATCAGGAAAATATTTGCTAAGTATTTTATGGCGATGATCATTCCATAATGAATATAATAATATAGCATATTCATTCTTTGATCCTTTGCAAATATCATTAAAATTAAACCAACCTTTAACATAATTTAGGTTAGGTGTGACAAAAATATTATTTTCTTGCCCGGATTCTATTTTTTTTATTTCTTCATTAGCTTTTTCTATAAAATAATCAACAGGGGCATTTTTATTAAAGCTTAATCCGACATATCCATCTTCTCGTACATTGAAAAGTGCAATATCTGATTTCATATATTCTATAAGTTCTTTATCATCATCGTTATCGAAAGAATTTATTTGTATAGCCAATTCTTTAGACTTCATTAAATTATTCAAAAATTCTTTAAGTTTTTGACTTTGCACGCCAGCCCAATGTATACTACTATTTGGTCCGATTAACATAATTGGATCAAAAACCAGATATTTATTCTCCTCGTGTTTACGCTTAATTGCTTCATTAACACCATCAACTATCTCGTCGAGTAAAGGTGCAGGTAAATAAATTGGGAAACCATGCACTATATGGACATTAGGATGTCTTAAATTTGAAAGCTTAGCAAGGAGTTCTCTTAGAGTCTCATAATAGATATCTGGGGTTTCGTTAGTTTTTAACCCGGGAAATTCAAGAAAAATTAAAAAATTTTCGGAACTATTTGTTTTAATTTTCTTTACAATTTGAGATAGCCCATCATTAATATTTTCTAAACTAATATTTAAACATTCAAAATTTTTAATAGACTGCTCCTGAATCGCAGAACTTGGATAGTATTTTCCACTCAATGTTCTTGCTCTATCTGGTAGAAGCCTTATCGTCAGTAACGTTCCATTGAATTTCTGCAGGTCTGACTCCTCAATTTCTTTTATATTCAGATCATAATAACCAGCACAATATTCATCAGTTCTTATTGTAGCCATACCCTCATAATTCATCATGATCCGTTTAATATGATACAAACCTCGCGTACCTCTCTTTATGTAACTATCCATATCGTCTTCATAAGGTATTGAAGTTGACCATTTATCAAATGCAAATTTAATTAGTTCGGTGCCAGTCCTATTATACCCATGCTTTTTGAGTACTTCTATTATCCCTTTACCACTATCACCAAATACGATTTCTACAATTCTTTCACCTTTAGTACACCCTCTGAAAAATGGCATTTCACTTTCATAGTAATCAGTTTTATAGATCCTACCTTCAAAACGATTCCTTACGACCGCACAAAAAAGACCATGTTTTTTGGTTGAATGGACTTTTACATTTTTTGTTAATTCATTGATAACAATATCGCTTATTATTTGAGCATGATTTTTATCAAGGCATGATTCTAAAATATTTTTTACATAATCTGAATGATAGTCGTCACCTTTGGTCCATAACAGCGGTACATGATATTTTTCACCCACATCTTTTTGTTTAGAATCCGTAGGTCCGTGTATTTTGTAATAATCAGATTCTTCTTCAATTGGATTGTTTTCAAACAATTCTTTGTCAAAAACATCCAGGACTTTAATATTTGATTTAATCTCATTCGGCTGATGCTCAAATAATAATGTCTTAATTATTTGCAGTCTGTGGAGCCATAATCTCGCAGTTTTCCTTCCCTCAATAGCTCGTTCAATATTCGGTTTATCATTAGGGTTGTCCCTTAAATGTTGTGACTCTTTTGACAACATGTTCCTGTTAGGCAGTGCAACAGTTACTTTAATATCGTTCTCAATAAGATTCTCAATTATAAGTATGAGTTCAACTAAAGCTGAGGTATTTACCCATTCGATATTTGATAGATCAATAAAAACTTTATTATCCCATAATGGATCTTTTGTAAGCCCTAAATGGGTTTTTAAGCGGCTTACTTCTTGATTCAGCTTTTTGGGTGTAAGTTTAGTCTGACTATCTTTTGTTTGAAATAGATTTATCATATAGTCCAGCTTCTTTTAAATGAAGGCAAATTTGATAAGACATCGTTTGTTGATGAACTATAAGAAAATTAATCTTGTATGTCAAGGAATTACAAAAGAATTAAAAGAGAGTAGGTTTGAGTTTGAACGGTAAAATTCAATATAAATTGAAAGCTGAGGATGGGTAGGTTCAGTCTGTGAATCCAGCGGATTGATTATCTTAAATATTATAATAGGACTTCACATCTTTGTGGTCAAGGATAGAAATTATTAAAAACAATTTGAATTATTGATAAAAGTGATCGGATTATTGGCGAGGTAGACAAGAAAATAAATAACCAATGCAATTGCGATTATTGAAAGGATTGCATAAACAATTGTCGGAAAGATATAACGGGCAAAGATATAAAATACTCCGATTCTTTGTACATCTTTACCTACCTCAAAATTATAATTTTTGTTATTACCTAACATAAAATAATCTTAATAAAAGATATGTTTTCCCTAATGAGCAAATCATATCTTCTAATTTAATTTTAACACACTACTAGTGCCTGTCATCATTAAACAGTTCTTGAAAAATAGAAATCAACTCTTCCTGATGTTCAATTTTTCGGAATTTTTTAATGGAATAAAAAACAACGCCTCGGTTAAGGCCTCTAAGACGGGCAATTTCTCGGATTTTCACTTTTAGACAGCTAAAATAAAGCCAGCAGACTATATCTCTGTCGGAAAGGCTATTTAAGATTTCTAAATCTTTATTGGTCATCCTTTTTAAAATTATTTATTTGATTTAATTATAGCAAAAGAAAAAAGGAGCGTCAAATGGCGCTCCCTGTTGGTTAGTCACAAAACGCATATTCATAGCGTTTAATGATGTCTTTTTGTTCTTCGGTGGGTGCAGCTCCCATAATTGAAGCCGCGTAATAATAGCCCTTGGTAATAAGCTTTAAGGCGGTAAACGGATCGCGAGTAATGAGAATAATATCTTTGTCGCAATTCTCAATATTCCAAAGGGTGTTCCGTTTGAAATTCTTGGGAAAGAGCCAATCCTTGTTTTCGGGATTAAAGCCTACATAATGTTCCCCGGCCTTAAAGCAGATACGCTTAGCCATAATGCCTTTTTCCTTGCAAATGCCGACATTAAGGCTTTTGCAAAGGTCTTCCGGCGCGAAATCTGCCAGGTAGGGGTGATAAACAAGGGTTAACTCTGGTATTTTACGCTCGTCCTTTGTGGGTTTCCCGGCCAGTTCCTTGATGAAAAAAGCAGCTTCTCTGAGTGAGTAATTTTTATGAAGTGAAACAAACTTAATAACCGAGCCACTTTCTTCTTTTTTGCTGTGCGGATTAAAAAAAAGATTTTTCTGAATGTCAATAATAGCATTGTCCAAAACTAACTTGCCGTTATCTTCGCGATACTGGAGAGTAAGTGCATCCAATATCTGTTTAAACGGCGTTTGACTAATCTGTTTGAAATCCAAAAACCCATACTTGTCCATTTGGTCTACCTCCTTTATAAAGTTTACCGTTAAAAACTTGAAAAAATCTTACAGTCTCATATTCCTCAGAGACCAATTTCCGACAACCTTCACAAACATAAAGCAAGTCATCAAACAAAGGTTCAAAGTAAGTAAAAACGGCTCTGTTATCGCAATACCAACAAAACATTAATGCATTATACTTTGCCATCTTTACCTCCTTTTAAGACTTGAAATATCGGGTGAGTTTGAACTTCTGTAGAAAATTCCTTATTACAGTCTACGCAAATATTGATGTAAAAATCTGGAGTATTAGCTTCAACATCAAATTTTCTAATAAACTCATTTTTTTTAAAGGTATAGCTGGCACGCTTGCCGCAACAAAAGCATTTAAGTAATTGCCCCATAAACACCTCCTGAATTGTAATGAACAATATTTTTAAAATTGATGATAGGGAAAGGATAGGAAGATTTGAGACTATCTGATACTTTAATTATAGCATACCGGCTGTAAATAAAAAGCAGGGGGGCTTTTCTAGCCTCCCCACTTTTTTTAATCCCAAGTAAGCCTTATGAGTATACGGCTACCCCATAAGTGCCTATAACTACCGCCTGCCGTTCACTTGCGAGTAATACGCCTTTTTCGGCATATTTCCCCACTTGAGGACAAGTTTATTGGCAGTAATTCCGCTAATAGCTTGTGCCCGTAAATTAACGGGGGATCATATATTAATTATAGCATTAAGGGTTAATACGGAATCCATTCGTCTCTTAAGCAATAAAAAGGCTGGGCTGATTGTTTCTTTTCAGGCAAGTCTATATCCGGCGCGTCTTTCAACACAGGCGGATAAGTTTCAATTAAAATATAATCCGTATCAAGTTTCAACCAAGCTTGATATTTTTCAAGGTGCATAAGTTCATTTTTCAACTTCAGGTAGGGTGATAAAAGCTCATTTTCTTCCTTGCCACATCTAAAAATTGCAAAGTTAGAAACAATGGAGGTAATAGACTTAACAATATCTTTTTTTTTCATCTGAGCCAAACCATGATGTGCCAATGTAAAACCGACTTGCTCGTCTCTTCCAAATTCTAAAATATCCATAGTTAAATCAGAAGCTACTCGTTGAAATTCGTCTACATAAACCAGTAGGGGAATTTTCAACTTGTCGTATAGAATATAAGTCGCCACGGCGTGAAAAATTAGATTAGCCACGTAAATCATATTTTCGAGAGTAAGACCCGAAATATCAACGAGTAAAGACTGACCGTTTTTTAAAAGTTCAGAAATATAAAGTTCATTTTCTCCATTACAAAAAGGCTTTAACTGTTCATTTTCTAACAGTGGGTCAATTCGGGAAGTGATTGATTTGGCGGTGTCGTGAAATTCTCGATTGACGTAATATTGCCCCTGTTTTTTATCAAATTCTTTCCAGTATTTTTCTAATTCACCGTCTAAATATTTATGTTTTAACCTAACATGTTCATATTCTAAAAAATCAAAAAGATATTTAAAATTAATTTGTTCTTCTGAAAAAGCTTTGATTGACTTATTTAAAAGTTCTTTCATCCGTTTGGTAGCTTCAGGATTAGGACTGGTAAGGACTGTAACTACATCTATAATCCTAACCAACTCTTCAATGATAAGGTCTTGAGAATAACCTTTTTTGTTTAAAGGATTAACAATAATTGGATTGTCTTTTGAAACATAACGGACTTTTGATTTATCCGAGAGGTGATAAAGTTTTTTTGTGCTATAACCCTTGGGGTCAATATAAATAACGGAAAGCCCCTTGCTCATATCATAATGAGCCATGCGCTCCATAAAAACGGATTTGCCCATGCCAGATGCACCACAGATATAAAAATGGTGCATACGGTCTTTTAATGAATAAAGAGCTGGGACTTTGTGTTCAAGGTCTAATTGATAACCAAGGTCAAGGTAGTAATTCATTATTTTGGTCGGTTGCGTTCCCGTTCGTTTTTCCATTTCTGATGTTCGGTTTTAGTTTTTTCCTGCTCGACTTTTTCTTTGACTTCATCCACATGAGCATCTTTCAATTTTATATCAGACAAATATTCTTTCATCATGACTTCCATTAACTGATTCTGCTGTTTAATTCTCATTATTTCTTCAGGTCCGCCGTATTGAACTGATGTTGAACTTGAAGAAGTTAATGTTTGAAACGATGAAGAGCTATATCTTTCGGTGGTCATATTCAAAAGAATTAAAGCCGTTTCGGATAAATTTTTAAGGTCAACCTCTTTATAAAATCTTGTAAAGGCTTGAGCTTTGGCAATATTCAATTCAAGCAATACTTCTTGGTGGTCATAGCCTTTTTTCTCTATTGCCCATTGGCGTTGCAATCTTTCCTGGGCGAATTGAACCTGAAAAATAAACATAATGCGGTTTTTTAAAATCGTCTCTTGAAGTTGAGCCGCGCTGTTAGAAGCTAACCGCATTTTTTCAAGATAGTCATTTAACAGACCGACTGCTTTGGTTTCACGTTCCAGTTTCCAGCGTTTGAAAAAACCGGTAATTATTCCCGAATACTCTTGGGGGTTATTTCTTTTGGAAGCTAAATGCTTGGCAAAGTCTTCTATATCAAGATTTTCAATCGGTTTAAGGTCTTTAAGTTTTTGGCGAATATCGTCATTATCTGTTTTAATCATAGGCAAAACCATTTCCATTTCTGATTTAGTAGGCATTATAATTCAAACTCCCTTTTACAATGTTCACAAAAAAAGGTCTCTAATTCCTGACCGCAAACATCACATTTATCGGTTATAAAATGTTCTTTATTTTGGATATTTTTACATTTATCGCAAAGCCATTTATAAGATAATTTAATACTCTGATTACAGTCATCATAGGGACAAGGCAAATATTTTTTAGCAAATATTTTTTGCAAAAGGCGGTGGATTGGAAATAAAAAGGCAACCCAATAAATAGCGTAAGCCCCAATATGAGTAAAATTATACAAACGGGCTTTATTTTCAACAATACTTATTTTGTCAACATTACTATTATAAATAAATTCGGCCAATCTATAAGGAATATTTAAAATAGGAATATCAAAAGCACCAGCGAGAACACATACAAAAAAGCCTAAAACAACTGATATGACTACCGCAATTAAAGCATATTTTTTGTCAATTATCTCCCTAAAACCTGAAAATGCTTTATCCAAATTTCCACCCCTCCCAATCCTTTTTTATATTTGCAAAACAAACAACTGAAAAACAAAAATCCGCTTCTTGGCAAAGCGGTAAATTTAATCTCACGTGATGATGTTTCCACCATATACGATAAGTATTCGGGTCGCGCGCCAACTTCTCATACTTCTCTTTTTTAATAAAAAGGTAGTTTTCCCAATCCGGCTTTTCTGTTTCAACCTCAACAACCTCTATTTTATAAGCGCCGTCTCTTTTCCAAACTACACAGGCATCTGGCTTTAAAAATTCTGCGGTATAGGAAGGTGGTTGCGTAAAGGTGGGATAAAAGACATTGTAAAAGTTATCCTGACCTTGTAATTTTAAAAGACAACTTGTAATTTTAAGGGCGTGATCAAGGGTCTGCCCTGTAAATTTCTTCTGTAAAACTTTAACATTAAATCCTTCTTTTTCAAGGATTTCTCTTGTCTTTTCAGTAATATGAAACGCTTTTACAAGGTCGTGGGGTTTTAGGTAGTCCAACTCGCAAAATTTTACAAGGTTTGGTTTGGTCCAGACTTGATTGTTAAAGGGGTAGAGTTGGTCACGGGTAGCATAGCGGACTTGGGCAAGTCGATAAAATTCTTTGAATAATGCTTGGTAAGAAAACCTATTGCCGATCCAATTTAAGTCTGAATAGAGTTCTGCTTTCCGCAAATTACAAGCTCCATATTAGGTTTGAGACCGAAATACTAAGCTGATTGCGAGGGAGAATAAAACAAACAAAATAAATTTTCAAGGTTTTATTCGACTAAGTTTCAGCAGTATTGAGGTATCGGTAATGGGTTTAGCTGGGTGGGTCAAAAATTCAAATCTTAATATCTTAAAACTATTTCTTAAAATCTAAACAATTCATCCTGCTTCTGCATAAATTTAATCTCTACCGGTCTGGGAGGTTCCTGATAGACATAGCCCATCAAATAACCTCGTTCATTCTTAATCGCTCTCATAGACGCGTAGCCGTTATCATCTTCCCAAGTTAGCTCCCTAAGTCTCTTTTCCATATTGCTTTCTTTAAAAGCCTTACCCTTAATGGCCATCCTCTCATCATTAATCTTCGTTAATAAAGCCTTCAATCTTTCCATTGAATATACATTCGGATAATCTCCCTTGATAGCCTCAAACAGTTTGTTCTTCAGGCTGTCTTTCATAAAATAATTAACATCAATTAAATGCTTTTATAATTACTTTGACACTCACTATTGTATCTTAAAGGCCGATATTTCTACCGGCCTAATTCCGTCTAAAATGGTAAATCCTCTATTCTAATTTCATCATTAGCGTTAGGTTCATATTCGTAAATATAGGTGCAGTATTTGGCAAAATTCTTTTCAATGTCTTTTTGCAGGATAAAATCCTTTTCAATTAAAGCCACGACTATGCTGGCAGCGCCGTTCTTGGAATTTAAAATTCTCATGGTTTCGTCTTTTCTGTCCTGGGCTTTTTCAAAAGACTGCTCTTGGCTAGGCTTGGGCTGATAACTTTGACCGCCCTGATTTGTCTTAGGGCATCTGTTAGGGCATGACCAGAAGCCGTTGTATGGTTGGCCGGTGCGTTTGCTGACACCTGCCGGAATCCATTTCATTTCCTCCCCGCAATTGGGGCAAGTTTGTTCATTCATAGGTTTATATTAATAATTAGTTTCAAACTGTCTTAATAATTCTATATATTCTTTCCACCTCTCTTCAAAAGGTTTATCAATTTTATTTCCCTGTAAATCTTTGCCGGTTAAGAGTTCTAAAAGTTTGTTGTCAATTAATGTGCTATACATATGTTTAAGTTAATTATAATTGTTTTTTCTGCCGATT